>Ga0308172_1001018_pt1 | contig 24167 bp, 23 predicted proteins | sample PhyGR2_FD_202134 | JGI IMG/M metagenome (GOLD analysis project Ga0308172, IMG submission 202134) | Phyllosphere microbial communities from UC Gill Tract Community Farm, Albany, California, United States - DLSLSG.R2 | ecosystem: Host-associated > Plants > Phyllosphere > Unclassified | place: USA... | reverse complement strand
GCTGCGTTAATGCAGAGGCAACCATGGATAATTTTCAGAAAGAGATCGATGAGAGAGCGAACCTCGCATTATCGAACAAGTTTGAGCTGCTGCTGTTTCGCTTAGGTTCTGATCAGCTGAAAGGCAAATCTGAGCTGTTTGGCATTAACGTCTTCAAGCTGCGTGAAATTGTACCAATGCAGACCATCACCAAAGCCGCGGGAATGAGTTCGCCGCTGCTGGGTATGGCCAGTATTCGCGGTCAGTTCATTCCGGTCATCGACCTGCCTGCTGTGGCAGGTTGCGTACCTGAAACGGGCCTTAACCTGCTCCTGGTCACCGAGTATGCCCGTAACACCCAGGCATTTGCCGTGGAATCCGTGGATAACATCGTGCGTCTCGACTGGAGCCAGGTCCATACCGCTGAAGCCGGTATCGGCGGTCGCAACATTACCAGCATCGCCTGCCTGGACACCGATAAGCAGGGCAGCGAGCTGGCGATGGTGCTGGACGTTGAGCAAATCCTGTATGACATCATCCCGTCGTCACGCGGCGTCGAGCCTGAAGCGGCCAAACCGCGTGCCTTCAACTATCGCCCGGGTGCGGTTGCGATTGTGGCAGAAGATTCCAAAGTCGCGCGTCAGCTGCTGGAGCAGGGACTGAAGAGCATGGGCATTCCGGCGCTGATGTTTAACACCGGCCTTGATGCCTGGGAAAAAATTAAGCAGCTAAGCCAGGAAGTGCAGGCTTCAGGCGAGTCGATTCACGACAAAATTGCCCTGGTACTGACCGATCTGGAGATGCCTGAGATGGATGGCTTTACGCTGACCCGCAACATCAAGCGTGACCCGATTCTGAAAACGCTGCCGGTCGTGATCCACTCCTCACTCTCTGGAAGCGCCAACGAAGACCACGTGCGTAAAGTGGGAGCCGACGGCTATGTGGCAAAGTTTGAGCTGAATGAACTTTCAGACGTGATTTTCAACGTTCTCGATACCGCCCGTTAAGTGAACACGGGCCGCAAAGAATGCCCGGCACACTTTTACTTTTTTGATCAGCGGAATCGCTGACCTGACCAGGAAACGACTATGCACATTGAAACTTTACCTGTTACGCCCGCACCTGCGACGCCTTCTCCTCAAAAGGTATTGCGTGGCCGTTTACGTCAGCTGGCCTGGATTAGCGCCGTCAGTTTAAGCGTCGCGTTCTGGGTAGGCCTCTACTTTTTAGTTTTCTGAATCCATTCATGTTTGTCTGGATCGGGCTGTCAGCACCACTGCTGACAGCCCTTTTTTTGCCTGAATTCCGCCTCCGCTCGTTTGTTAACCTTTTCTGATGCTTTTCACTGATTATTTATTCACGCTGCATGATTACTTAAAAATTATTAAAGATACAACTCCGCACTCCGATAACTGTATGCGCGAGATCACATTTTGCCTGCGGCTGTGACCACAGACTTCAGCAAGGCTTTGCGTACAACAGCAGGGAATCTGAGTGTTGCTAATAAATTGATTAATACAATAACGGGGAAAAGAACATGTTCAGCATCAGGAATATGAAGGTCGGAATGCGGCTTGCAGCAGCCTTCGGCATTATTGTGACGTTACTGATAGTGATTGGTGTGACATCTATTACCAGAATTAACAATATCAATACGGCGATCTCGTCGATCGTTGATGATCGCTATGTGAAAGTACGACTGGCATTTGATGTGCGCGATGGCGTCAACGATCAGATCAAATACCTGCGCGGCATGGTGATCGACACGACACATCCGGAAAATAATGTGAAACGTTATGGTCAGCTGGATGAAGCCACGCAACGTACCAACCGCGCCATGAAAAGGATTGAAGACATTCAGGTCACGCCAATCGGTAAGAAAAAGATCGCCGGTCTGCTGGCCTCTTCTCAGGCATTTGAAAAGGTCAAAGCCGAATTAATTACCCTGGTAAAAGCGGGCAACTTTGATGCAGCAAGCATCTATGTGTTGAAATCAATGACGGCTACCCAGAATAAATTCCTGCAGGATGCCGTGGATTTTGCCAACTCTCAGGATGCACAGCTGCGGACTGAAGGTCAGGGTATTGTGGAAAATGGCCAGTCTGCTATCTCCATCACGCTGATTTTCTCCGCACTGGCCATTCTTGCTTCTATCATGCTGGGCTACTTCCTGACCCGTTCAATCGTGCGTCCACTGGTTGCAGCTGTTGATGTCGCTGAACGTGTGGCGGCCGGCGATCTGAGTACCCAGATGCAGGTGACCTCACGCGATGAAACAGGTGTTCTGATGCAGGCATTGCAGCGGATGAACGATAACCTGCTGTCAATTGTGACGGAAGTGCGTACCGGCTCCGACACTATCGCGGTTGCATCAACGCAGATTTCCAGCGGCAACCTTGATCTCTCAACCCGAACTGAGCAGCAGGCCAGCTCCCTGGAAGAGACCGCCTCTGCGATGGAGCAGATGACGTCGACGGTGAAACACAATGCCGACAACGCGCGTGAAGCTAATCACCTGGTTTCCACCACCTCAAGCGTGGCACGTGAAGGTGGCGTGGTCATGGAGCAGGTCATCGAGAAGATGGAAGCCATCGCCCTCTCCTCACGCAAAATTGTCGATATTATCAGCGTTATCGACTCGATTGCCTTTCAGACCAATATCCTGTCCCTTAACGCCGCCGTAGAAGCCGCGCGCGCGGGTGAACAGGGTCGTGGCTTTGCCGTCGTGGCAAGTGAAGTGCGTAATCTGGCACAGCGCTCAGCTTCCGCAGCCAAAGAGATTAAGGTGCTGATTGAAGATTCTGTCGCTAAAGTCGATGAAGGCAGCAAACTGGTGACGCATGCAGGTTCAACCATCGGTGAAGTGGTGAACAGCGTGCAGAGCGTGGCAAACATTATGAGCGAAATCACGATCGCCAGCAGCGAACAGAGCAGCGGCATCCATGAAATCAATCAGGCAATTACTCAGATGGAAGCGGTAACGCAGCAGAACGCCGCGCTGGTACAGGAAGCATCAGCCGCCTCTCAGGCACTGCAGGATCAGGCCGAGCGCATGGCACAGGCGATGAGCGTGTTCAATACTGGCAAGCTTTCTGTGCAACCCGTACTGCGTTAATCCTTCTTAACGGCCCGCCCCGGCGGGTCTTTTTTTACGCGATGATGGAGAGCGGATAGATTTCAGGCGGTTAACACTGTTTCCGAGACAAAGAAAGCTGACGTCACCCGACGCGTGCAGGAAGGGTTTAAGGTTTGAGGTTTGAGGTTTGAGGTTTGAGGTTTGAGGTTTGAGGTTTGAGGTTTGAGGTTTGAGGTTTGAGGTTTGAGGACAGGAATAGCGGACACAAAAAAGGCCGCCAGAGGCGACCTTTTATTACTATAAATGCAACAACGCTATAAAGCTCACTAGCCTTTATCAGAGCGCGCGAAGCTGGCTCTGAGTTGCAATCCTTGCCATGTTCACCTGAACGACGACAGATTTGCAGAAAATGCATTTCGCTCCATGCGGATTGGCTCTTGTAACATCAAAATGTGATGTACGAAACTGTGAGCCATTACAGTGAGGACACTTAAAAGTAATTTTCAGTCCTTAGAGACCAACAACGTTCGCAGCAGCTGGGCCTTTGGCGCCATTTTCTACTGTGAATTCAACTTGCTGACCTTCATCTAATGAACGGAAATCGGTGCCCTGGATTGCAGAGAAATGTACGAATACATCTTTGCTGCCGTCTGCAGGAGAAATGAAACCGAAGCCTTTCTCTGCGTTAAACCATTTAACGGTACCGCGAATTTTGTTAGACATGCTTAAATCCTTAATATATCGAGCCTTCCGGCATAATGGCCTGAGAACAGATTTTAATCAGAACGTAAGAGAAGACTCAAAAAGAAGGGATGTCTCGCGACAAACTTAGAGATGAGAACTGCTTTGGTTACTTACTTTGATAGTGTCTGTTAATCAAACCGACGATTCATTAGGCCACACTTCTCACAGTGACGCAACTCCTAATTCAAATTAATCGTAATCCGTCGACTGGAGAACATGAAAGCGCGAGACTCTCTCAGGGAAGCAGCCTGGCAGGGCTCTGCAGCGATGCGTTCCTGCCGACATAAAGAGAAGTGGAGATACCCACAGAGCAAAAAAAGGGCGAGGCTCACACCTCGCCCAAAATATGCCGATCATCAATCGTAGTAAGGAACCTTACGATCCACGCCGTTGATATTGATCAGCACAAAACCGGTCGGCGCGGTCTTGTTAGTCGGTGTACCCGCCGCAGTCGCCAGCGTCACCACCCCTTTCTCGTTGGCACCGATACCCGCCAGCCCATTGTGCATGCCGAAACGTGCAGCGGGTTTCAGGTTGCTGATTTTGGTGATGTCATCAACCATCGTCATATCTGACTGGAACAGCGAGCAGGAACCGGTATCAAACCGGGTGGGACCCGTGGTCTTCAGATTGAACATGGTCTCGCCGCTATTGGCTTTCAGCTTGACCCAGATTACGGCATAGGTGGTCCCTACCCGGCCATAACGAATGTCCAGCACAGAAGGTTGTCCCATATGGTAAGCATCGGCCCAGACCGTCTCCAGTCGCTGCAGGTTGATCAGGGTTTTACCTGTGGCCGGCATATTTACCGGTGAACCGGCGGTGCCGGACGGCGTGGTGGCATCCGCTTTACCGATCAGCTCCATCACCCATTGCTGGTTAGGCGCCGGGAAATAGAGCTGCCCCAGCCGATACCAGTTATCGGTAGCGGTGTTGTTCACCACTTTATAGCCACTGTAATAGCCGGCACGCAGTGAACCGGTCATGAACGTGCCGTAGTTCTCATCCCGACGGTAGCCATATTCAAAAGTCGATAGCCATTTGTTTCCGGCTATATCATTGGTGATTTTCGCCCCCGCCTGCAGGTTGATATGACGCATCACCACGCGGGCATTGTTGAGATTGAGCGGCGTGGCGCAATCTTCAATGTTAAGCGTTTCGATGTTCCAGCCCCCGTCCGACAGATCACCCGGGTTAGTCGTGTGCTCAATCCAGACGTTGCGCATGACTCCCTGTGTGACGCGCGGCATGTAGAGCGTGGCGTCCCCATAGCCCGACTGGAAGTTAGCATTACACAGCTCAATCGCTGTTGAGTGGTCCCAGTTTCCCTTTGGTGTATTTGACCAGCCGACATCAAACACACGGGAATAGGTACTGGAGCTGTAGATCTGATCGAATTTACTGTCGAGCGTATCCTGCAGTTTAAAGACAGTTCCCCCGGTGCTTTGAGCCTTGAAGCAGAAGATATTGACGATCTGGCCTCCAACAATCGTATTTTCAAAGAATGGCTGAACGTTGCTGCACTGTTCAGGCGTGACGGTGACTTTGAGAGAGGTGTCGACAGTTCCGGCGTTAGCCTGTCCGTGCCAGCAAATGCCTTTAATGACGATTTTGCGCGCATTCACCTTGAATACCGTATTCGCGCTTTTGTCAGAGACAATGGTGGTGCGGGGTGACGATCCGAGTTCGGTATCATCACCGCTGATACCAAAGAACGGCAACTCCGTATCGGTGAGATCGATGGGTGAAATCAGGAAGCGGCCACCCGGAAATCGCACCGGCATCGCTTTCACGTAGGTGTTGTAGGTCTGGGTCCATGCCAGCATCCGCTTGAAAGCATCAGTATCATCGGTGACGCCATCCCCTTTCGCACCGAAGTGCAGAATGTTCACTTCCGTAGGATCGTTGATGGTGCGTTTCCAGTAGAAACCGTTGCCTATCGCCACCGTACCGCCATCATCTTTTAGCGGTGTCGTACTCAGGAAACCGACAAAGTCTGCGCCACCCCGGAAGCTGGAGTCCTTATCGTAATAGCGTTTAAGGCTGGCGACTTCACCTGATTTTGGTGGAACAGTGGTACGCAGTTCAGCAAAAGAGTTAACTTCGATCATAGAATCCTCCTCAGGATCACAGAGATATCGCGCTGAAATCAGCGCACTACTTAGCCGCAGCCGGATGGCCGCAAAGGGAGTCCCACATGTCGTTGTGGGTGTTGATGGCGCGCACCGTACGAACGTCCATTTTTTGCGCGTCATCGCCGTAGGTATAAAGAGGGGAAAAAAGTACGCAGGCAGAGTCGGTAATCGCTACCGGCTCAGGGTTTGTGGTATTTCGACTGCTGCAGCTTGTCACGAGCAGCAGCGTCATCAAGGCTATGGTTGTCGGTCGCCACACGGTTAGCCTCCTCGCGGTTGTATTGTTGCTGTTGCGCCACCGCGCTAACGCGGGACGCCTCCTGTTGCGCGTTATCGACGTCAGAACGTGCTTTTTGCTGCACTTTGCCGATTTTTTTGCCGCCGAAATAACTGGCGCCCAGCGCCGCAATCACGCCAGCGAGTGCGGCCAGCCAGTGCCAGCTGCCGCCCAGTAAGGTGGTAATGAGAGTCATGGTTTCGCTCCTCCCGCCTGCTCCTTCGCGGTGAGCAGGTTTTTCTGACGAACAAACTGGGCAATTACTCCCATCGCCACCATGAATGCGCCTACCAGCCCCAGGTAGTTGTGGGGCAGAATCGATTTCACGTCCTCCGGCAGCACGTTCCAGGCATCAACGGCGGCAGAGGGAAATGACTGCGCCCAGGCGCTGAGCATGGAACCCAACGACGCAAGCCAGACAGACCAGGTTTTGAAGAGCAGGCGGGCATGAGAGACAAACTGCAGGGTGGTAAAGCGCTGCAGCAGCAGCAGAATGATGATTGCCGTCAGCACGGCAATGAGAAACATGAGCCATCTCATAGCAGCCCCCTGTAAATCGCATAGGTGCCGGTGCGCATCATCTCCGCATGACGCCGGGCCCGGCCCGGCGTCTGACGCGCCCAGAGGCTGTTCATCATCGCGTCAGCCGCATCACTAAACTGTTCAGCGATGATGGAGGTGAGCATGTTTTTGAACTGCAGGACGCCCTCCACGCCCAGTTGATACGTCATGCTCAGCAACACATCGGTACGAGCGTCATTGCACTTTGTCAGCGCATCGCGCAGCAGCTCCCTGCCCTGCATCTCCTGAACTTTGTTTTCCAGAATGCACTGCTTCCAGACATCACCGACGCGCCGTGGCACGCGGAAAGTGTAATTACTGAGCGACGCCCCTTTTGGCCCAATGCGTATGCCGCCCGCCACCGTGGGGAAACCCAGCGTGTCGAGATAAGGTGTGTCGACATATCCCTCTTCAAAATTCAGTACTGCGATGATCTGGCTCATACGGACTCCTCAATGACGAATTAAGGCCTTCAGCCTTGTGAAAATAAATACATAACGCCCGCTGATCATTAACAAGCCCGGCACAGCAAAATGCCTTGCTGAAGCTGCAGCAAAACTAAACAGTAATTCAGCAGATTGCGCCCAATGAGAGCTGGAGATAACAAAGCCTTAGCCGGAACGAAAAACGGCGCGCGCTTCGTGCTTCAGCTCACGGCGTAGAGATGAACATGCGGAAGACAGCAATTGTCGAAACTGGGTGTTTCCTGACTGGCCACGCGGGGTGTTGTGATTGCGCGATCAACGCGCGGGGCGACCTGACGCTGGCAGATTTGCTCTGCGCGCCTCAGGGTTGGTGGTTCAGCTGGAAAGTTCAGTGCCTGATCGATGCTCTGTTGCAGGCTGCTGAGAGGCTGGCGCCGCCGATGGCGACGCGTACGTGCGTTGCCAGTGAAAACGCTTTTGCCATAGTGAATAATCGCCATAACTCCTCCTGTGAATGAGTATTTGGCGATGGGGTGGCAGGCGCGAGCTTTCGGGAAACCGAAGGGACCCGAATGTCGTATATCGCGGTCGCACGCTCACCGCCCGGCTGCGTAAGCAGCCAGGTGGAAAGTAAGCGAGGGGAAATAAACGGCATCTGACGACGCTGCATTTGCGCATCCACCCCATCCCAAAGTTCACTGACTTTTGGGTGGTATGATTCGCGCTTGTGCAGCGCCTGAATTGTTTAAGAGCGGGTCATCCCTGAAAAGAACGTCTTCGTTCATCCATGTCCAAATTATTAACAGGTTCTTATGCTTTATCAAACACTGTTGGTTAATTTTTTATTTACCGCTGGTTAAATTTATGAATTTATGCCGATTATTTTTTTGCAGCTCTCCGGAGAAAAGCGGCAGAAACGGCTTTAGCCGAGAATTTGATAGTGTCGCGCCTGGCTCATAATCACTTTTGCGAGCACCTTCAGGCTGGTGACCTCATCACGATTGAGATACCACGTTTCATAGCGTTTATTATCTGATATCACTGCAATTTTTTTATGCTGCAGCTGCAGGCGTTTGAGGTAGAGCTGCTCGTCGAGGGTAAAAATATAGATACCATCGCCGTCAAACATCCGCACGCTGATATCCACAAACAGCTGATCGCGCGGTGCAAAGGTGTCAGCCATAGAATCACTGTTGATAGCGATCAACCGAATGTTTTCCGCCGGACGGCCGTTGAACAGAACCCGTGCCTCATCCAGACCATATTCAATCGCCTGGATAGTCTCGACAAACTCATCGCGCGCGGGCAGGCCCGCAGCACTGCGCTGACCAATGTCGAGGCTATCAATACGAAACACACTCTTTTGGCCAGTGAGTGTACTCATCGCTACAGGTTCAGTGGATTGCTCCATGCCGTACTGGAGCCACTCTACCCTGACGCCCAGCAATTGACTGAGTGCCAGTAAATTGCCGCCATCAGGCACTGACTGCGCGTTAAACCACTTCCACACGCCTGGCGTTGAAATTTTACAGCCTTGCTGCTGCAGAGCTCTGGCAACCTGTTTGTTTCGTCCATGTCCGACAATGCCGGCACTCTCACAGGCCGCTATCAGCCTGGCGGTGAAAGCTTGTCTTGTACTTTCTTTTTTAACCATTAGTTAATAATCAGCCATAGAAGAGATACTGGATGTTATTTTCGTTATTGCTACCAGTTCATTTTATATTACCGCTCGTTTACTACCTAACCGCTTTATCAAGCATTGCTAACTATCATTATCCGCTTCAGCCTGCGGCTAAACAAAAAATATTGCCTCAGGCCGCTTGCAGCCCCGGCTTTCAGGAATGTTCCGTAAGAAATTGCGTGAATATCAGGCAGCATAATTGCCAGGGATGACGAGAACAGAACAGAAAATGATCTGATGCGCAGAAAATCCTATCTTTCACTGGTCCGAAAAATCGGGATAAAAAAAACGGGAGCCTTTGAAAGACTCCCGCTTTGTTAAAAATTATCGTCGTTATGGGCGGAGCGTATCGTCTCCCCACGCTATCCATTTATAGGTGGTCAGCGCCTCTAACCCCATGGGGCCACGGGCATGCAATTTCTGTGTACTGACCGCCACTTCCGCGCCCAGGCCAAATTGACCCCCATCGGTGAAGCGGGTGCTGGCGTTGACATAAACCGCTGACGAGTCGACCTGACGAACAAAACGCGCGGCATTACGCGTATTACGGGTGAGGATAGCATCTGAGTGCTGTGTGCCGTGCGTACGAATGTGATCGATCGCCTCATCCATATCCGCCACCAATTTAACGTTAAGATCCAGCGACAGCCACTCGTCATTGTATTGCTGAGGATTCACGGGTTTCACCGGGGCGGGGCCATGCTGAAGTTGTGCCAGCACGTTGCTGTCAGCATGCAGCGCGATTCCTTCCTGCGCCATTCGCGCGCTGAAAGCTGGCAGAAAACGTTCGGCCATCGCCTGGTCCACCAGCAGCGTTTCCAGTGAGTTACAGGCGCTGGGACGCTGTTTCTTGGCGTTGACGATCACATCAAGTGCCGGTTCAATCTCCATCGTCTCATCAATGTAGATATGGCAGACGCCAATGCCGCCTGTAATCACCGGAATGGTGGAGTTCTCGCGACACAGTTTATGCAGCCCGGCTCCGCCGCGCGGGATCAGCATGTCGACGTAGCGATCCAGCTTCAGCAGCTGATTCACCAGCTCGCGGTCAGGATTTTCAATCGCCTGGACAATGGCTACCGGTAAACCGTGCTGCTTCAGCGCGTTCTGAATGACCCGAACGGTGGCCGCATTGGTGCGCCAGGTCTCTTTGCCGCCACGCAGAATAGCGGCGTTGCCGGTTTTCAGGCACAGACTGGCGACGTCAACCGTCACATTAGGGCGCGCCTCATAAATCACCGCAACGACGCCCAGCGGCACGCGACGGCGTTCAATGCGCAGCCCGCTGTCGAGCTGACCACCGTCGATTAACTGCCCTACCGGATCGGCAAGCTGACAAACCTGGCGCACATCGCTGGCGATGCTGCTGAGGCGTTGCGGATTAAGCGTCAGTCGATCTAATAACGCGGCGCTCATGCCGTTCTGACGCGCATCGGCTAAATCCAGCTCGTTAGCCGCCAGAATGTCAGCGCTCTCGGCTTCCAACCGGTCAGCAATGGTCATCAGAACATCGTTCTTTTCTGCCGTTGACAGATCGGCCACGGTATACGCTGCGGCACGCGCCGCTTTTCCCATCTCTTCAAGCATTGTCCGCTCCTTAACTGACGATCATGTCGTCGCGGTGAACCGCCACAGGGCCATATTCATATCCCAGGATCTCGCTGATCTGCTGACTGTGATGACCGGCGATCATTCGCATCGCGTCGCTGTTGTAGCGTGAAACGCCGTGAGCGATATCCCGGCCCTGCAGGCTGCGAATGCGGATCACTTCACCGCGAGAGAAATTCCCCTGGATCGCCCGGATCCCTTTCGGCAGCAGCGAACTGCCACGTTCGATAATGGCTGCCAGTGCACCGTCATCGACGGTGATCTCACCCGCCGGTGGCGCACCGAAAATCCAGCGTTTACGGTTTTCCAGTGGCGATTGCTGCGCATGGAAGCGCGTACCGACCGGCTTACCATCAATCACATCGCTGATCACGCCGCTGCGGCTGCCCGAGGCGATGATCACATCGATACCGGCACGACAGGCAACATCCGCCGCCTGAAGCTTAGTCGACATGCCGCCAGTGCCGAGCCCGGAAACACTGTCGCCCGCCAGGGCGCGCAACGCATCATCAATGATATGCACATCACTGATCAGCTCAGCCTCAGGATTGTTACGGGGATCGGCGGTAAAAAGCCCCTGCTGATCGGTCAGGAGCAGCAGCTTGTCGGCGCCGCCGAGCATCGCCGCCAGCGCAGAGAGATTGTCGTTGTCGCCCACTTTGATTTCAGCGGTGGCAACAGCATCGTTCTCATTGATCACCGGCACAATATGGTTATCCAGCAGCGCACGCAGCGTGTCGCGGGCGTTCAGAAAGCGTTCGCGATCTTCCATGTCGGCACGGGTCAACAGCATCTGACCAATATGAATACCGTAGATAGAAAATAACTGTTCCCACAGCTGAATCAGACGACTCTGCCCCACCGCAGCCAGCAGCTGCTTTGAGGCGATGGTCGGTGGCAGTTCGGGGTAGCCCAGATGTTCGCGTCCGGCGGCCATTGCGCCAGAAGTCACGATCACAATGCGGTGGCCTGCGGCGTGCTGCTGCGCACACTGACGAACCAGTTCCACCATGTGCGCCCTGTTCAACCGGCGAGATCCGCCGGTGAGAACGCTGGTACCCAACTTGACCACTAAGGTCTGACTGCCACTCATATTTCCTGCCGTAGAGAAAAATTTTTACGAAAGGACGTTTTAACAGGAGTCGATAAGGAAGCCAACAGCCAGCGGGGGAAAAGCACGAAATTACGCGGACAAGGAGGTAGACCAAAAGTTCATGGTTAACAAGAAATCATGAAAAGTGTCATAAAAAGTTCATCACTGACGGGTAAAAAGTCCGTGTTTTACAAAAACTTTCATTTTTTTACGGTGTTCACATTGGGATTGATAGCAAATGAAGAAAAGCACACTGGCCATGCTCCTCTCCACGCTGACGCTGGCTTCTGCCGCGCAGGCTGCCGAAATCTATAACAAAGATGGCAACAAACTGGATTTGTACGGCAAAGTTAAAGCTGAGCACTACATCAGCGATAATGCCAGCCAGGATGGAGACAAGTCCTATACCCGTATCGGCTTTAAGGGTCAGACACAGATTAACGACCTGATGACCGGTTATGGTCAGTGGGAATATCAGTACAACGTTAACAACTCCGAAGGCAGTGACGCCAACAATGGCAACAAAACCCGCCTCGGGTTTGCTGGTCTGAAATTCTCTCAGTACGGTTCGGTAGATTATGGCCGTAACTACGGTGTGCTGTATGACGTTGAAGCCTGGACTGACGTATTCCCGGAATTCGGCGGTGACGGTACAGCCCGCTCTGATAACTTTATGACACAGCGCGCCACCGGTGTTGCGACTTATCGTAACAATAACTTCTTTGGTCTGGTCGATGGCCTGAAATTTGCGCTGCAGTACCAGGGCAAAAATGACGCGTCCAGCACCAACACCCGTACTGATATTAACCGTCAGAATGGCGACGGCTACGGTGCGTCTCTCGGCTATGCTCTGGGTGATTCTGGTGTGAGCCTGATGAGTGCCATCACCTCATCTGACCGCACCAACCAGCAACAGGCGCGCGCTTATGGCGGCGGTGACCGTGCGGATTCCTGGGGCGCAGGCGTGAAGTATGATGCTAACAGTGTCTACCTGGCCGCAATCTACACCGATACCCGTAATATGACGCCAATCAGCGGTACCAACCGTGCCACCGGCGCAGCGGTTGCGGGCGCAGCCAACAAAGCGCAGAACATCGAACTGGTGGCGCAGTATCAGTTTGATTTCGGCCTGCGTCCGTCTATCGGGTATGTACAGACCAAAGGCAAAGATATCGAAAACGGTATCGGCGATGCGGATCTGGTGAAATATATCGATGTGGGCGCGACCTACTACTTCAACAAAAATATGTCCGCCTTCGTTGATTACAAAATCAACCAACTGCCTGACGACAATGCGCTGTCGCTTAACAACGACGACATTGTGGCGATGGGTGTGACTTACCAGTTCTGATTTCAGGCTCGCAAACCGGGCAGATTTGGAGCTGGCAGCAACGCATAAATTCAACACGCAGGGAACACGGTCAGAAGAGGAAAGCGTCCCGCGCCAGGACGGCGCGGGCCGAGCGTGCCATGGATGGCGGCTTTTGCGTCTTTCCGATCTGACCGTGTTCTCTGAGAAGGCTCGATCCAACAGCGGGTCAGACTTCAACAAAAATGGCGAGTTTTTAAACTCGCCATTTTTTTCGTCTTTATTTCACTACACTACCCTATCAGGCGCTCAGCTTCACCGGTTTCTCATCAAAATCGCTGGCTGGGATCAGATCCAGCTCGAACTCTTTCAGCATCGCTTTAAGACGGGTATGGAAATTCCGTAAGGTCTCTTCCACGCGCGCCGTGTTCTCTTTCCCTTTGATGGTTGCCACCGACCAGTCACCCTCTTTATCGAACAGACCGATATGGTAGACATAGGTAAAGTGGTCAGCCTGTGCTTCCAGCTCCATCCACCAGCCCCAGAACTCTCGCAATTCCGGTGCCGGTTTCACATTGACGCAGGCAGCCAGGCAGTCGAAGAAGAAACGGGTTTCGCCACATTTCCCATCGCGAATATAAGGCCCAAGCTCCGTAAAGCGCTTAAGCAGGCGACTGCGGGGATGACCACTTGGTAACGTCATGCTGATTCTCCATAGGTTTTGACCGCTATACAGCCTTGATTTCCGGACGGCCAGCACGACGCTACACCGCATGGGCCCGATGACGTCATATTTCACTTAGCGGCAGCCCGGAAGAATTCCGCTACTAGTTGTAGCAAATACTGTAAATTTTGCCAGTCACCTTTTTAAACGCTTCTCCAGCCAGTCACAAATTTCATTCAGCGCCTTATCAAAACTGGCCATCACCGGCTTCACCGGAATTCGCAACGCTTTGCCGTCTGAGGAAGAGTTTGCGATAAGCCTGCTCTCCTCTTCCGGGCTGAAGAGATCGTTTTGCCAGTAGCCCGACAGCATCGGCGTGGGCGTCCGGCGGCCCAGTAATCCCTGGGTTTTAAGCGAATAGCGGTTGAGTTCAGTGCGCAGCGCACTGTCGGAGGCGGTGGCCATACCCAGCCGGCTCGCCAGCATATCCATATACATATCCGGGATCGCATCCTGCAACGCCGTCTGGGTCAGCAGAGCATGCACAATCGGGCCCAGACAGGCGACCCCACGCAACCGCTGCGATTCCAGATAGGCCAGCCGCACGGCCACGTTAGCGCCAAAGCGATAACCGAATGCCGCCACGCGGGTATGGTCGACCCAGGGCACATTGACTAGATCGCGCAGCACCTGCTGATGCAGAAAACTGGTGTCCTGATTCAGCGTCCATTTCACCGAGTTGCCCACTGACGGCACATCAATTGTCAGCATAGCAATGCCACGCGGGGCAAGGTAATCATGGAACAGGCGATAGTGATCGCTCTGTAACGAGTCGAGTGCGCCGCAAAACAGTACGGTGGGATAAGGCGCTTCAACATCCGGCGGCATATGCAGAAAGCCGCTGACCGGACTGCCGCCCGGAATAGCAAACGTCAGGATTTTCAGTTCGCCAGGCAACCGCTGAGTCGCCTCTTCATAGGCACGATTGGCCAGCGTCTGTGCCTGGTCAGCCAGTTCATCGCCTTTTATATAGGGATAAGCCGCAACGCTATAAAGATGGGCCGCATGTAGCCAGTCGTCGCCCGCCTCGCTGTCGTCGGATGCCTCCAGCGCTTTCTGCTGCCAGATGCCCGCCTGCTTAGACCATTCGAAATGCCAGTTGCCGCCGCGAAAACCAATCACGGTGTCGAGCAGCGTCTCATCAGTATGTTCAGCGTTGCTGATGGCAATACGTGCCAGCACTTCACTGATCTCCTGCGGCGTCAGGCCTCGCCATGTCCACATCAGCTTATTCAGCATGCGATACCAGCCGCGCTGGCTGTCACCCTCCAGGGCAGAGTGGACATTCGGGGTAGCGTGATGTTGGCGGCGAACCAGGGAAGAGGTTTCAGGATGTTTAAAGCGCGGCTTGAATAGCTCCTCGCTGAGATTTTTGCTCGACATACTCACTTCTCCTGCAACAGAACGGCGATGGCTAAGTGTACTGTACGGCAATTCGGGGTGCGAGGCTCAGAATGCACAACGCCCGGAAAACCGGGCGTTGTCTGATGTATATCAATCAGTTTTTTACAATCGGCGGGATATAAACGACACCCATATCCCACGGCTGCTCGATCCAGGTATCCTGCGGAATATCGACGATGTAATCATCAACCAGTGAACGACCGGCGGGTTTAGCGAAAATGGTGCAGAAACGCGCTTTCGGATACATTTCGCGAATCGCCTGCGCGGTGCCGCCCGTATCGACCAGGTCGTCGATTACGATAAAGCCTTCACCGTCGCCTTCTGCGCGCTTCAGGACTTTCATTTCACGCTGATGATCGTGGTCATAGCTGGAGATGCAGACGGTATCAACGTAGCGGATACCCAGTTCACGTGCCAGCAGCGAAGCCGGTACCAGACCGCCGCGGCTCACCGCGATAATGCCTGTCCACTGTTCAACAGGGAGCAGACGCTGGGCCAGTTTGCGGGCATGAATCTGAAGCATGTCCCAGGTAACGACGTATTTTTCGCTCATAAATAGAAATCCCAGCCAACCGAGGTGGCGTAAAAATGTGCAACGGGGAAAAGGTTGCGCGAGATTATAAGGAGTTGACGCACTAAAAACCAGCACCCGTGCGCCGGTTGCGGCTTTTTAGCGCGTCTGAGAGCGCACCCGGTAAAAAACAGTGATATTCTCAGGACTGGCTCGTCAGATTCTCTGACGGCGATTTTTCACTGGAAACTCGCGATGTCCGGCCTCGCCGGTACACTGACACAGGAGACCTGTCGTGTCTGAATTGTCTCAACTCTCTCCACAGCCGCTGTGGGATATTTTCGCTAAGATCTGCTCTATTCCCCATCCCTCTTTTCACGAAGAAGCGCTGGCGAACTACATCACTGGCTGGGCTAAAGAGCAGGGCTTCTGGTGTGAGCGCGATCAGGTCGGCAACATCCTGATTCGTAAGCCCGCCACTGCAGGCATGGAAAACCGTACTCCGGTCGCGCTGCAGGCGCATCTGGATATGGTGCCGCAGAAAAATAACGACACCGTTCATGACTTCACCAAAGATCCTATTCAGCCGTGGATTGATGGCGAGTGGGTGAAAGCGCGCGGCACCACGCTGGGCGCCGACAACGGCATCGGCATGGCTTCTGCGCTGGCGGTACTGGCTGATAACAGCCTGACGCATGGTCCGCTGGAAGTGCTGCTGACCATGACCGAAGAGACCGGCATGGATGGCGCTTTCGGTCTGCAACCCAACTGGCTGCAGGCTGAGATCCTGATCAACACCGACTCTGAAGAGGAAGGTGAAATCTATATGGGTTGCGCAGGCGGTATCGATTTCGTCTCCACCCTGCCGCTGACCCGTGAAGCCGTGCCTGCTGAGTTCCAGACTCTGAAGCTGACGCTGAAAGGGCTGCGTGGCGGTCACTCCGGTGCCGATATTCATATGGGTCTGGGCAACGCTAACAAACTGCTGGCGCGTTTCCTGGCGGCCCACGCGGCTGAACTGGATCTGCGTCTGCTGGCGTTCAGCGGCGGTACGCTGCGTAATGCAATTCCGCGTGAAGCCTTCGCTACCGTCGCGGTAGAAAGCCACAAAGCAGATGCGCTGAAATCAGCGGCAGCGCAGTTCCTGAGCGCCATCAAAAACGAGCACGGCATCAAAGAGCCGAACATTGCACTGGTCACCGAGCCGCTGGCGCATCAGGGCGATGCCCTGAGCACTGACAGCCGCGATCGCTTCCTGAACCTGCTGAACAGCACGCCAAACGGCGTGATCCGCAATTCAGACGTGGCGAAAGGCGTGGTCGAAACCTCACTGAATATCGGTGTAGTAACGATGGAAGCCGATCACGCAGAGATTAACTGCCTGATTCGTTCGCTGATCGACACCGGCCGTGATTATGTGGTGCAGATGCTGACCTCGCTGGGCCAGCTGGCCGGCGCGCAGACGAAAGCGAAAGGCGGCTACCCAGGCTGGCAGCCGGATGCAGACTCCGCCATCATGGCGCTGACCCGTCAGACCTACATCGCGCTGTTTGATAAAACCCCTAACATTCAGGTGATTCACGCCGGTCTGGAGTGTGGTCTGTTCAAAAAGCCGTATCCGGACATGGATATGGTCTCGATTGGGCCAACCATCACCGGGCCGCATTCGCCGGATGAGCAGGTTCACATCGAAAGCGTGGGTCTTTACTGGAAACTGCTGACCACCCTGCTGAATGTGGTGCCAGAAAAGTAATTCTGTCACAAAAAAAGTCAACCAGGCTCCGGCCTGACGCCGGTTACTTAAGTGACCGGCACTTTTTTATTCATAGCGTTTTAACATCTTTACGTCCACTGCATTATCCTCTACATCTGGTTTGCCGGGATTCTCATATAGAAATAAATTTCATGACCAATCCGGTAAATTATTACGGTAATGTGATACAAGTCTTATGCATCCCTTATTACCAGAGTATTATATTTCCCGTGAAAATATAAATACTCAATAATACAAGGAATGTATCATAATGGGCGCATTACAGTTTCCCTGCACAATATTTACCACCCGGAAAAAGATGGACGACTACAGTGCTGATGATATGCGCTGCGGCGATCTGACTGAGGCACAATTAAAATCCCAATACCGGCTGGATTACATTTCTGATCGGGTTGATCCCTGGACCCTGACTCTGCGTTCCTCACTGGATCGTCCTCAATCCCTGTTCTGCTGTAATCTGCGTGGCCAGGGTCGAACGATTTCCCGCCAGCAGTGTGCTGAAATGCTATTTGATGAATTTCGATCGTTATCCCGTAAATTTTCCCTGAGCGGGCCATACAGTCACCTGATCGAAAAAATGATCACGCATATGCAGAACAATAGCGGTAAGACCTTCCGTGATATGGCGTTGGATCAGGCTTTGAAAGAACATATTATCAGGGATAAAAGTGAAAACAGCACTCGCTTATTGCTGGAGAAACATCTTAAAAAAGAAATGGATTGGAAGAATAGGATCTATCCATTGACAAAAAAAGAATTACGGGAAGTCATTCTAAGGGGAAGACTACCAAAATTTGACAGGTTACAGGATAATTATAACGGCATGGGGATTACCGTTCATGATATCTCGGCAGCGCATATCACCATAAAATCACTGCATATTGATAATAACCATTATCGGGCAACGGTGCATTATAAAGTACAGGATCACTTTGGTCTCGACAGTGCTGATATAGTAAAAACAAAATTCAGCCAGTTTCATTTTTTCCGTATCTGGTTTGTTCTTCAAAGATACAATAAGTTTGGTTTTAAACCTTTCATGACGAATATGGAAACTACTATAGAAATCATAGGTAATCTCAATGAAAAATAGAATGAAAATTCTTATTTTACTGACGATTTGTGGCTTCATGCTGGCTGGTTACTTTCTATGGGCCGAACGCCGTCCTGTTGAAATCGTCAACGTTCATGGAACCGGAAATTTCAGTGACATTTTAGTAAAAAATTTTCCGATTACTGATCGTGGAAAAATTAACTGGTGGTTAAAAAATAAAGACGCCCTGAAACGACAATATGACATTCCTAAACCGGCCTCCTACGGTAATTATACGGTAAGCATCTGGTTGTTTGGAGAAGGGTACAAAGAAGATGATAAATATGACCGCCTCTGTTTTTCTGACATGAAGCCCCCCATGAATTGCATTGAAAAGGACAGGGTTTTTATAATCAGTTACAGCAAAAACAGTGGCATTACATTTACTGTCGATGATGGAGAATACAGCCTGGAAGATGACGGTAAAATAACAAAGCTAGAAAGTCATTAACTGTCCTGACAGGATAGTGGGCAGCTATTAAATCGGCTATTAGCCAGTTATCACTTCAACTTTAAAATAGTCATGAACAATATAGCCAGGAGTCTTAATAATATCGGAAGCTATAATGAAGAGCATTATTACAAAAGACGAGCCTACTGCTTGCTGTTGCAGGGGTATCGATGGCTGGCTATTTTTTGGTTAGCCTCACATCCGCCTGAGATCATTGCTATTCATAAAGGTAGTAGCGGCTTCAGTGCTGTTTTAGTAAAAAATTTTCCTTTTCCCATTTTGTCATCTCCCAGCTCCCGTTACCATCGCGGGCTCCGGGATAGACGCTGAGCTGGCATCTGACTCTTAAGTACCTTCTACCCGGCTCTAACCTGTTTTTATAGCAGCGAATTTTTCTCAGCATAATTCGCTGCTTTTTCCACCCTTTCCCCCGCTATTCCGCCACGTTCCCGCGCTTCTCTGGTCACAGCCGCCATTATGTCCAGATGTCTGGATGGCTAATAAGATTTCGTGCTAGCTTATGCGCTTTCGGCTGTTGCCGCGCCTGAAGGTTCAGGAAAAAATGCGGCCAGTGTTTCTTCAGGAGAATCATCACATGCCAGGGGTAAACTGCCTTGAGATGCGTAATATCTCCATCGCTTTTGGCGGTTTTTCCGCGCTATCGTCGGTGGATTTCCGCAGTGAGGGCCATTCGGTGCATGCGCTGACCGGCGCTAACGGCGCGGGCAAGTCTACGCTGATGGCGATCCTTTCCGGCGCGCACAGTCACTACAGCGGCGAGATCCTGCTGGATGGGGAGCCGGTTTCTATCCGCACCCCGCGTGACGCGAAACAGCTGGGTATCCATCTGGTTCAGCAGGAAGTGGATGTCGCCCTGGTACCGCAGCTCAGCGTGGCGGAAAACATTCTGCTGGATCGGCTGGCAGAGCCAGGCCACCGCTATCGCTGGGGCGAGATTCGCCGTCAGGCCCGGGCCTTACTGGCTCAGCTCGACGTGGCGCTGGACGTTAACCGGCTGGTTGAGCGCTGCACTCTGGCGGAAAAGCAGCAAATACTGCTGGCGCGGGCGCTGTCGCATCACTGCCGCTTCCTGATTCTCGACGAACCCACTGCCCCGCTGGATCAGCACGAAAGCGAGCGGCTATTTGCCGTGGTGCGTCGTCTTAAAGCAAGCGGTATCGGCGTGGTGTTTATCTCTCACCGTATCCATGAACTCAAAGCGATCTGCGACCAGCTGACGGTGCTGCGTGATGGCCGGTTAATCGAAACCGGCCCGATGGCGGCGCTGAGCGGCGAACAGATCGTGGAGAAGATGCTGGGCCATCAGCTGACCGATATCTTTCCGGCCCGCCGCGAACAACAGGCACAGCCACTGCTGCTGGCGGTGGAAGGATTGCACGATGAGCAGCTGCTGCAGGATATCTCGCTGCGGCTGCATAAAGGTGAAATTCTGGGGATTGCCGGACTGGCCGGTGCCGGCAAAACCGAGCTCTGCAAAGCGCTGTTTGGTGCCAGCAAAAGCCGCGTCAGTGGCGGTGAACTGCACGGTCAGCCGTGGCGGCCCCGTTCGCCGCACGACTCGGTCAGTCGTCGTATGGCGCTGGTGCCGGAAGAGCGTCGCAAAGAGGGGATCTTTATTGATGAATCCGTCGCAATGAACCTCAGCGTCAGCGCCGACGACAGCTTTTCGCACTGGAGCCTGTTTGATCATCGCCAGGCGTGGCGCTGGGCAGAGCAGGTTATACGGCAGTTGCAGGTGCGCACCACCGGTCCGGCACAGACACTGCGACGTCTCTCCGGCGGCAACCAGCAAAAGGTGGCCATTGGCAAATGGCTGCGCAACAACGCGGATGTGCTGATCTTCGATGAGCCGACCAAAGGCGTGGACATTAAAGCCAAAACCGAGCTGTTCACCCTGATCGATAACCTGGCGCGCGAAGGGAAAGGCATTATTTACGCGTCGGGTGAATTTTCTGAACTGGTCGGTTTATGCGACCGGATTTGCGTGCTCTGGGATGGACGCATCGTGGCCGAGCTGGCTGCACGCGACGTCACTGAAGAGACGCTTTTGCTCTATTCCACCGGAGGAACCCCTGCGTGAGCAGCAAAGAAACCAGCCTGAACCTGACACCCTCGCCATGGCGTCACCAGTTGTTCGACTTTCTCTACAAATGGGGCATGTTGCTCACGGTGGTAATCCTGATTGCCGCCTTTGGCCTGGCCTCCGACAGCTTCCTTGAACCCAATAACATCATCAATATTCTGCGATCGATTGCCATTGTTACGGTGATTGCAATTGGCGTGTCGATATCACTGACCGTGGGCGGCTTTGATCTGTCGGTCGGCTCGACCGCCTCACTGGCGAATGCGTTAGTGATTTCACTGTTTGTCTGGTACGGCTTCGGCACCCCCACCGCGATCCTGATAACCCTGGCGCTTTGCACGCTGGTCGGTCTGTTTAACGCCTTCCTGATTGTGATCCTGCGTATCCCCGACATGCTGGCGACGCTGGCAACGCTGTTTGTGATTCAGGGTGTGGCGATGACCTACAGCTTTGGCGGATCCATCACTGAAAACATGGTGCTGCCGAGCGGTGATATGGCGGAAGGCACTATTCCGGCGACATTTGGCCTGCTCGGCCAGGTGCCAACCATTGTCATCATCATGCTGGTGGTGACCGTCGCCGCGCAGCTGGCGCTGTCTCTGACCAAACATGGTCGCCGGATGTACGCGCTGGGCGGCAATCCAGAGGCAGCGCGCCTCTCCGGCATCCGCACTACACGCTATCGGGTGCTGGCTTATGTAATCGCCTCACTGCTGGCCGGCCTGGGCGGCATCCTGCTCGCCTCGCGTATCGGTTCATCGCAGGTTAACGCCGGAAGCGGCTACCTGATGGACGCCGTCGCGGCGGCATGGATCGGCTTCTCGCTGGCCGGCTCCGGCAAGCCCAATGCGCTGGGCACGCTGGTCGGCGCGGTGATTCTGGGCGTGCTGCAGAACGGTCTGGTGATGCTCTCTGTTCCCTACTACGCGATGGACATTATTAAAGGGCTGGTGCTGGCTTTAGCACTGGCGATCACCTATATCCAGCGCCGCTGAGGCGCGTTTACCGGAGTTGATAACAATGCAAAAAATAACACTCTCGCTGCTGGCCCTGAGCCTGCTGAACGCCAGCGCTGCCTTCGCGGAGACCGTCACGCCGGTGCCTGCGGCTATCGCCAGCCATGATGGCCCGATCCGTATTGCGGTGATCCGCAACCTTGGCTCTGATGACAACACCACCCAGTTTGTGGCCGGTGCCATTCAGCAGGGTCGCCAGCTGGGCTTTAAAGTCAGCACCTTCCTGAGCAACGGCGACGATGCGCGCTTCCAGGATTTCGTGAATCAGGCGATCAGCCAGAAATATGACGGCATCGTGCTGTCGCACGGTAAAGCGCCCTACGCCAGCGGCCTGGTGAAGCGCATTGCCGACGCGGGCATCAAGCTGTCAGTATTTGATACGCCGGTAGATAGTCCGATTCCGGGCGTCACCGTCACCGCGCAGGATGACGCTTCACTGGCGCAGCTGTCGCTGGGTCAGCTTATCCATGATTTCAACGGCAAGGCGAATATCGTCAAGCTGTGGGTTGCCGGTTTCCCGCCGATGGAACGCCGCCAGGTGGTGTATGAAAAGCTGCTGAAAGAGAATCCGGGCATTCATCAGCTGGAGTCGATTGGCGCAGTTTCAACGGACGTACAGGGCGACACCGCCAACAAAATTGGTGCGATTCTGGCGAAATACCCGAAAGGCAAAATCGACGCAATCTGGGGTGCCTGGGATGCCTTCAGCCAGGGCGCTTACAAAGCGCTGCAGGAGAATGGCCGGACCGAGATCAAGCTCTACAGTATTGATGTCTCGAATCAGGATTTGCAGCTGATGCGTGAGAAGAACAGCCCGTGGGTGCAGACGGTGGCGGTCGACCCTAAAACCATTGGCGCGGTGAATATGCGGCTGGTGGCGAAGAAGATTGCCGGTGAAGAGACGCCTGCGACTTACCAGTTTAAAGCGGCATCGATCTCTCAGCAGCAGCTCGGCAGCCAGCCTGGTGCGGTGAACGTCGCGTCGCTGAACAAGATCATTCCGGGCTGGGGCAGCAATGAGGATTTCGTCGCGCCGTGGTTTGCCACCCTTGAGGCGAAATATAAGAAGTAATCCGGCGTCAGCCTTGCCGAACGGTGAGGCTGACCGTTACAGACCCAGCAGAAGTTGACGCTCAAGCTGGGGATCGACCATGGTGACATGCAGTCCCACCAGCCGCACGCCGCGCCCGGCACGACGCTCATCCCAGGTTTTCCGGGCGATGGCAATCATGTCTTCTTTATTCAGTACCGGCCAGATATGCTCCTGGGTCGTCTGCTGAAAATCACTGAACTTGAGTTTAACGCCCTGACGCGCCACCTGCCTGTCGGGTCGGATCTGCGTCAGCCGGCGATCCAGCTCGGCATAGAGAAAATCGATTATCTCCAGGCAGGCATCCCAGTCGCTGATATCTTCTGCCAGCGTGCGTTCCACCCCCAGCGATTTACGCTCGCGCTCCACAATGACGCTGCGGTCATCAATGCCATTGCTGCGCTCCCACAGCACCCGGCCAAACTTACCAAAGCGCTTTAACAGTAGCGCCAGATCGGCCTTCTGCACGTCACCGCAGGTCACCAGCCCCATCTCCTCCAGCTTTTTGGCCGAGACTTTGCCAACACCGGGGATCTTCGCCAGCGGCAGCGTCAGCAAAAAACCGGCCATCTCCGGCGGCGTAATCACGAACTGCCCATCGGGCTTATTCAGGTCAGAGGCAATCTTTGCCAGAAACTTAATCGGCGCGATGCCCGCTGAAGCGGTCAGCCCGGTTTCACGGTAGATGGTGGCGCGGATCGCCTGCGCCATCAGTGTGGCAGAGCCGTGACAGTGCGGGCTGTCGGTGACATCCAGATAGGCTTCATCCAGGGAGAGCGGTTCAATCAGCGGGGTGTAGCGGGTAAAGATGTCGCGAATTTGTGCGGAGGCTTCTTTGTAGGCATCGAAACGTCCTGGCAACAAACGGAGATGCGGGCATAGCTTGAGGGCCATGCCAGTTGGCATCGCGCTGCGCACGCCATATTTGCGGGCCGGATAGTTGGCGGTGCTGATGACGCCACGACGTTCACGGCTGCCACCAATCGCGATCGGGATGTCGCGCAGCTGGGGATTATCACGCATCTCCACCGCGGCATAGAAGCAGTCCATATCGACATGAATGATTTTACGCATACCCCCTCCGGCACTGGATAAGTATACAGTTGGCAGGG
>Ga0308172_1001017_pt1 | contig 24178 bp, 21 predicted proteins | sample PhyGR2_FD_202134 | JGI IMG/M metagenome (GOLD analysis project Ga0308172, IMG submission 202134) | Phyllosphere microbial communities from UC Gill Tract Community Farm, Albany, California, United States - DLSLSG.R2 | ecosystem: Host-associated > Plants > Phyllosphere > Unclassified | place: USA... | reverse complement strand
TCCAGCGCATCCAGCAGCGCGCTGGCTTCCTGCTCCATCTCGATCACGTAGCCGCCGATGCGGCCCTTGAAGTAGCGATGGAACATCAGCGCCGGAATCGCCACGATCATGCCGGTGGCGGTGCACACCAGCGCCTTGCCGATACCGCCGGCCAGCTGGTTCACGTCGCCCACGCCGTGGTCGAGGATGCCCAGGAACATCTGGATCATGCCCACCACGGTGCCCAGCAGGCCCAGCAGCGGACCGGCCGAGGCAATCGTGCCGAGGGCGTTCAGGAAACGCTCCATGCGGTGCACCAGGTGCCGACCGGCATCCTCGATGCGCTCGCGGATCTGGTCGCGCGGGCGGTTGCGTGCTTCCAGCGCCACCGCCAGCAGCGCACCCAGCGGCGAGTTGGCTCGCAGCGACTGGATGTGGCTGGGATCGAGCTTGCCGCGCGCGGCCCAGTTGCGCACTTCCTGGCCCAGCCCGGGGGGCAGGACCTCGTTACGCCGCAAGGTCCAGAAACGCTCCAGGACAATTGCCAAAGCCAGTACGCCCAACAGCAGCAGCGGCACCATCGGCCAGCCACCGGCCTTGACCAGTTCCCACACGTTTCAACCCTCCGGCCCATCAGCCGCTTGTTTGACCGCCGATAGGATAGCAGCCGACCGCGCCCGCTCCGCGGCATCCCACCAACGCGGCTGAAAAACCCGCTGTTCACGCACGTGCAGGCCTTCACGCCCGAGCCAGGCGCGCAGCGCGCCACTGTCGGCAGTGCCCAGCACCTCGGCACCGGCGTCCTGCCAGCGCGCGACCACCGCCGGCCGCGGGTGCCGGAAGCGGTTGCCGTGCCCGGCCGAGACAATCGCCAGCCGGGGCGCCACCGCGGCTACCCAGGCGGCACTGGAAGAGCCATCGCTGCCATGATGCGGCACCACCACCAGCGCGGCCCGCAGCGTGGACGGCGCCTGCAGCAGCTGCGTCTCGCTGCGCGCACCGATATCGCCGGCCAGCAGGATCGCGCCCTGCGCGGTCACGATACGCAGCACGCAGCTGCTTTCGTTGCCCTGGTATGGAGTGCCCGGCCGGGGATGCAGAATCTGGAAGTCGACCCCGTCCCAGCGCCAGGACTGCCCGGCGTGGCAGGGCGCATCGATGCCCGGCAGCGCACCCTGCGGTGCCAGCAACGGGGTACGCGGGAAGCCGCGCCTGACCGCTGCAACTCCGCCGGCGTGGTCGCGATCCCCGTGGCTGAGCACGAGCCGATCCAGCCGCCCCTCGCCCAACGCGTGCAGAGTGGGCACGACGATCCGCTCGCCGGCATCGAACCCGCCCGTCGCAGCGGGACCGGTGTCGTACAACAACCGGTGGGTGCGGGTTCGCACCCATATGGCCATGCCCTGCCCCACATCCATCACCAGCAGCTCCACCTCGCCGTCGCCCGGGCGCTGCTGGGCCGGCCACAGCAGCGGCAGGCACAGCAGGGCCGCCGGCAGCCGCCCACCGCTGCCGCGCGGCAGCAGCAGCCAGGCCACCCCGAGCACCGCCGCCAGCAACGCCGCGTCGCGGGCCTGCGGCAGCCACCACAGCGCCAGCGGGCTGCGGGCCGCGTAGCCGAGCAGCCACCAGCTGGCTTCGAAACACCACGCGGCCAGCTGCCACGGCCAGCGCCCTGCCCCCTCCACCAACGCTTCCAGTGCCGTGCCCAGCAGCGCCAGCGGCACCACCACCAGGCTCCACCAGGGAATCGCCAGCAGGTTGACCAGCGGCCCGGCACGCGAGGCCTGGCCGAACAGCGCCACGGTGAGCGGCAGCAGCGCCAGCGTGGCCACGCCCTGCGCCGCCAGGAAGGTGCGCAGCCAACGCGGGTCGCGCCCCGGCAGGCACCACACCAGCCAGAGCACCCCGGCGAAGCTGAGCCAGAAGCCGGGCGCCAACACGGCCAGCGGATCCACCAGCAACACCGCCAGGGCGGCCAGCGCCAGGGCCTGCCCGACCGTCACCCGGCGCCGGCTGCAGCGGGCGGCGGCCAGCACGGCAATCATCAGCACGGTGCGCACGGTCGGCAGCGCAAAGCCCGCCACCGCGGCGTACACCGCTGCGCCGGAGACGGCGGCAACGGCCATCCCCAGCGGGCGCGGCCAATACCGTCCCAGCGGCGGCCACACGCGCCACGCGCAGCCGGCCAGCCACGCAGCGAAGCCTGCGACAAGACCGACGTGGAAGCCGGAGATGGCAATGAGATGGGTCAAGCCCAGTGCGCGCAGGTCGTCCCAGTCGGCCTGGGTCAGCGCGCGGGTATCGCCCAGTGCAAGGGCCTGCACGAACCGCGCACCGCCACCGCTTACCTGGGCGGCGATGGCCGCCGCCATGCGCTCACGCCAGGCGGGCAGCCCGCTGCCGGGCGCCAGTAAACGGGCGCTGTCCGGTTCACGGACCTGTCCGGACCCTGCCACCCCCTGCAACAGGGCGTGGCGCTCCGCATCGAAGCCACCGGGATTGCGCAGCCCCCGTGGCGGGCGCAGCCGTGCATGCAGCCTCCAGCGCGCGCCCGCCTGCACGCGCCGACGCGGATCCTCGCTGCTGTCGGACCGGGCATGCCACCCCATCGCGAACACGCGGTCGCGCACCTCGACCGGCAGCGCCGCATCGTCGTCAACGTGAAACAGGAATCGGCTGCTACGTCCGCCGTGGTCGGGCAGGCTGATCACCCGCCCCTGCAGCACGTGATCGACCGCCGCTGCCGTGGCAGGCAGCTGCCGCGCAAGCGCCGCGTGACCATGCAGACAGGCGCAGCCCACCCCGAGCAACGCCGCGCCCAGCCACCGCCATCGCGAGGGCCAGCCCCCCACCAGCAAGCCGACACAAACCGCCACCGCCCCCAGCCCGCGCGGCAGCAACTGCGGCGCGAAGACGATGGCGCATACGCCCATCAGCAGCGCTGCAGCGCACGCCTTGCCGAACAGGGGAAGTGGAACCGCCGCTGGCGCACCGTCGCGGCCTGCCGCGATGACCATGCAACGCTCCGGGCACAAAACCCGATGCTGGGCCGGGCCGGATACCTGCGCTATCGGGCAGGTCGTCGTCTGGATGTCGGTGAATGTCGCAGGTGCGCCGTGGCGCGCCTGGCCAACGCCGACCCAAACGAAAAAGCCGACCTGATGGCCGGCTTTTCTGTGAGTCACACTTCAGTCTCTGCGACTGGAGTGGTGGGCGGTACAGGGTTCGAACCTGTGACCCCTACCATGTCAAGGTCGGGGAAGATCAACAAAAACAAGGACTAAGCCGATCAGCCGTGATCGCATGCGATCTATGGAAATCAATGGCTTACCAAGGTGCCGGGGTCAGTTTGGGGTCAGTGGATCAAACCCCTCAAGGGTCTTCGCCAGGGCGCAGGAGGCCATCAATGCGCCGAGACTCCATCGCTCGCCCATCCCCGTGAGGGGCCGTTCCGCGCAAAGGCCGAAACCGACACGGGACGACGTGAAGCCCGAAGCTTAAATCTCAGCAATTCCATGAGACTGTCCACAGACTTATCAACAGCAAACGACCGTTCGTCGGATAAATGCTTCCGGCATTGACAAGATTCGTTGATGGGAATTGTGGAAAAGGTTCGACGTCAATAGTATTCACGCCTGTGAACTCAGTCTCGCAACTTGAGATCGCAATTACAGGGGCTACAAGGAAGTGCATGACCACCAACGTCATTGATCGACGCAAACTAGTTGTCGCCAGCGATTCGCGCTGGTCGATTCTGAACGAAGTCCAAGGATACGTCGTCTTTGTAGATGACACGGGTTTCGACAAGATCGCAGACCGGCATTTCGGGTCTCTGATTTGTGCAGGCGACGCAAAGTTGATCGAAGCTTGGAAGGCGTGGTTTCGCGCTCCCGTTCTCGACGTAGCCAGGTTGCCCGATACTGAACGATATGAACCGAATGGTTCGGTACAGAGCATTGTTGTGAGCTTGGTCACGAAGCCGGAAGGAAGGCTCGTGTATAGCTTCGGCTGGTATCTCGACCACGAGGACGAAGCCAAATTTTCCGGCAGTGGCGCTGTGGCCGCGCGCGACTGCTATGTATTGAATCACTGCGGGAAGACTGCGGTGGCGTCCGCTGGAAGCATTGATCCGATGACCGGCGGCGAAACGAAGTACGTAGAAGTTCAGACTATGCGACACAACCTTCATCAGCAGGTCGTTAGTCTGAAAGAAGTTGAGGAACAGCTATTGAATAGGGGTCATGTCATGGACTTGAACACGAAGAAGGTAATTCCGCTGGCGCAGTGGAACCAGCAGTCGGTAGCCCAGGGACTGGAAGCCGGCAGCCTGAGCCTTTCGGCTCCGACCGGACAGCCCCATCGTGCCTGGACCGAAAACGAAAAGAATGAGCTCCGTAAGGCTCTGCAGAACTTAGCTAACTTCGAGGAGGCCGCCAACGGCGGCTGATGCGCGGTAGTTGTTCAATTTCGAAGACCCCGCTTAGGCGGGGTTTTTCGTTAGCACGATCTGCACGAGTGGGTACTACGGCCTAGCTATCCTTCGGCTGTGCCAACCGCCGCTCCAAGACGCCGCCAGCCTAGGCTTCCCCAACTCGTGGGCGATCTTCTGCCCATGCCGGCCAGCTGCCGTAGTGCCGACGCGCCAACCTCTACAGCTTCCCCAAGTCCCGCAGGTGAAGGTCATCGGGCTGTAGCAGTGCGGCGAGAAGCCGACCACCAGCGACCAGACGGCCCGCCTGGTTGAGGTATTCGGCTTGGAGACGCCCCGCTTCCAACACAGCGGCCATCTCAAAGCTGGCCGGCCTGCCGCGTAGCGGATCGCCTGGAGAAGCTAAGCCTCCCTCCAGCGCTTGGGCGATGACCCGCTCCCCATTGGCGCTCTTGGCGTAGGCCGTAGCCAACATCCGGCCGTTCTTGGGCGACCACCCACCCAGCACGATCTCGGTATGAAGCTGGTCCCGGGGGATCCCGGCCTGGTCAGCCGCAGCCACGTAGTCGGGCCACAGCTGCTCGATCACCAGCCCCAGCTCGGCCATCAGCTGCTCCATGGTGAAGTCCGCCCGGAAGCTGGCCTGCAGGCTCAGCTCGTACAGCCGAAGGAAGAACTGGGCCGACCCTCGGGTGGCCATCACGAGGTTGTGCTGGGGAATCAGCAGGAGCTTGGCGCCGGAAGAAGGCCTCCCAGTCATGGCATCCTCGGCCAGCGTGTCCACGGCCACCAAGAGCTTTTCAGGGGTCAGAAGGACGTTGAGGATGCTCATAGAGTAGTCCGCCTAGCGAAGCTGAACTATCGCTGGGCGCCCCTGCCCCGTCCAGCGGTCACGACTGGCCGAATGCGGCACGCGGACTCGGCTTGCAGAGGATCTGCTGGTAGCCTGCTGCAAAACGCCCCAAGGAGCTCGCCATGGACCACGAGACAGGAACGTCGACCGACGAACGGCTAGAACAGGTCGAGAGCCAGATCCACGCGCTCATGGGTCACGTTAAAGCGCTGGAATATGGATTGCGGTTGCTGATCGCCACCCATCCATCGCCTGACGTCATCTTGCATACACTGAACCGCATAACCGACCAAGCGCTTGCCCCGACCCCGCTAGCGGGCGACGTGCCGAGGCCGATGTATCAAGCGGCCCTCCATCAGGGCTTAGCGATCATCAGGGAGCAGATCACCGAGGCGCTGCGCCACGGTGCTTGAGATCTGGCGCAGGCGGCGTTGAACCCAGCTTCAGGGCCTCGCGCAGTCTGCGCTGCTGCTGCACCTCGAGGCGCAGACGGTCCTGGTGGCGAATAGCCCAAAGCTCCGACCCGACGAAGCCCTGCTCGTAGCTGGTGCACACCCTGCCCTTCAGCCGGTCGGATGGGATATGCCTATCCACCAAGACCAACCACACGTGATCGTCCACGCGCTGGCTCAGCCGCAACACCTCAACGCCATCGCACAGCAGCGCATCGGGCAGACCGTCTGGGCGGCTGGCTACGGAACGCCATCGGAAGTCGGGAGGGAGCATGGGACGCATCATAGGCATCCGCCTCTCAGAACCTGCGACAGCACTAAAGCTCATGCGAAGACAGCAGCACCAGCAGATACACCCCTGTCACGGGAGAGCGCCTAACGTTGCAGACACAGCTACGACGCTTTGGCGAATTCGTTTGCTACAGGCCGTCCCTATAGCATCTCCCTCTCGGCCACGCAGATCTAGAGATTTCAGACATGCTCAACACCGGCCACTTCCATCTCACCGGCATTGTAGGTGACACAGAGGGAACACCAGAACGATTGACTCGCTTGACCTCAATCACTGCAACTTGTCTCAAATGCCAGCACATCGTGGAAGCGTCAGGCGCTCCCCAGCTCGTCACCGTGCACGGCGGCGCGGTCATTGCCTGCGGCAAATGCGGGGCTCGCCAAGCCGTGAGCAATGCGCGCTTCTACGACGCCCTACAACGCATGAAGTCGGGCGTACTGCGTCCGTCAGAGTGATAGATATGCGCTGCTAATTGATGTAAGGCGCAGCCAGGACTTCAAGCTGCACCAGAGCAGGCGGTTTAGTCGCTACCGAGAATCGGTCTGTCGCTCGGGACAGACCGGTCCAGTCGCTGAACGCCGCCACCTCAAGTTGCGCCTCATCGACCGGAATCCACCGCATAGCCCAATACGGGAAGCGTCGCTCGGAAACGCTTCCCCGTGCGAGTTCAATCACATTCAAGTGACTGCCTGCGTTGAGAATCCTTGAGTACACAAGGGAAGTTCCGTCCTCTGGCCCCTCGATGTACTGCAAAAACCGCTTGCCGTCGTACAGCAGGATGCCCGTGACTCCAGCGGTCTTGTTTTGAGCAGCAGCGGCTCGAGACAGATCGTCGACCTTGTCAATGGAAAGGCCGGAAAGAGCATCACTTACGTACGCTATTGCCTGTAAAGCCATGGTGTTCCTTCATCATTTCGGCCCCCCGGCGCACGCAAGATTAGCAGCGGGCAGAGAACGTCGGCTGCTGTCTTCCTGAACAGTTTATTTTCGACGATGACGACTTGCGCTACAGCGTCATGTCTAGGTCGCCGCCGACAACCATTATTGGGGCTGCTCGGCATCCTCCACGGCGGTGAACTTGTAGACCTTGCCCACCACCAGGCCGGCGGCGTCGGCCGGCGGCACCGTCATGCTGATCTGAGGCACACCCGCAGTGACCGGTACAAAGCTCAGCGTCACGACGCCGGGCTGGTCTGCGGTCTTCATTTCCATGTTGAGTTTGGCGCGAAATTCCATGTGATATCTCCAGGTGTGCGGCGGCAAGATCGCTGGCCGCCGCGTCAGCGGTTACTGCTCGATCGACACCAGCGAAAGGCTCTGGGTGATCGTCTGCTGGTCGAACGAACCAGACTGATGGGTAACGGTCTGCTCGGTGAAGCCCACCACCTCGGCCCGGTACGACCGCTGGGTGGAGCCATCGGCGGGGTCGTTGATCGAGATCGACCCGCCCCAGGTCGAGGTGGCCCGGTCGGGGCCGTCGAACTCGTTGAGAATTTCGACGCTGCCGCCCACCCCGAACTGCTGCCACAACACTTCCCCCTGACCGTTGATGGTCCGGTAGACGTTGATGGTTGCCCCGTTGGCGCCGGCGCCAGCGACAAAGCCCTGCGAGCCCAGGGCCGTCTTGATCCGGCTATGCCGGCGCGAGAACCCGATGGTCACAGCCTTGTTTCGGCCGTTGGTGCTGAACATGCCGGTCGTGACCGACGTACCCACCGTGATCGTCGTGGTGGTCTGCACCGCGTTGCGCAGCACACCGGCCGCGAGTGAACCACCCCAGTAGGCATTCCCCCCGTCGTCCATCCACATCGTCGCGTTGGCCTTGCTAGCCGCCGCTGCGCCCACGTTGGGCCCGAAGTAGTCCACGAGCCCTTCGCCGGGGACGCCGAACCCGTTGCCGATGATCCGCTGGGAGTTGCCTCGGTACACGCGCAGATACCCGTTTTGCCACTCCATGCCGTCGGCACCATTGGGAGCGAGTACCCGAAGCACATCGGACCGAATATTGAACTCAGTCCTGACGCCATTGTTCTTCGTCTCCAATCCGCCGATCACGCCATTGACGTCGGTATAGAGCGACGCAGATGCAAAGCTCTCACTTCCACCAGGCGACCAAGGAGACGGCGTAGTCTTGTCAGCCGCCACCTGCTCCAGCATCGGCTGGGTCATCCACACATATGGGTCCGCTTCTCCTCGCCCGTCGCCCCACACGCCGCAGTCCATCGTAACGGCGTTCCCCGGAGCAATCGCAGACGCTACAGCCTCAATCCAATTGCCCAACGCCCAACCACCGTTGTTGCCCACCACTGCCGAATCCGTCCAAGCCGACCGCACTTCAAGGATGTTTGTCCCGGCGCCGTCGAAGAACCGCAGCCCGACAGCGTAGAGGCTACGGTGCCCTGCCAGCCGAGCGGAGAACATGTACCTCTTGCCAGCCGTACAAGGGAATGTGTCCTTGATGTAGAGCACCCCATAATTGCCCTGTCCGATCACGCCGCTCCGGAACATGCCGACGTTGTGTCCACCGCGAGGCGCCCAGCCTTGACCGGCAATGTCGCGCTCTGCATTCCAGCCACCCGGATTCCACGCCCACCGCCAGCCCTCGATGTCTGAGGCGAAAGTGCTGTTAACCAGCAGGTTGCCGCCGCCTGCCGCGCTGGCGCTCACCCTGGCATCCAACTGCAGCAGCGCCTGGGCGCTGGCCTTCCCATCGACCTGCGCCTGCACGCTGTCGATCCGCGTTCCCTGCGCGGTGATCAGCCCACCTTGCTGGGTAACGGTGGCGGTCAGCGACGACAGGCCGGAAGCGTTCGCTTCACCGGTGACCTGCTCGGTGACGTCGTACAGCTCCACCCGGTCGATGCGGATGGCGGCAACGTTGGGCCAGCAATATGCCCACAGCCGGACCGAACCCACCGTCGCGTCGACCGCATCGAAGTCCACCGTGTAGGTGGCGAAACTTGTCGTGAGCGTGAGCGTCTTGTCGTTGTTGTTGGTGGCCCCCGTTTCGCGATTCCTTCGCTCCAGCCGCATCATCAGGTTCATGGCGCCCGATACGCCCCGCGCGCGCACGACCGCCCGATAGCGCCGGACCCCGCGACTGGGGAACCACTGAGCGGTGTTCGCCGCAAGGGCCGGGTTGGTGGCCGTGCTGGTCTTGTCGAGCAGGAACCCAGCCTTACCGTCGCCGTTCGTCCCGCTCCACACCGGAAGCGGCGCGCCGCCTACCTGCCACCACACGGCCCCGTCGGCAAAGTCGCTGTTGGGCAGCATGTTGTCGCCAACCGTGCGAAGCCCGCTCAGCGTGGCGCTCACGCTCGTCACCGACTGCCCCAGCGAGATCAGGGACCCTTCTGCCGAGGTCACCCGGCTGGTCAGCGCGTTGGTCGCCGAGGCGTTCGCCGCGCTGGCAGCTGCCAGCTCGCTGCCACTTGGCATCCATGCCGTGGGCACCTCCCCTTCCTGGAACTGCATGTTGTCGATCGTCAGCTCGAGGTCACCCGGGGTCCCGGAATTGTGAGCCCGCCAGATGGCACGCGCCGCCACCGAGCCGGCAGGCGCTGCGTAGGGGCTGACCAGCACGTAACGCTGGAAGTCTGCGGTGACGGCAAACTGTACCTGGATCGTGCCGTTGCCCGCCCCGGTAGCCGTAAGGAACTGGATGTACCCATCCATGCGCTGCCCGGCGGGGCCGCGCGCGTACACCGTGCTGACGTACTTTTTCCCCGGGATCACCTTCGGCCGATCCGCCGCCTGCAGCTCGATCCCCAGGTAGGCGCCACCGTCGGCACCGGCGCGGAACATGCGCAGCGCCTTGGTTGAACCAGGCAACGGCGAATCCACGTAGCTGACGGTGAACGTTCCGCTGGAGCTGGTGACGTACCGCATGGGCACCGCACCGTCGGACGTCCGCTCTTCCAGCGAGCTGTTCGGCAGCAGGTTGTCGCCGCCGATATTCTGCAGCTGGGCGGTGACCGACGTGAGCGCCTGGCCCTGGGCGGTGACGGTTTCCCCCATGAGGGTCACCCGCCCGTCCAGCAAGCTCGTGGCTGCCGCGTTCGCGGCGACCGTGGCGGCCGTCTCGCTGATGCTGGGCAACCACTGCGTGGCAGCCTCACCCTGCTGCAGCTGGGCGTTGTCCGCCTCCAAGGCATAGGCGCCGGCGGTGGACGTCTGTAGCCGCAGCTGGACACGCACCTCCGCTGCCCCTGCCGGGGCCGCCACCGTCGGGGTGTAGGTGAAGCGGCGCCACTCGGTAGCACTCAGGTTGAACGCCTGGCTGACGTTGGTAGACAGCGCGACACCGGCGCTGTTGTAGAACCACACGATCAGCAGTGCCGTGGCGTTGGCCTCAGTACCGCGGAGAAACGCACTCAGGGTGTACTTCTGCCCGGGCACGGCCTTGGTTCCGACCCGAGGCGCCAAGCCGATGATCTGCACCGACCCGCCGGCGGCGATGCCGGTTACCCGCCACGCCTGTGCCGATCCAGGCAGCGGCGAGTCCACGTAGCTGGTCACCAAGCCAGTCAGCGCCTGGGAGAACGCCGTGGTCCAACCCGTCGGGGCGGCGGTTTCGCTGGTGCGCTGCTCGAAACTGCTGTTGTTGAGCAGGTTGTCACCACCGATGTTCTGCAGTGCAGCGGTCACGCTCGTGATCGCCGAACCTTGGCTGGACAAGGTGTTGCCCTGCTGGGTGACCCGCGTATCCAGTGCCGCCAGCGCTCCCGCGCTGGCCTTGCCGTCCAGCTGCGCTTTCACCGCCGTGATATCGCTGGCGTTGGCCTCGTCCCCGCTGACGCGCGCCTGGGCCTCGCTGGTGACACTGGCCTCGGTGGCCACCTTGCCGCTGCCGGCCGGCATACGCGCTTCCATCGTGCTGATGCGCGCGACCTGGGCGCTGTCGGCGGTCACCCGAGCCGTGCGCTCGTCGGCGATGAATCCCTGGGTCACCCCGGCCAAGTCGTTGCCGGTGTAGTTGCCGCGCATCTGCACGGCCAGGGTGTTGCGCTGGCTGGCCTCGGCCGCCAATGCGGTGATCCGGGCCTGGGTTTCTTCCTGGACCAGCGCCACGCTGGCGCCAGGCGTGGGGCGGCCGATGGCCACCCAGTCGATCAGGTAATAGTCGGACACGGTCTGCGCCGCGCCAGGCTGCAGCCGGATCGCCGCCAGGGTAGCCGGCCACCACGCAACGTCGGCGGCATCCATAATCGCCACACCGTCGCTGTCCCACACCGGTTCATCCATCACCAGGCGTTTGGCGTTGTTCCACGCACCGTCGGCGGTGGTGGTCCACTGCAGCACGCCCGCCCAGGTCGGGGTGCCCACCTTCCGCAGGCGCAGCTTCACGAACCGGTACACGGCCCCGTCGATCGCCAGCGCCGCCGGCGACTGCACATAGGGATTGGCCGCGGCATTGGCCGGCCGCAGCCAGCCGTCCGCCAGGGTGGGCACGCCGTTGCCGCTCCAGCCCTCCACGGTCTGGTCGAAGTACCAGATGCGCTTGCTGTCGAACTGCGTGCCGCTGCCGGCGGCCACCTCGGAAAGCGCGCGCGACAGCGATTCCACCTCGCTCTGGCGGGTCTGCTGCTCGGCGGTGATCGCCGCCTCGCGGGCCAGCTTCTCGTTCAACAGCCCGTCGACCCGGGCCGCAGACTCGGCGCTGATGGCGTCCATCGCCTGAGCGATGGCCGACACCCGGGCCTGCGTCTCGGTGACCAGGTCGGCGGTGACCTTGGCGATGCCCTGGGCGCGCGCGGCCGCCTCGTTGGCATCGGCTGCGATGCGGTCTGCGATCTCCTTTTCCAGCTTCAGGCGCTGCTCGATCAGCTGCTCGGTGGTGGGCACCGGCGTGGCTTCCACCACCGCGCCCTGCCCCGGCTTGCCGCGCACCGAGGCGGTGATCCGGAAGAACCACGTCTGCCCGCTGCCATCGCTGTAGAGGTAGCGGGTTTCGGTGGTGCGGTAGATCTCCGTCCACGGCCCCTGCTGGGTCGGGCCGCGCTCGATGATGTAGACCACCCCGGCCTGGTCGACAGCGGCCCATTCGATCAGGACGCCATCGGCCACCGGCTCCGGCGTCACGCCCTCGACAGGCGGCGTGTCCGGGGAGACGTAGATCGTAGGGAACCAGGATGCGCGCCGCGGCGCCGCCGGCGTCACCGACGGAAGCGCGCCCGCCCCGATATCGATCAGGGTGTTTTTCCTTGCCTGCATGTGAATTACCTTGCGTTGAGTGCTTCGCGCATTGCCGAACTGCTGCTGGTGCGTACGCCCGTGGTGGTTACCGACAGCAGGTCCCGGATCAGCTGGTTCTGCTCCGCCAGCAGAGCATTGCTCTGCTGCAGCGCTGCGTTGGTTTCGGCCTGGCCCTTCCCCTCGACCACCAGGTCGAACACCGCCCGGCTGAAGTTATCCGGCAGCGCCTCGATGGCGTCGGCCAGCTGGCCCATGCTGGTGCCGTCTTCGGTGTCGAGGTTGCCCACCTTCATGCTGTCGATCAGGCCGGTGACCTGGCCATACAGGCCGTTGTAGTCCTGCCCGCTGGCGTAGAGGTTCCGACCAAACCCCAGAGCCGCCTGTGCGGCCGCCTGCGCGGCGCTGGTGTCGCCACCGGCCACCGCACGCTCCAGCTCCTGCATCGTCTTCTGCAGCTTCTCCTGGTCGGTCAGCGGCGACAGATCGCTGGTGTCCAACCCGTACCGCATCGCCTTCTTGTCGGCGTCGATCTGGGCCTGGAGCTTGCCCATGTTCGTCGCCCGCAACGCCTCGATCTTGGCCAAGTCCTCGGCGCGGGCACCTGACAGGCCCAGCGCCTTGGCGTAGTCGTTGGCCGCCTTCACCTGCTGGCGGTACGTGCGTTCGATCGTGAGCGCCTGCGACTGGTACTGGGTCAGATCGCCCGTGAGCAGCTGGGTGCTGACGTCAGCCATCAGGCTGGCGTAGTTGCCCAGCAGGCCGCTCACCTTCTCGATCTGGGTGGCCAGGTCCGTGCCGGCCACGCCGGCCAAGTCCTGGAAGTAGTCCACCGCCTTGTTGACCTTCTCGATCTCCATCGAATTCAGCGCGCGGCCGAGCTGGTCGGCGTTGCCCACCGCCAGGGCGATGGATGCACTGAGCGCGGAGAAGACGTCGGACGCCTCGAAGTACCCATCCAGCTGGCCACCGAACCCGGCCGCCTTCACCGCCTCGGTGAACAGCCGGTCGGTCATGTCACCCAGATAGGCCTCCAGCTGCGACTTCGCCTCGGCCGAATCGGCCGACAGCTGCAGCTTGCCCAGCGACACCTTCACCCCGGCCAGCTGGCCCGAAAGGTCGACGCCCAGCTGTTTGGCCAGGTCCGTGGTGGCGCCGCGCACCTGGCGCGCGGCCATGTCGAAGGTGCGGTCGATGCCCGGGTCAAGTGAACCGTACTGGGTCCACTTCTTGTCGCTGCGGAACATGCCACCCTTGGCCTTGATATCCGCGTAGGACTGGCCGTCGAACCCACCGAAGCCGTAGCTGCCGGTGAGGCCTTGCCCCGTGATCTTCGGCGCGCTGCGGCCGAACAGCTTGGCGTGGATGCTGGACCCGGACAGGATCGAGGCCGTCTTGTCGCTGAGCCCCACTGCGCGGTGGGCCTTGTCGACCAAGCCAACCGCACCGGCGGTGGCGATCTTGCCGGCCCAGCTTTCGCCGTTGGCAATATCCCAACCTTGGTCGAACAGCTCGGCGTTCTTCATCATGCCGGCGACGATCCACCCGATGATGGGGACGGCCGCCGCGGCGGTAGAACCCGCTGCCCCTGCGCCGGCAGCGGCCGAGCCGCCGGCCGCGCTGACGCCCCCGCCGGCGAAGGTGGCGATGTTGTTGCCAAACCCCATCAGGCTGCCGGCGCCCGCGCCGCTGCTGGCGGCACCCGCACCGAACAGCCCTTGCCCTTTGGCCAGCAGGCCGGCGATGTTGCCCACATTCTGCCCGCCAGCGGCAGAGCCGTTGCCGCCGAACAGACCCATCAAGCTATCCATGCTGAAGCCGCCGCCTTGGCTGCCCCAGTTGCTGATGCCGTCCATGATCCGGGTTTGGATCGGGATCACCAGCTTCTGCTGCAGCAGCTCCCGGGCAATGTCGCGCAGCCCCTGCTTTGCGGTGTCCTTCAGGTCATCCCACATCCCGTTGAAGTCACGCAGGCCGCTGGCCACGAAGTCGGCCATGGCATCAGCGGCGCCATCCACACCATTCAACACCACATTCGCCCACGCCTCGACGTTGGCGGCCCCTTCCTCTACCTGTAGGGACAGGGCCGCCGCCGCATCGGCGGCATTCAGCATCGAACGTTCGTACTGCTCGTAGCTGCCCACACCCTTGGCCAGCGCCAGCGCTTCCTTGCCGCCGGCAGCCTCGACTGCCTTCTGCAGTTCCTGGCGCATGTCGCGCTCGTTCATCAGCTGCCGGCGGTACAGCTCCCGCGCACGCCCCACCTTGCCCAGCATTGCCAGCTCGCCGCCCATGGTGGCAATCAGCAGCTCCGGCCCACCCATGGCCTGCTCGGCCTGCGCCGCGACCTTGGCGTACTCCAATGCGCTCTGCCCCATCAGAACGTTTGCGTCGGCCTGGGCAATGTTGCCCTTGGCCAACGCGCCGTTGTACTCGGCCATGTTCTGCAGGTGCTTGGCCATCGCCTCATCGAGCGGCCCAGCCATCGCGGCCGCCGCCAGTTCGGCCTCTTTGCGATAGCGCTCCAGCGCATCATTCGCCGCCTTCTGCTCCTTGACAGCAGCCTTATCACCCGCCTTGGTGGCCTGCGCGGCCTTCTGCGCTGCCTCGGTCTGCCGAATCAGGCTCAGGCCTTGGGCGATCTGCTTGTTGTACGAGGCACGCTGTTCTGCGCTGAGTTTGTCGACGCCGCCGGCGGCGTTGATCTTCTGCCCGACGTCAACCATGAAGGCGGCCTCGGCGCCTTGCTTCAGCCGCACCAGGTTGACCAGCTGGCTTTCGACGCTTGATTGCAGCGACTTCAGGTGCTGGTTGATGCCGTCGGCCGCAGCCTTCGAGGCCACCTCTTGGCGGTTGAGCGCCGCAGTGGTTGCGTCCGTCTGTTTTTCCGCATCCTTGCTGGCACCCACGAAGCTGTCGAGCAGCTGATTCTGCCGCTCATATTCCCGGCTAAGCGTCTGCGTCGTGGCCGTGTGTGCGACGAAGGTATCGCGCACGCGGTTTGCAGCCGGCGCGCCATCGAGCAGTCGAGCGTTCGCGTCCGCAAGAGCCTGACCGAACTTGCCCGCGTCAATTCCGCCTGCCCTGAATTCCTCTCGCAGTGCGTGTACTTGTGCCGCGTATTCGCGCCAGCGCGGCCCGCCGATCTCGGAGTTGGCGACGCCCACCATGCGGTCGATCGACGCTGAGATTTCGTCGTAGCCGTCTTTCATATCCCGCTGGAGGCGGAGAAGCTCGCCGGCTTGCTCTTGCTTCCCCAGCTCGCGGAACTTGTCGATCGTCTCGCTCAGCGTGCCGTTGTAGTCGATCAGCGCTTCGTCGGCAGCCTTCGTGCTATCTCGCACCATCCACCACGCAGCGCCTGCAGTTGCAATCGCCGCTGCAATCCCTATTGGCCCGCCTAGAGCGGCGTAGGCCGAGGACAGCCCCTGCGCTGCGACACGCGCCGCCGTCTGCGCAGCAGTAAGCCTCACCGTGGCGGGCACCATGCCCATCATGCCAACGGCAGCGCGGTTGGCCACCATCGCATTGGTGGCCCATAGCCCGTTCAGGACAGCTATCCCTTTGACCAGTTTTCCCCCGGCGTAGAAGACCCCGAGCCCAACGCCCAACGGTACGGCGGCCGCAGCAACCACATCAAGATTCTGCGCAAAGGAGTTGATCGCAGCGGTTGCCGCAGCAATGCCGCCACTCTGGGCCTGGCTGCCCAGCAGGTCGTTGAAAGATTCTTTCAGCCCGATCAGCGCTCCGCCCAACGTCTCGCGCGCGGCTTTGCCGGCACCCGCGTAGGACTCTTCCATAACTCCCATGACCATGGCCTGGGCCTCGGCCAAGCGCCCGGATTCGACCAGGGACGCCAGCATATCCTTCTGCTGCTCGGTGAACCGAAAGCCCTGTTTTGTCAGGGCAGAAATGCCCTCGGTGGGGTATTCCAGAGCCTTGCCGATTGTTTCCGCCGACTGCGTGATGTTCTCACCCAGGCGCACCGACTGGTCGATCGCCAGCTGCAGCGCGCGGGGGAAGTTCTCGCCTACGATGCTGGTGTAGGAAAGCAACCGCGTCTGAGCGTTTACGATTTCGCCGGACGACTGAATCGTCGCCTTGGCCATCTTGTCGGCCATGTCCGTGAGCTGCTTGCTGTTGAACCCAGCTGCCTGCCCTGTCGATTTCAGCGCGGCATTCAGCTGCGCCAGCTCGTTCTGGGCAGCCACGGTTTCCGCAATAAACATCCCCAAGATCGCGCCGCCGCCGATCGCGCCGAAGCCCTTGGCCAGCGTAGCCATGCTGACGTCGATGCTTGTAACTGACACCTTCGCGTCGCGCGCCGCCTGCGCGAAGCTGTCCGACACCTCACGTTGCATTTGCCGCATGGCCCGCGCCGAACGATCAGAAGCACGCGCGGCCTTGCCAAGGTCGCGCTCAAAGCTGCCGGTTTCGGCGAGCAGGTCGACGGTCAGAGTGTAGAGGGCCATATTCCGTCCATAAAAAAGGCCCGCGCTTGGCGGGCCTGGTCACAGCGGAGCCCCAACGGGCTACGCGACTATTTGATATCGAGCTTTCGACCGATGGCCTCAAGCCAACGCAGCGACGTTCCCAGCCTGTAGACCGCCCACGACAATGCGACGGCCCACACTGCACCGACCAGCACCGCCAGGACTGCGAGCGGATGCCATTCGTAGCTGATGCCCCAGCGCGTCACGCTTGGTATCCGGCCAAAGGCGAAGATTCCTACGCCACCGGCGACGATGGATAGAAAGAGCATTAGCCGCCCGATATCCTCTAGGCCGTCGCCAGCGCGCGTTGGCAGCTCGTTGGGTGGAGAGGGCGGCTCGTCGTCCGGCGCTTCCACTCTGCTGGTGTGTTCGATCATCCTTGCTTCCAGTTGTGAGGAATGCGGATTGTCACCCGCCCAGCCTGTGAGCGAAACAACTACGCTGGGACTTCCTCAAACTCGATGTACCCGGTGAAGTACTGCCGACTGATGTTCTCCACCGTCGGCAACTGGGTCGCGTAGCCGTACAGCGCGGTGCGCGCGGCCAGCACCGGGTCGAATGCCTTGGTCATCATGTCCCGGTACTGCGGCACCACGCAGCCGCGCCGACGACCGGAGAGCGCGACCCCCACTACCTCCCAGTCGGTGCCGGCCAAGCCTCCGTTGCGGGCCACTTCGGTCGCCCGCCCGCTTAGCGTGGCGGTCAGCTTCCGATAGGTCGGCCCCGGCACCGTGTTGACCTGACTGCCCTTGGTCCGGGTGTGCACGCTGCTATCGATGCGTGCCACCGCCCAGCCGTCCGCGATGCCCACGTCAACCGCGCTAAACACTGCGATCTCGCCCACGTCCACATTGGTCACGACGGTGGCGATGGTGACGGCCACGGCGCTGACCAAGGCCTTGCCCGTGGGAAACAGCCAGGCGCATACGCTGCCGTCGGGCAGGCGAATGGTCGTAGCGCTGGCCCCGGCGGCCGTCACCAGCACGCCCGGCGGCACGTTCAGGCCCAGGACCGCGATGATGCCCGGAACAATGGCCTCAGCCAGGGTGATGTTGATGGCCAGCGCTCCGGTACGCGCGATGCGTGCCCGACGCGCCGGCCTGCCGTCGAACAGCGCGGCGCCCCCATCGTCGGTGAGCCAGGTGCCGCCGACCAGGGCAACGGACGCCGGTGGAATTCCATAGCCAATCAGCACCGCATCACCCCCACACCGTCAATACCACGTCCCCCGTGGCAGGGTTGCGCTCGACGCGCCGGACCAGCACCGGCTTGCCGTCGTGCAGGTCATACCGCTGGTAGGTCAGCCGGCCCACCTGCCCGGGCTGCGGCGCCAGGTTTTGGTCGCCGCGAACGCTGATGCGGTAGAAGAACCGCTGCGTGCGGTAGATCGCCACGACGCGCTCGATTTCCGCCTGCGCATCCCCTGCATCCCAGAACAGGGAGATCACCGGGTCGGCCGAATCGGCCCTCCGGTAGTGCGGGTGCAGCGGCGCACCGCCGTACACCTGAGCGCGGAACAGCCCGGACAGCTCGTCGCGGCGCGCCTGCGGCACGTCCACCACGTCGGTGACCATGTCCGATGCGGCCAGCGCCTGCGCGTTGGGCCGGTGGGCCATGCGGCGCGTCAGGTTCGGGGCGTCGTCGGGGACAGCCAGAAGATCCTCGGCCAGGTCGTCCCCGCTCAGGTTGAACGCGGGCGGGCCGTCGAACGTCTCAGGCGCGACGACGCGGGCGAACCGCAGAACCCCGTTCGGATCCTGATAGCACCCCACCCCATAGCTGGGCAGCATGGCGTTCATGGCGTCGCGACCGGTCACCGCGTTACCGGCGTAGTAGCCGATGCCGGCATAGCCTGTGGCCGCGTCAATGGCCGAGCAATCGGCCGCCGACCATGCGGCCTTGCCCAGGCGCCCCATCACGTCCGCCATCGCCTGCCGCAGCTTGGCAGGCTGCTGCCCGGGCCCGACGCTCGACACATCGGCCACCACCGGCGTGACTGGCGGCGACTTCATCAGCAGCTGCTGCCCGTCAGGCGACACCGTGAACGTGCCGGGCTCCATCAGGTCGGCCCGGTCCATGACGGCATCGGCGTAAATCGGACCGTCGGCCACGAACATGGCCGTCGCATCCGAGTTGGCGCCCATCGCCGGCACGCTGGCCACCGCACCGATCACCGCCGGCTGCGGCTTCCATGCCAGCGCGGTGATGTTGGGGAGGAACACGCCGCGGTTGATGGTGGCGTCCAGGTCGTCGTGAGCGTCCCGGAAATGGAAGGTCTTGCTGCCGTCGTCGTTGATCTCGATCCGGTCCACCGTGAACCGGAACACGTCGGTAGCGTCGGCCAGCATGCCGCCCAAGGCGCCGGCGCGGATCTGTACGGGCAGACCGGCGCCACCGCTGAGCGCCAGGTCATCCAGCAGCCCGTCGGCATCCAGCACGACGCACTCTGCCGCACTGGTTTGACTCACGGGGTCACCGCCCCAGGGCCAGAAGTTGATCTCGCTGATTAGGCTCAGCCCGTCCGCGAGCAACCCTTCGTAGCGGGCATTGGCAGGGCTGTCCCCGGGCGCGGTGAGCCAGTCTATGTCAGCCAGGCGAGTGATGCCGGACGCGGCGCCAGGGAGCCGCCAGCCGGCTTCTGCGGCGGCACTGCGCGCTGCCCACTGGCCGGCGTTCACCGCCATGCACAACCCATCTGCCTTGGTCGCGGAGAGCGTCGCGGCGAAGTGCAATGGACCAGCTAGGTTGATCTCCCGCTGGTGTACCTGAGTGCCGTTGACGTACAGCTGCAGTACGGTGGGGCTGCCGAAGGTCAAACGCAGTCCCACCATGTCACCGTGCTTGGCCAACGGCAGCCCGCTGGCGATCGCGCCGTTGCCCTGCAGCACTCGCCCGGTGGCCAACTCCCAGCCGATGCCCGCAGCGCTGGCCCCGGGGTGTGCCTCCAGCGGCGCGGCCGGCGAGACGACGCCGACCATGGCGGCCAGTACGTCGTCACCCCAGACAGCGAACTCAACGCCGGCGGTGCCGGTGCTGAGCGCGAAGTCCGAGCGTGCCATGCGGCTTAGGTCGGCGGCCGCAGTGGTGGCCAGCGTCAGTCCGCCAAAACGCGCAGCCAGCAACGGGCCGATGGGTTGCGCCGCAAAGCGCCCGAAAGTGTCAGCCATGGGTCATCCCAAGTTGTCGAACCAGTCCTGGGCCTCGTCCTCATCCGACCGGGGCACCAACACGTCCATGAAGTCCTGCATGCCACGCTTGGTGCCAGCCTGGCTGTGCGCGGCGGTAGTGAAGGCAGCGAAGGCGGCCGGCTTGATGTGCAGGCTGACTGGATCGATGGGGTTCCGTTTGTGGAACTCCCACCATTCCAGAAACGCGCGGCGCGACATGGTCGCTCGCAGCTCGGACACCGTGCGGTGCAGGTGACCGGCCAGCACGTGCCAGAACCAATCCTCGCCGCGCTGCCTTAGCCGTTTCCCGCCTCGGCCTGGGCGTCAGCGGCCTTCCCGCCGAAGCCGGAGTGCTTCATCGCGACCTGCTGCAGCTCGGCGGCGACCAGCGGCTTGAGCTGAGCAGCTTGCTTGTCGGTCATAACCGGCTTGCCGTCCTCGTCGCAGATGGTGGCGGCGATCAGCTTGGCGCGGTCGCCATCCTGGAAAAGCTTGCGGAACTCCGCGTCCGGCAGTTCGCGCACATAGAACTGTGCCTTGTCGCCATTCGCGAGGGTGACGGTATCAGCGTGCACGTCCTTGGACGCGAACATGCCCAAGCTGGTGAAAGCCTGCAGCACGGTCTGCGGGGTGGCGATGCTGTCCGTCGCGATTTCGTTGGTCTTGCTCATGGGCCGTTTCCTGAAGTGGTGGCTGGGCGCGCAGGCCGCGCACGGCTAACACGCGGGGTTTCCCGCGCGCCCAACCAAAGAGAAGGCCCGCCGAGGCGGGCCGAAAGAGAGAGCGCCGTTGACGCGATCAGGGCGCCGGGCGGTGGGTGATGACTGCGCCGGAACCGCGGATGGTGATGGTGGCCTTCCAGATATCGTTGTCGGCCACCTGGACCGCAAAGTTCTGAACGAAGCCCTTGAACTGCTTGGACACGACGTCGGTGGGCGGCGTGATCACGCCATCCACAGCCACGGGCTTCTCAACGCCTGCGGTTTCCGACTTCGGCGCGGTGACCAGGAAATCGACGACGGCGCCGCTGGTATGCAGTGCCTCGATCTTCTCGTGGTCGGCGGCGTCGTAATTGATCTCGATGCTGGTGCTGCCGGTTGCCTTGCGGCCGGCAACGAACTGGTCCCAGTCATCATCGAAGTCGGAAATGTCGATTTCCGACGCCTGGCCGTCAGGGAAGCCGACCGAACGCAGGCGGGTCACCTTGATGACCTCCGCCGCAGCGATAGCGATAAACAGCTGGGTATGCTTGGACTTGATAACGCTCATTGGGGTTTACCTCTCGGATGGGGCCCGGTCGCCGGGCACAAAAAGACCGGCTTGCGCCGGCGGCTGGGTTGCAGTGGTGAGTGGCTACCGGATGGCCAGTAGCCGCACGTCGAAAGAAATGCCGAAGGCGCCTGTGTCGTCATCGTCAGGCGTAGGGTTGTAGGACTCGATACTCCCGCGCCGCTCGATCTCGCCGCGGATGGCCACCGCCGCAGCGTTGGCCTCGGTGGCGCTGCCGCCCCACACCACAATGCGGACACGCCAGCCATCGGCCGGCGGCGGGTCGGAGAGCTGCGGAAGAGGTCCCCCGCCCACAACGTCCCAGGTTGCGTAAGGCAGCCTGGCGCCCTCGGGTGCAATCCTGGGCCAAAGCCGCATGGGATCATCGCCAAGCTGCTCGCGCACCGGCGCGCTGGCTTCCAGAATCGACTGGATCAACGGCACCATCATTTCCACCCCCTTGCCTTCATCAGCTTGTCCATGGCGGCCACCGTCTCGTCGATGATCACCTGTGCGGCCTGCGGTCCTCTGGCCTCCGCTGCCGGCGTCAGGAACGGTTGGGCGGCCATCTTCTTCGTGCCGAACTCCACATGGCGCCAGTAGTACGCCCAACCGCTCTGCTCGTAGAGCTTGCCGGCGCGCCGCATCCGCCGGTTGCGCTTGGTATTGGCGTACTTGACCCGCTTACCGGTACGGACGCCCACCGTGTAGTACTCACCGTCTGTGCCCACGCCCGCCTTGCGACGGTTCTTCGCGTTTGCCCGGCGCACGACGATCTGGGTCGCCAGGAAGCCAGACGCTTGCGGGACGCGATGGCGGGCCTCATCGCGGATCAGGTTGCCGCCTTTTCGCATGCCAACCTGCAGAGGCTTGCCCCTGACTTCCTTGGGCAGCTCCCGCAGCGAAGCGAGCAGGCCCGCCAAGCCACGAACTTCGACCGGCTCAGCCATCGGACACCCCGGAGTCCACCATCAGGTTGATGTGGCTTCTGGCGGTGGGGTCCGGCAGCACTGCCCGGATCGCGTACGCCTGCCCGTCGAAGGTCACCCGCATCGTGTTCAGAACGCCCGCCAGATACGGAATTTCCATCCGCACGGTCACCTGCCCATGCTCGGCACTTGCCGCGGTGAACTCGCGGCCAGAGAGTGGCACGACTTCGGCTGGCACATCCTTGTGCCAATCCACCCAGGTCTTGGTATCGCCGCCGAGCGGATCGCGCACCACGGTGAATGCCTGCAGGGTGATGCGGTGCCGGTACTTCCCCGCCCGCCTCACGGGGACACCCGTCGGTAGGGGAACATCAGGCGATCCACCGTGGGGTTCTCCACATGGATGGTGCCGGTGATGCCAGCCTCCCGATTCGCGTACAGGTCGCCCACCAGCAGCAGAATTGCCGCGCGCAGGGGCGCCGGCACTGGGCCGGGTACGGTGTCAAACATCACCGGGCGATCTCCGGCGGCACTGGTGACCGTGCCCGGCTCGATCGGCAAGGGCGTGCATCGCTCGCCCGCGGGGGTCCATTCGTAGCTGGCCACCACCAGCGCGTAGGCCGTGGCCCGCTCCACCACTTCGCGAGCCGCCACGATCATGGCACCGATCAACAGATCATCGGCGGCGTGGATCACTGCCAGGTGCGCTTTCGCTTCCTCCAGCGACACCGGCTCTTCAGTGGCTGCGATTCGCGTACGCAGCATGGATCAGCTCCCTTCTGCCGACGCGACCGCGTTGGGGTGGGTGTCGATGAAGCCGCCGGCCTCAATGTCAGCGGCATGTGCCGCGTCGAACTCGCGCACATCACCGCAGCGGCCGAATGGACCGTCGCTCAACACCAGCGCCAGCACCGTTTCGCGTGCCTCCGGTGCCGGCGGCGCATCGGTCGTCGCCGCCGAAGGACCGGGCACTCCGCTGCCATCGGCGGCCCCGTTCGCCACCTCTGGCGGGCTCTCCATCAACGCTGCCCCGGGATCGAGGGACGAACCTTCGCCGGCGGTGTCGAGCGCGGTTGCCGTCTCCACGGACGGTGCATCGCCCGGCGCGACGTCCGTGGGCTCGCCAGTGGGTGCCGGCTGTGGTTTCTGCTTTGCCATGGTCTGTTCCTGGTAAGAGGGGAGCGACCCGAAGGTCGCCCCCTGATGGCCCGCGCTGGCCGTTAGGCCGCGGCGCCGTGCTGGAAGGTCTTGACGGCGCCGCCGACGTCGATCAGGTTGCCGCCGCTGCGCATCCAGGCAAGGAAGCCCACCTGCCCCTTCTTCACGTAGGCAGAGTCGTTGAAGCGGAACAGCGTCACCGCCATCACGTCGCGGATCTTGTAGTAGCTGAAGTCACCGAACGCGATGGATCGGGCGCCTGCTGCCGGGCTGGCCATGTGCTGGTTGATCTCGATATCGCGGTTGAGCAAGCGGTCGGGGGCGCCGCCGGGATTGCCCTGCTCGTAGCCCGGCACGAAGATCGGGCGGCCGGTCTCGTCCTTCACCTTGCGCACCATCTTCAGCATGTCGTCGTGGAACATCCACTTGCCGTTGGCCCGGTAGGCGGTGTTGACGCTGTGTTCCAGGTCGATCAGGTCGTCGTACAGGATCTGCGGAATCGCCGACACCAAGCCGATCCGGCCGTTGCTGGCGGCGGTGATCAGACCCATGGGCTGACCAACACCGGTGCCCGTGGTGTAGTGACGGTTGGTGACGCGGCCCAAGCGCGTCTGCAGCCGATTGGTGATGAAGCCTTCGATATCCGCGCTGGTGTCCTGCAACAGCTCCCACGGCACGGTGACCACCTTGGAGCTGTACTTGTGAACGGTCAGCCCCTTCGTACCGAACGCGACGTCTTCGTCGGTCGCCGACTGGTTCTCCGCGACGATCTCGCCCTCTTCCGAGGTGCCGTCGCTGGTCGGGTACTGCATCGGCTCGCCGCCGGCAGTGCTGAACACGTCGGCCACACGGCGCATGCCGCCGAAGTCCTTCAGCGCTTCCAGGATCTGCGACGCCAGGGTGGTGGGGACGGTGTAACCGCCCTGCTCCGGGTTCAGATTCGGGTTGCCGCTCATCGCGGC
>Ga0308172_1001010_pt1 | contig 24445 bp, 22 predicted proteins | sample PhyGR2_FD_202134 | JGI IMG/M metagenome (GOLD analysis project Ga0308172, IMG submission 202134) | Phyllosphere microbial communities from UC Gill Tract Community Farm, Albany, California, United States - DLSLSG.R2 | ecosystem: Host-associated > Plants > Phyllosphere > Unclassified | place: USA... | reverse complement strand
TCAGGATAGTTTGTTAGTGGCGTGTCCATCCGCAGCTAACCGGCGAATGTAAAGATTGGACTAAGCATGTAGTGCCGACGGTGTAGTAATTTCGGACGGGGGTTCAAATCCCCCCAGCTCCACCAAATTCTTGGTTGATGGTTACCAGAGCCATCCAACGAAGTCCTGGAAGCCCGCAAGGCGTAAGCCCTGCGGGCTTTTTTGTGCCTCCAATTTGTCCCACGAAGTCCGAAGCCAACTAATTAAATCCGAACCTTTTAGGCCCATTGATAGGCCCAACGAAAAGCTCTATTGTTTTCGTTGGGCCTAAACGCATGGAGATTACTCATGGCAAGAAAAACCAAACCGCTAACCGATACGGAAATCAAAGCCGCCAAACCTAAAGACGCAGATTACCAACTTTACGATGGTGATGGGTTGACGCTCTTAATCAAATCCAGTGGAAGCAAACTCTGGCAATTCCGTTACCATAGACCTTTAACAAAGCTGAGAACCAAGCAAAGCTTTGGTGCCTACCCTGCAGTCTCGCTTTCCGATGCACGTAAACTAAGAGCTGAATCTCGAGCCTTACTGGCAAAAGATATCGACCCTCAAGAACATCAAAAGGAGCAGTCAAGAAACTCTCAGGAGGCCAAAACTAACACGTTCATTTTGATTGCCGAGCGTTGGTGGAACGTCAAGAAAGCCAGCGTCACAGAGGACTATGCTCATGACATTTGGCGCTCACTGGAAAGAGATATTTTCCCTGCAATTGGCAAGGTTAATATTACGGATATTAAAGCTCATACATTGGTTCAGGCCGTTCAACCTGTTCAGGCCAGAGGAGCGTTAGAAACAGTACGTCGCCTTTGCCAACGTATAAATGAAGTCATGATTTATGCCCAGAATACGGGCCTCATTGATGCAGTTCCCAGTGTCAATATTGGCAAAGCCTTTGAGAAACCTCAGAAAAAGAACATGCCGAGCATGCGCCCAGATCAGTTACGACAAGTGATGCAAACAATGAGAAATGCCAATATTATTTTGCCTACTCGATGTTTATTCATGTGGCAACTTCTGACTATCTCACGCCCGTCTGAAGCGGCGGAAGCTCGGTGGGATGAGATCGATTTTGATGCTAAAGAATGGAAAATCCCAGCAGCTCGAATGAAGATGAACCGAGATCATACGGTGAATAGACCCGGGTTTCGTAGACACTTTTTTGCCTCATAATGGAGGCCTAATGAAGGAGTGTTTATGTCAGTCAAAACGTTCACTGAAGAATTCAAAATTGAAGCCGTAAAACAGATCACTGAGCAGGGGTACCCTGTATCTGAGGTCTCCTCTCGACTTGGTGTATCCACTAATAGTCTTTACGCCTGGGTTAAGCGCTACCAGAAGCCCGAGCCGCAGCGTAAGCAGGACGATGCACTTCAGCATGAAGTAAAGCGCCTCAGGCAAGAACTTAAGCGAGTAACTGAAGAGCGGGATATCTTAAAAAAGGCCGCCGCGTACTTTGCAAGAAAGTCAGGCTGAAGTACGCCTTCATTAAAAAAATGTCGTCCTTTTATGCTGTACGCAGGTTATGCCTGGTTCTTGGCCTCCATCACAGCGGTTATTACCAGTGGCTAAAGCGGCCTAAATCTTTGCGTACCCGGCAAGATGAACGGCAAACAGGCTTGATTAAACAACTGTGGCTTGAAAGCGGTACGGTTTACGGCTATCGAAAAATCTGGCTCGATATGAAAGATCTGGGTGAATGCGTCGGACGTAACAGGATCGCGCGCCTGATGAGGCTCGCTGAACTAGCATCTCAGACTGGATACCGAAAACGACGCTATTACGGTGGCGGAAAGCCTTCTTTTGCCAGTCCAAATTACCTTGAACGCCAGTTCGTTGTCCCAACCCCAAATACGCATTGGGTGAGTGACATGACTTATATAAGGACGCATGAGGGTTGGCTGTATCTGGCTGTTGTTCTTGATCTCTTCTCACGCAGGGTTATCGGCTGGAGCATGGGCGGACGAATGACCGCTGAGTTAGTAATGGATGCATTATTGATGGCGGTATGGCGACGTAAACCAACGGCAGAAGTATTAATCCATTCAGATCAGGGCTCTCAATATACGAGCGAAAGATGTCAGCATTTTATGACAGCTCACAATTTAAAAAGCAGCATGAGTCGTCGGGGCAATTGCCATGACAACGCAGTGGCAGAAAGCTTTTTCCAGTTGCTAAAACGGGAACGCATAAAGAAACGGATCTATAAAAATAGGGAAGAAGCGAAGGCGGATATCTTCGATTATGTCGAAATGTTTTATAATGCTAAACGCCGCCACAGTGCCTGTGAGGATCAAGCCCCTGCAGTTTATGAAAGTGCCTGGTTCATGAGGCACGGAACAGTCTAGGAAACTAGGGTCTATTCAGTGCCGTATTGCCCGCAAGAATGCCTGTAAAGGTAGTCTCCCGAAACCATGGGTTCCTTCGGAATCAAGAAGCCAGGCAAGGACTGCAGTATTGCGAACCTCTTTACGCCCAAGGCCTGCCACCTCCCATGGATCAAAAGATAAAGAACGGTGCTGAACAACTTTCAGTGGCTCAGAGAGTTGGCTTAAAAACTCAGTTAGCTCTGCTGTATTAATATTGATTTTTTTATTTTTTTCTCTGGTCCATTCAATGTTTTTCGGCCATTGCTGAAAAAATTCCGGTAGCCACTCAACCAGTGAAGAATTGTGATATTTCATTCGATTACTCATTCAGAAGACGACGTATTGCTTATACAAGCGGCAATTCAAAACACTTCACCGGTTTCCCATCCTGCATTTCTACCAGTAATCGTGCAGATTGCGGTTGCTCAGCCAACAATCCTTGTTGGAATTGCCCGACCGACAAATGAGCTTCTTCAATAGCCATCTTTTGCTGCATTAACGTAGTTGTCGTCCATTTCCGCAGTAATACTTTATTGGCATTGGTAGTATTGCTCTGTTCCGTCAATGCGCTGATGCCTTGTATCCGCTGATGTAGCTGATGCTCAACTTTGTCAATAACGCTTTTGAACTGCTGATAGTTATGAATAATGGTTTGTTGGCGGTGCTTGACGAGTGTTGTACCACCTTCGACATGAGTCAGAAGATGCAATGCTTGCGCACGAGCCTTAATTGCCAGGTCCCATTCATGGATTCGCTCATCAAGGATCTTTTGCTGGGTTTGGATCTTATTCGTAATTTCCGTACTGCCAAAGAGCCCACAGTCTTTAAGCGCCGACAGTTTGTCTCCAGCAGTAGTAATATCAGTCAGTAAGTGTGTCTGCAGGGCGGAAAACTGGACTTCAATATCCTCCAGTTTTTGGCGTATTGCGGGCGAGCATTGCCCCTCTAGCACCGTGGGGGTAATTTGCTGCAGATACTGTATGGCTCCAATGATCTCGGACTTACGTGCATTGTTCTGGAACGCTGAAACCTCACGTACCGCCTCAACAATTTCCGTCAATTTCTTGCTGATATCTGCCATATGTTTTTGTGCCAACACCGCAGAAGCAACATTCAACAACACACCGGCGTTAACAAGTTGGTTGAGTTTGTCAGGATTAAGCAGAACAGCATGTTCTTTAATGCCCTTTTCCCCCAGGCTGAATCCACGAAAACCAGGACCGTCTTTTACATTCGCCAGAGAGCTATTAATGATGACTTCCATATATTGATGGCTAGCAACATGTGCAGAGGTAGCCAGTGAAGGTAGTGTTTGCAACAGCGGGCTCAAGTAGGAAATACCTGTAATATTCCGTTCCTGCATCGCTGTCGTGCAGATAATTTCCGAAGGTGGAATTGTCGAAACCGTAAGCGCAGGTTGATTAATATCATGCCCAAAACCCCAGCGTTGATCGTATGTGAGGGCAGGTATATTGGCTGGTGATGATTGGGTGGCAAGTCGGAACTGGCGGGAATTTTTTAAACGAATCCAGGCAATCTGCACCACGCAGGGTAGAGTCACTCGAAATGCCGGGTTTGAGATGTCATAGGCGGTATACAGGCCAGTAATTGCCAAGCCAACCGGCCCTGTTAAAACTCCCAAAACACGCCCGATCCCAAGCCCTGCAATTAATGGCAGCACTTTGCCCGCTTTAGTTTGGGCAAGGCCATTGGCAACTAATGCCGCTCTCTGCCAGACGGGCATATCCATTCTGGATAATTTATCCAGATTGACAGAGGTGCTTATGCCCATATCACGCAAAATCTGGCTGCGTTCATCATCCGACATTTTTTTCCATGATGAGGTAAATACACAGTCGATGATCAGCGCTTCTTTTTCTTCCACTGAGCTGGAGGACGGGGCTTTAATCTTCAGATGGCTGGCAACGTCATCAACAATTTCGTTATAGCTGACGCCGTTGCGACGAAACAGATTCACGAAAGTATTACCGCCAAAATACTGTAACTCCCGCACAAGCAGGCGCAAAGTTTCATCATCGGGTACATCTTGGTGTTTGGCGTCCTGCAATACGGACTTCACGCTCTCTGACATTGAAAAACCAAACTTGCCAGTGTTGGTTATGTAATCTATCAGCAGATCAACATCGCCTTTATCCGCGTTCAGAAGCAGTGTAACCAGAGCCTCATCACTCTGGATATCTATCTAGCTCATGGAAACTCCTCTGATTCGCTATGGCTAGCTTTCACCTTGGTTGTTACGGGGATTGCACGTTCACCTATTGCTGCAGCGAATCATGGCAGTAGTAACGACTACTAATGCATAAACTGCCTCAATACGAGCAAACTCACCGTCATTATCGAGGCAGAACACCAAGCTATGTATGTTTGTTTAGCGTGATTCCCTGCATCTACTCGTAGTAACACAATAGAAGAATAAATGCTTGTGAACGTTACAGTACAGACCCTTTCAACTTATAGATAAAAAGTTAGTAACTCTGAACTCTAGTGAAAAATTATGACGGCATACCTACAGTCTCATGATCTGAAGTTTGTTTTTCTTTCCTCTTTTTTAGCACCGCAGACAGAGCACTCGTATAAATGATGGGTTTCAGTGGAATCTCGAGGCCACCAACTATGTTTTTTCCCATGAATTCTCTCCGCATAACAACGCACACATCGCTCTTTGACATTACAGTAATCATCAACTGCAATCTCAACATACTCTTCATGTTTCTCACCTTCCTTCTCAAGATCACACCTAGAGCATTTTCTAATCGTCACGCACTGATGTTCAAACTTATACTCTTCATTCCCAAGCAGGTGTTTTTCTGTTTGAATAACACTGCTGCAATCAGGACATAATTTAGAATATTTACAAGATTCTCCATCGTTCAATTGATAGCTGCCCCCGTGAACACCTACTGCACACTTCGCTTTTAATGCTGCATTTTTGATATTATCCCAAAGCCCCATAAATCACTCCTTATAAAAATTTCCGTGTAATTTTTTCGCTCTTCTTACGATACATATGTGCTTGTCATGCGCATAGGCGGCGATCATTATCTCACCCCATAGTCGATATGTAATCAACCCGTAGAAATTATTGGTTGAAAAAGGTAAAGAAACATACCTCAACCCAATGTTTATTATATGGCTAAAGAATATACACAACCTTAGAAATGCCATTTTCACATTTGCCGGTTTTTCAACAAAGATGACTATTATCACCTCAGGTGATTATAATCTAGATAATAACCAGCCACCAGACGGGGTTAATGGTTATACTGCCGGAACACTTTTGCTCAGTAATGAGCACCGGAGCATGCCATAATCCCGATAACACAAGGAGGTAAACTTGCAATGAGCACAGGAAGCGCAGCACGCGATACTTTGGGTTTAACCACAACAGTTCTACCATTTTGGTCAATGCAGAAACAGCGAACACATTTTTAGCATGACCGATACCGACAGTAGTGATAGTCATAACGAATGCCTCCGGGGCTATGTTTATCCCATGATTGAACAATAGTTAATCAAGCGCATATCCAGGGGAAATCCCATCCATTCGTTAAGACTGGATTTTGACTATCATATCAGATATGAATGGCAAACTTATGCATCCAAAACATTAACGAACCGTAATTGATAAGAAGTTCATTGTAGGTGGTCAAGCCTGCAATATTGATTTTTCTCCAAAGGATACTGTAATATATTTAGAGGTTTTATGGTCTAATCTCATACTAGTTAAAATTTTTCGATTTTTCAAATAAAACTAATCAGAATGTCGTTCACGATTCATTCAATAATATATGATTAATAACGTTTATAGTAAGAAGTTAAAAAACATCTACCAATAGAATATGTAAGCAAAACCGGAAGTATTATTTTAGTAGGGTTTTTATGGCATTAATTATCATTCTGAATGAATAAGAAATCTTTTCCTTTAGAAAGAGATTCCTTATCCTCATAAAAATTAAATCAAGTTGCGACATGTGTGAAGAAATTAATTACTTGACCTTATCTCTTCACAATACCATATGATTCAAGTTCAATAAAACAAGAGTTAAATTTATCACTTGGTACTTTTTTCTTGAGAAGATTATAAAAGTTAACATCATGTGTAGATAGTATAATTTGTTTCTGTAAATTACAAGAAATGCTACGCAACAAGTCAATCACAGAAAGAATGTTAATACTATCCATTGCTTGAATTGGATCATCGATAAAAATACAATCTACAACTCGTTCTGTTAATGGGTCATGCACATTCAAAGCTTTAGCTAAAAATATACTAAGACTCAATGTATTCAGCTGTGCGGCGCTAAAGTAAAGGGTAGGAATTATTTCACTTTCTTCCGATTTTACAAATACATGTAAGCGAGGTTTGTCCCCGAAGAAGTCACATCGGAAAGATATGTCCTTATATTTAGGGTGGGGATCAATCTTACTATAAAAAGTATTTATCAAATCAAGGTAGAAAAAATCACTAATATCTTCTTGTATTTTTTTAGAAATAAAATCTCGTTCGGAAATTAACCTCTTGTTATAAGTATCCCTAAGAAATTTAATCTCAAACTCAATGTTTATAATCTTTTCTTTGTTTTTTTCTCTTGTAATAAATACAGAAAGAGTTCTCCGAATATCTGATAATAACTTCAGGTCTAATAATATTTCATTTAGGTTTGCTAACACATCATTGTATTTATTTATTTCTTCTACGACTATTTCTGATAATTTTGAAGGGGTTTCAATAAAATCGGGGATAGGTATATAAATTAAATCACTCAGGTTATTAATAAAATTATCTTTCTGGATTGTAAGTTCTATTTTTTTAATTTTAATACTGGATAGTGCTTCACTTATAACATCTGAGTCTTCATTAGGTAACAATAGAGAAAGATTAAAAACAGCAACTTCTAGTCGGTTTGAAAAATGAGTAGCCTTCTGTAGTTTACTAGATAAGTATTTTTCTTTAGATTGTAAAACTTGTTTAGTTAAAATCCCCCATGACTTCCTTTCAAGAAAATCGACTATATAGCAATATCGCTCATCAGTCTGTATTTTTTGGATTGATAAAATCAATGATGACACTTTTTCAGTTAATGTATTTTTATTGGTCTTTTCAAGCTTTATCTTTAAATCAATAGTATTAATTTTTTCTTGAAAGCTTAGATGAGATGAATTTAGCACACTTAAATTATCATCTAACCATTTGGTATATTCTTCTTCAGATAAGTTGCGTGTGTCTATTTTGAATTTATTTGTAACTTCCAAATTAACTTCGCGATCTTTTGTGAAATTCGTAAGTTTCATTTCATTTTGTAAAATATTTTCACTTGACTTACTAACAAGTTTATTTATATCTGAAGTGATTTTTAAGATGATGACTTTGATTGCACTTGACTTTTCAATGATTTTCTCATCATATTCTTTAACTTTATTTTGAAGATTGTTTTTATCCACAATCAGTTTTCTATGTTGATCGGCTAATAATGGATTGTTTTTTATTTCATTTACAAGAGTATCTAGATCTTTGTGATCGGTTGAACAAAGAGGACAATGATGTGAACCGCTTTCTGAAATGAACTCCAAACCAATATTAATGATATTGTTTAACTTCTCGTCTAGATGTTCCGTGATTTTTATTCGTTCTATAACCGATTTAAGTTCATTGCTAATGTCATTTTTAAAATTAATATCGTTTAATAACGATATCATATTACTATTCACTTCTTCATTTTTAGTGGTTATTTTTTCAGAAAAACCATCAGCATCAATAGTTTTATTTATTTTCACCCAGTACTCACTATCACTTAATAATAGTTCAATTTCTCTTTTGTTATTTTCTATTTCTTTTTGTAGATTATAAATTTTAGAATCAAGATCTGAAACAAACTTAATACGTTTGTTATTTTGTTTAAAATCATGACTTAAATATTTTTTTCGCTTATTGAAAATAGTTAGTTCTGTGATTACCGAATTAAGTTTACTTGTTAGCTCTGTTTTATTTAACTCTAACACATTGATGTCTGAACTTACTTTATTAATATCCTCTTCAAATCCTTTAACTTTTGCTCTTAAGAGTGAAGCCTCTTCATTCATAGCAAGAAAATGATCAATGTCATTTTTAATTTCATTAATTTCTCTACTCTCTATCAAGGTCGAATCAATAACCCCATTTACCTTGTAAAGTAATTTATTACGCTTATTATATAAACGCCATTTTTTTAAATTAGAATGTAACAAGCTAATTTTAACTTCAATATTTTTAATTTCTTCCAATAGGACGGAGTACTTACCAAGGTCAAGTTCATTATTGTTACTTATTATCTTATGGAGATTCTCTAGATCATTACTAAGAGTAACTCTTTCTTTTTGTATTTTATTATTATTTTCTATAATAGATAGTTCAAGTAATTCATTATCTTTTTCTGATATGTCACTTTTTAAAATCGGTATAGACATACCTTTTTGTTCAAGCCTAATGATGATTTCATTAATTTTTTTAATAACATCACCATCAATTTCCGTTTTCATCCCCTCCTTTAATCCCTTGATTTCTATCGAATAATTCTTTATTTTCTCTTTATTCGTAGTAATTAGATCAGCGATAATTTTATAATTTTTATCCAGTTCTTTATCGCCAAATGCATTTACAAACTTTTCATAACGTGATGCAGAGTCATCTTCTTTTAAAAATGATGAAATCTCCTCTTGAGAAAGGAGAACGTCTAAAAAATAAGTTCTTTCACTGTCAGTTTCCTTTCTATCAAATTTTGCATCTCGCTGATTTTGTCTCAACTTATGAGGTAACACGCGAGAAAATATATGCTCTTCATCTCCACACTCAGCAGTAATGTTCACATAACTTTCAAGAGACCTTTCAGCATTATGATTTCTAAGGATATACATGCTATTTTCAGCTTTCGCTGACAATATGTTTTCATTTTTATTTTTTAAAAATCGACGAATATTATTCGTCATTCCCCATTCTACAGCATCGTAAAAAGATGTTTTTCCAAAACCATTTGGTGCATATAATGCAACAAAGTTTGATATTTCACCATTTTCCGTAGTGAAATCAAAAGTAGAATTCTCAAGTTTTTCATAAGCTCTGAATGCTTGAATCTCAACTTTTTTTATTTTCATTCTTTCAATATCATTCATCTTTATCAACCTGCTGTTTTTTTAATATACTGTAAATTTCATTATATATTATTTCATTATCATTCGTCTTAGAGGGCTTATTTATAGCATTGAATATAACTGATTCGGAATAATTATCTTTGTCTCCCACCACAGAAATTAATGCATTAGATTTAATTTTGGCTTCAAGCTCTATATCACTATATAAAACATATTTATTTAATAAGTCAATTACATCTTCATTCTTTTGAATAGATTTGAATGGATGCGGTATTATTTTTCTACAAAAAAAAGTGTCATTTTCAATTTTATATTGTAGCGTATTACTTACTTTTTCTGGATTAATGAAAAATAAATATACATTCCACTTTTCAAAGTCCTCAATTAAATAATCTGACATTTCCAGTGCAATAATACTTATAAAATTCTCCCAGTATTTATTTAAATGACTTTCATTTTTAAATTCACAAAAAATAGTATAAAAAGACGATATCCAATTTACCTTCACAATTTTCAAACTTTGCAAATCAAAATCATTTGCTACCTTTTCTGATGTTATTTCAAAAGCTAAATTAAAGGATATTTCTGGTTTCATTTTCCAATGTCTCCATAACGGTTTCAGCGTCAACTTGACAAAGCAAATCATTTTTATTAATAATTTTCATTTGCAAATCAAAAATATGTTTTACTTTAACGTCTTCAAATGGTTCGCTAATTTCTGAATTATTCACCATTATTCTTCTAGCTGGTACGTTAGCTATGCTTTTTAGAATGTTGGGTCTAAGCTCAGTCATAGTCGGTTTATGATCTGTAGATGACACTACGTAGATACACCCACCTTTAATAAGATTAGTTAGGTCTGTTTTATATAATAATGATATTGATTCCTGCCAGTTTTTCTTAACACTCCCATAAACAATCATTGTTTTCTTATTAAGGATATCAATGTAACCTACATTAATTTCTTCGCCTTTCGGTAAATGCATTTTCACCAGAACTAATACTTCAAGAAAACCAGTCCAAAGTTGGATATTATATATGTTGTATTCTGGCTCATTGCAAATTAATAATTTATTTTTTAACTTTCCAATAATGGATTGTGGAGTGATCTTTTTACATACCTCTCTCGCAATTGCATGAAACTCTTCTCTTACTAAATCTTTTGTTACTTGAAACCCGTCAAGATGATATATGTTAGGTATTAAAATATCAAAAGAGTCAATGAATGGGGGCAATAATGAAATTAATGCATGTGAGTTTTCATTAACTATTTCATCAAAAAAAGTGAGTGGCATAAAAGTTACCCTTGATAACGTTTCTATGTCATCTTGTGCAGCCATTCCCTTTTGAACTCCTAATAAAAAATAAGACTCTCCTGTTTTCGATAATATTCCCCCACCTGACTGTCCTATAATTTCATCCTGTAATGCAGTAGGAACCAATTCACCTTCTATATAACCATGAATTTTTTGGTGAAGAGGATTGACTTTATTTATTCGAAACCCATCACTTCCAGTTCGGACTAGAGGAAAACCACATAAATGGAACTCAAAATCTGACTCCTGTAAGTTATCGATTCTATAAATAACATCATTTAGATTTACTTTTCTAACTTTTATTATAGCCGCATCTTTATTTTCATCGGAATGACAATATGGTTCGCCTATCACATTTAATGTCTCGATAAAAAGGTGACCATTAACGTCCAACAGAGTTCTTGTTATTGATAGTTCATTATTACTAAATATGTTGTGCTTTGCTGTAAGTACGTAACAATACTCACTTGATGACACCATAAAAATGACGCCACTTCCATTATTTACCTTTACTGTAAAGTCTCTGAAAGATGAATGATCCATTTTATTGTTCCAGACTATATGAGATAGTGAAATCTGGATAATCCTTTTTATCAGATGAAGTGAATATCAATTCATCCAAGTGTTCGTAATTAAACACTAAATTAGCCTTTGGATTATGTCGAATGATCCTAGAAAGACATTCTTTATGCGGGTGGCTATATTTGCTCCCATTTGTACTGATAATGTATGTTTCAGTGGAAACTAATTCAAGTAACTCTTTACTAGTATTATTGCGACTTCCGTGATGTGAAAGCTTAATGAATTTTGCATGCAGGGGTTTAGATTTAGTGTATCCAAAATATTTTAGGCTTTCGACCACAACACTTGGATGTGAATCACCTAAGAATAAATAATTATCATTTTCATCGCTTAAGACAAAGGCTATAGAGCTACCATTTGAGGGCGAGTCATCTTCACTGAAAATATTATCATCTGAAAAATCTGCCAATCTATTCCCATAATCATTTTCTAGCGCTGTGTCTAAGCTATAACTATCAGCCTCCCATTCATCTAGAAAAATCTCAAGTTTCTCTGAATTTGGAGAAAGTATTTTAAATCTAAGCCCAAATATTTCTAATTCATCTAATGATTTTATAACCGACTCGAATGATATATTATTCTGTTTGCACAAATGAGAAAAGGTCTTACCTTGCTTGATGCTTGTATCAGTATTTTCTGCTATTGGGATGATTAGTTCTTTTCGAACATCGTATTTTTTATTCAAATAACTTGAAATAATTTCTCCGGAATTAAACCATACCTTCTTTATTTTACTGAAAGCATTGGCATCGTTTCTTAACCAATTAATTATACCTGCAATATGGTCATGGTCAATATGAGTTAATATAAGTAAGTCTATATTAATATTCTTATTCAATTCTTTTTTTAAATCTCCATCTTCATATTTCCCTTTTTTGTTCTTTTTTTGGTAGGTGGACGGTATGCCACCATCTATAAGTATGTTAAAAGTCTGATCATCCTTATTGGTGTGGCTTACTAGAATGCAATCACCATAGCCAGCTTTAAGAGCCCTAACGCAAATCATAAAATACTCACCTTGTCAATTTAAATTAAGAATTTATAACTTGTTAATACAAGCGCAATAGCAATAATTATTAGAGAAAATAAATTCTTCATCATTTTTAATCCATGGTAATTAATCTTGATCTGATTGACAATTTTTTTACACTTAACCTCGGCAATGTGATAATGATAATTATCACACTGCGTTACTATTCTCATGCTTCTTTTTGTGTGATGCATTTTGTTATTTTCCCTTTTCAACTCAGCTGTTCGGTTCTTATTATTAATTAAGCTATCTTCCGCCCCCTCAAAACTTGAAATTATTTCTGAACGATAAGAGAGCACTGGCTTATTCATTTAGAACATTGAAAATCAATTATTCGTGTTTGAATGCATCTCTTAAAAATAATTTTAGATATATATCATTCACCTGAACATCACTCGAAGACCTATGAATCCATGTGATTCTAGCTGGCTTCTATTATTTGTTGAGGTAATTTATGAGTAAACATGAGGGCCTGCAGTATGTCACGCGGTCTGTTGCTGCACTCCCTGATGCAGTAAGAAAACACATTATTGCACATATCAGCAGGCTGACGGATTACGAGCCAGTAATTGGTGTAATGGGCAAAACTGGAGCCGGCAAGTCCAGCCTATGTAATGCTTTGTTCGCGGGAGAAGTGTCTCGAGTAAGTGATGTGGCAGCCTGTACCCGTACGCCCCTGCGCTGCCGTTTGACGGTGGGCCGACACTGCCTGATACTTGTGGATCTACCAGGCGTTGGCGAGAGTGAGCAACGAGATAGCGAATATGAGGTACTGTATCGCCGTACACTGCCTAAACTGGATCTCATCCTGTGGATAATCAAGGCAGACGACCGTGCACTATCAATCGATGAAAAATTTTACCGAGATGTCATCGGTGCTCATCGAGACAAGGTTTTATTTGTCGTCAACCAGGCTGATAAACTTGAGCCTTGTCACGAATGGGATACTACTAACCAAGCACCATCCTCTCTACAAAAAATCAACCTCAGCCATAAATTACGAGATATCCGCTCTCAGTTTTCACCTAGGAATCCAGTCTGTGCAATATCAGCAAAGCATGGATGGGGGCTGACTCAAATGGTTGATAACCTGATGCAGACTTTACCTGCAAAAGCCAGCAGCCCACTTCAAATCCAACTACACCATAATCTCAGAAGTCATTCTGTCAAAGAGATTGCGCGTGCGGACTTTGGTAAATCTGTAGGTGGCGTGCTTGATAAAGCGGCTATGCTGCCATTTATACCTGAGGCAATTAGAGCACTAATTCTAGGCGTGCGTGACTCGGTGGTTTCAGTCGCCCGAGCCATATGGGACTTTTTCTTCTGAATTAACAATACCTCTTATCCGCCAATTCCAAAGGCCTGTTGCTCACGCAACAGGCCTTTCTTTATTTCATTTTGAATGACAACGAAGGAGTACTTATGGCCCGTTTATCTTCCCGCTTTGGCTCTGCCAACATAATTCGCCGTGACCGTCCCTTAACTCGCGATGAATTATTTAGCGCCGTTCCCAGCGTATTCAGCGAGGAAAAACATGCATCACGCAGTAACCGTTATACCTATATCCCTACAATTACCCTCCTCGACAACTTGCAGAAAGAAGGTTTTCAGCCGTTCTTTGCCTCTCAGACAAGGGTTCGTGATCCCGAGAAGCGCGAGCATACCAAGCACATGCTGCGCCTGCGTCGCGAGGGGCAGATAACGGGTAAACAGGTTCCTGAAATCATTCTTCTGAATTCGCACGATGGTTCAAGCAGTTACCAAATGCTGCCAGGGTTATTCCGCTTTGTCTGCCAGAACGGGCTGGTGTGCGGCGAAACGTTTGGTGAGGTGCGTGTACCACATAAAGGCGACGTCGTTGGAAAGGTCATCGAAGGCGCGTATGAGGTGCTGGGTATATTTGATCGTGTTGAAGAAAAACATGAGGTAATGCAGTCATTAATGTTACCTCCACCAGCGCAACACGCGTTGGCAACAGCTGCCATCACTTACCGTTTTGGAGAGGAGCACCAGCCGGTGACTGCAGCCCAGGCTCTATCTCCCCGTCGCTGGGAGGATAAGTCTGATGACCTTTGGACGACTTATCAGCGGATCCAGGAGAACTTAATCAAAGGCGGTCTTAACGGGCGAAATGCAAAAGGTAAACCAGCCCGCACTCGTGCTGTTAATGGTATTGATGGGGATGTGAAGCTGAATAGAGCGCTTTGGGTGATGGCGGAGACCATGCTGGAACATACGCAAGGTCGTTTACCGATTTAAGTATTTGATGCCCCGGACACACCCTGTCCGGTATGGGTAACGATAATCCCGCAGATGACCACGAGGAACCCGCTACCAACTCGCCCTGTATCTGGGTTCCCGTAGAAATAAAAATATTTTCCGTTGTGTCCATATCCTGTCCGCCCCCCTAGTTAAAATAATCACACTATTTTTCAGCCAGTTAACTTTCTACGGAGACCATGCAATGCCACAGCCTGAACGTCGCTATGATCGGCTGGCCGTGAGGTTGTCACTGATTATCAGCCGTCTGCTAAACGGTGAAACACTGAGCGTACGCATACTGGCGGTAGAATTCGGAGTATCGGTACGTACACTTCGCCGGGATTTTCGAGAGCGACTGATGTACCTGGATTTGGAATATAAAAATGGTCTGTGTCGCCTGGTGCCAGGGTGCCACACTTCCTCAGGAGAGCGTGACGTACTCCACTTCGCCCGCCAAACGGGCGTCTCGGTGGTATTCCCGGTGCTTGATAGCCGTTTAGTGAACCTACTGATGAACAGCCGCGATGACTCCCCATGCATTATTTACCAGACCCCGTTACGAAGTGTGGCCGCCCCTTCTGAATGTTTTCATCTTTTAACGCGAGCAATAACAGAGCGGGCGCTGGTGACGCTTTTTAGCGGTGGACGGCAGTATGAACGCCTGGCCCCTTATCGGCTTATCTGTCTGGACGGTATTTGGTATCTGGTTTGTGAGTATCGCGGATATCTAAACGTATTCCTGACTATTGAGATCACCGAGGTCAACTTTCTTAAAGAATCATTTTCCCGCCGCGATGATCTGAGCCGCCTCACCGCCGGTAATGACTTCATTACTGCGCTCCCACATTTCCGTTTCATCCATGACGTTTTGAAGGAATTCAATAGCCAGCAATCGGCTTAAAGATTAATGCGTTATCTCATCGTTTCATTTATACCAGACAACACATCCATTCACAGGAGTGACAGATGAACACAATATTGAATAAAAAGTTGATAGTTCTCGGGAGCCTGCTTTTAGCATTTAACGCACAGGCTTACAACGTCGTGGGGTCGGTAAAAGCCTGGTCGGATATGAGGCAAAGTGGATGGAAATCGGCAGATGGGTTTACCGATGAGCAATTAGGCATGCCACTTTATAAAGCTAGTGTCATTGACAACTATCCCTGGACGGATCACTTTTTCATCAGAACGGGATGGCAGGGAAACTTTTTCCTGGCGGACAAGAGAAGCAAGACCATTAAATTAGTTAAGGCTCCCAACGATAAACCCGCTGATTTGACCGTTGTATATCAGGGAGAAGATACGGGAAAAGGATGCTATTTCAGCATCGTCGACTCACAAGCCGGGCAGAATCTTTCGAGGGAGTATAACGAGCAGGTTGCGCCAAAAATCTTAACGACGATTGCCGATAAGTGCATCAATAAAAAGCAACTGGCTGAGATAAAAGCCAAAGAATCATCTGACGACAGGCTGCTTAAACAATGGGTAGCAAAAGAGACGCTCAATGAGCTATGCCGAAAGATAGGGAATTGCTGACGCCATCTGGACTATCGGGTGCTTTCAAAATCAAGATTGTAGAAAATAAGGACGAATAGATGATAATGCGCCAATACGTTTTATCGGCATCACTATGCTTACTCACATCTCCAGCTCTAGCTCTCCCCAATATGTGGGGTAGCGGCTTCGGGCAGGGCAATGCGGAATACACCATCACCAGTACGGATAATGTGGCCTTCACGATCAACTGCACCGGCAATCCCGACAAGGATGGAATACTTGAGCATGGTGTAGCAGTCACGTTAGCCAATGGCACGACTGTATATCCTGGGGATCAAGATCCTAATATTGTTGTTGTAATGAATGACCAGCAGTATTGGATCCCACCCTCTCTCGGGTGGCGAAATGCCGATAATGCATGGGTATCGTTCATTGGAGATATTTCGAAGGCTCAGAGTTTCGATGTTTACATCAATGATAAGAAGGTGAGCAGTTATCAGTTCAGCTTGACAAATGCCCAAAAGGTACTTCCACAAGAGGGTGAATGTACCGAAATTTATTACCGATAAAGAACACCGAATTTCAACCCATTCTTTTGTTGAACCCCTGTCGCTTATGCGACAGGGGTTTTTCATTTTAAGGAGCCGCTATGTACGAAATCTCACTGACCAGAACCTTCACCGCATCAGAAGAAAATATTATTCAGCAGGCTTTATCTCTCATTGAGAAACAGCTTGAACGCCAACCTCAAATATTCACTTCCACCAGCATGACAACGAAGTGGTTGTGCTTAAAAATGGCCGGGCTCGAGCGGGAAGTCTTTATGGTGTTGTATTTGGATAATCAGCATCGATTATTGAGATATGAAATCAATGCATTAGGAACCATAAATCGCACTCAAGTCCATCCGCGTGAAATTGTTAAAGGCGCACTTGAACATAATGCTGCGGCTGTCGTTTTTGCTCATAACCATCCTTCTGGCGTCACTGAACCCAGCGACACTGATCGGCAAATCACCAACAAGCTGGTAAGTGCGCTCAGATTAGTCGATGTCCGTGTTTTAGATCATGTAGTCACAGGGGAAGGGAAAGCTGTCTCATTTGCGGAGCGAGGATGGCTCTGACCGTCATGACCGTGTGGCTTGCTGAAATCAATGCCTTCCCCATCATTATAAAACACCTCAATAAACTCTTTTGCCCAAACCCTATATGACATCCCGTTCGACAAATTAATCCCAGAAGGAATATTCCATGCAAACATCAATGGCACCGACTGCAGTGCCGGTTTCTTCATATCTTTCGCCCGTGCAAACCTGGCAGATGCTGCTGACCTATTTATTAGAACGTCACTATGGCCTTACTTTGAACGACACGCCATTTTGTGAAGAAGAGAAAATACGTGAGCATATTGAGGCCGGTATCTCATTAACTGATGCAATTAATTTTCTGGTTGAGCGCTATGTATTGGTACGCATCGACTGTAAAGGCTTCTCCTGGCACGAACAGGCTCCCTTTATTAATACGGTTGATATTCTTCGGGCCAGAAGGGCAACAGGACTGCTGCGTGGTGCCAAGGAGGAAACATTATGATCACTGGTACTTCTACCCGCTCAAAAATCAATCATATTGTACGGGCGAAGAATGAAGAAAAAGCAGCCAAGCTTTCAATAAAATGGCAGTGATAAACCCTTATAAATTGCTTTAGGCCCATCAATAGGCCCAAAGCAAAAGTTGAATCAAGTTTTCAATGTTATAAATCATTAAGTTACATGGTGAATTCAGACTCCCCCAGCCCACCAAATTCTTGGTTGATGGTTACCAGAGCCATCCAACGAAGTCCTGGAAGCCCGCAAGGCGTAAGCCCTGCGGGCTTTTTTGTGCCTCCAATTTGTCCTGGTAACTCTGAAAAAAGGGGCTGCCGATGTGAATTCATTATTGAGCTGTTCAAGAAATAGCGGAATGTCAGGATTTTCTTAGTCCAACATGGATCACGCTGATTTCCACAGCGTAATTTGTACGTAATAGGGTAAGGCTCCACGTACACCGTCGAAGCTTTAAATAAAAAAACGTAAGCATCTTTAAGGCTGATTTAAATTAAAACAATCATGTTAAGTACTTTGGCTTTCAATATAAAACCGAGAAGACAAAAATACTCACTAAAACGACCACATCTCTAATCCTCCTGCATCCAAACCAATATGATTCAGGAGAACAAGCTATGACATCATCTAATGCAAAGTTTTTACCCCTACCCGCTGTCTCGAGCGTAAACAGTCATTCCAGGCCCACAATTTATGACCGGATGAACACAATAATTTCCCCGCGTTGCCCCAACGTTTCCAAGACCAAGGCCTTTAGGGAGTCAGTGGTTTGCATTGGTAGAGGCTCATAGTGAGCTTAGTTCCTGTCCCAATCACCAATAATTATATTTAATTATAATTGACACTAAAAACATTTATTTAAATGATGAATATATCTTTATTGTTTAAATACATATGGGTAAGTTTGATTTATTCGCTCTTAATATATAATTAAATACTATACAGACAATGTAAATGATATAAAGACGCGTATTTTTTTTGCATCCCTCGTGAATAACGAGTTTATGGACAAATTTGGAAGCTATTTATGCGCTTAAATAAATTAACTGCGGCAATCCTGTTTTCAGCTATTGGATTCCCGATAATTTCGTCAGCTGCCACTGTGGCGGGAAATGACGAGACTAACACCTTCTCCGGTCTCGATTACTCGATGATGATCACCAAAGATGGTGGTCACACCTGGACTGCGTATACCGAAGCATCGCAAAACAACTTCCCTGGTACTGTTTTAGCAGAAGTCGCGCCGAAACAAGAACTGGCTATTATCTCCGAAGACTACGATCCGAACCGCACCTATAAAGGCGGTGATACCGTTCGCTTCCTGGGATACTACTGGACTGCACAATGGTGGGTTGATCAGGGTATCAGCCCGGGCACCGATCCGGTTTGGAAATCCGGCGATGCCATCAATATCAAACCTTACGCCACCTTCCAGTTCACGCCGTATACCGGCCAGAACGCAATCGATCTGCAGACCCGTGAAAAGGCTCGCGTAGCTGCTGAGCGTAAAGTGATTGGCTACTTCCCGGAATGGGGTGTGTATGAAGCACATAACTTCTTTACCCCGGATAAAGTTGACTACTCTGGCCTGACCCATCTTAACTACGGTTTTGCGGTGGTGAAAGACGGTGTAGTAACCATGCATGACACCGACAAAGCTCCGGGCCTGATCAAAGATTTGGATAAACGGACTGAAGCGGCCAATGTGGCGCATATGATTTCCGTCGGTGGCTGGAATAACTCTCAGGAAGGTGTCTTCGAAAACGCAACCGCCACGGATGCAGGTCTTGAGAAACTGGCCAACAGCATGGTCAGCTATATGGCGCAGTGGAATTTCGACGGCCTCGACATTGACTGGGAATACCCGGACACCGAAGCTGAAAAAGCCCAGTTCACCAAACTTATTCAGTCTCTGCGTAGCAAGCTGGATGCACAGGGCCTGAAAGATGATAAGTACTATCAGCTTTCTGCAGCAGTCACTACCAACCACAACAACATTCAGTACATCAACCCGGCTGTGACCGCGCCGTTGCTGGATAGCGTAAACGTGATGGCGTATGACATCCACGGTGCTTTTGATCCATTAACCGGTCATAACGCGCCACTGTTTGAAAACAGCCATGATGAAGATAAAGACCTGAACGTGGCCGACACCATGACTGCTTACGCCGACACCTGGCAGGTGCCAAAAGCTAAGCTGATGATGGGGATCCCTTACTACGGTCGTGGCTGGGGTCATGTCCCGGGTACGGAAATCATTGCTGGTTTACCGGGCATGTTCAACACCGGTGCAGCATCGGTCAAAGGCGCATGGGATGATGCAGATCAGTTAACAGGTACCAACCCGTGGTATGTGTTGAAACAAAAACTGAACACTGGCGAATACACCCGCTACTGGGACTCAGAGTCACACGTACCGTATCTCTATAGCAAAACCAAGCAAGAATTCCTGACCTATGACGATCCGCAGTCTATTAAGGAGAAAGTTGACTATATCAACGCTCAAGGCTTTGGTGGCGCAATTCTTTGGGATATCAGCGGTGATACCCCGGAACACGAACTGGGTAATATCGTTAAAGAAGTGAAAAACACGCCTCTGCCGGATGATTCCGACGTGCCGGTACCACCAGACGTCGATCCGATTATTGATAAGGACGATCTGAAGGGTATTCTGGTTAGCCTGCTCAATGGTCAGACAAAAGTTATTGTTAACCTTGATGCAAACAAGCTGAAGAGTGGCTACGGATTTACTGCGTCTGTCGACGGGAATTATCTCTTCAACAGCGACGGTTCCAAATCTGTTAACAACACTGTGGGCCGCTTTGGCAAAGAGGTTTCATTAAGTTCCTCCTTTGATGCCACAAGTCGTTTGAAAGTGGGTTCAGTTATCACTGTGACACGTGATTATCCGAATAAAGCGGTTCTCGGCGAATTAACGGTCACACAGGATATGCTTGACGGTAATAACCCGGTCATGTCTGATGGCACCGTGAGCTCTATTAGCGTGTCAAAAGTCAATAACGTGCCGTATGTGTTCGTTGATTTTGATAAAGCGATACTTCACAGTGCGGACGGTTCCTCTTATGTCGCTAAAGTCATTAATGATGATAAGAAAAAAGGGAACTCCATTTTCAACTGCGATAACGGCAAATGTGCATACAGCACTGTGACTGAAGATAGCTCTGTTTCCCACGTTAAGTCGGATGAGAGAGATATCTCTCTCGGTGAAACCGTTGTCATTGAGCGTATTTCACCTAACCCGGCGACTGTCGCTAAAATCGTCGTCACCAGTTTTGATCCACAACCGCAGCCAGAGCCAGAACCAGAACCAGAACAGGTGCACGGTCTTAAAGCCACACTGTTCCAGAACGGTGGTTATACTGGTGATAGCCTGGATATTACCGGGGACATCGATTGCTTAGACGGTGTGAAGATGAAAAATGGTACTGACGCCAATGATGCAGTATCGTCCGTAACATTGCCAAAAGGTTCGTTGGGAGTACGTATATTCTCAAACTGTCAGTTCAAAGGAACTACGTACATATTAGCATCTCTATCTAATTATGATTTTACCCAGAAGACCAGCGAAATGAACAAAGCAATTTCCTCTGTTCAGGTCGTTAAAGCGATTGCTTATGACGGTTATTATAATGGCCAATCGATAAACATTATGGGTGATACTCCATTGCTCGATGGGGGTTATGAATATTGGGAATATATGCCTAATTTCGGTAGTAAGATGTCCTCAATAAAGGTTGCTGAGGGTTATAACGCCCGCATATATTCTGAACGTGACTATCGTGGGTCTTATATTGATGTGAAGTCAGGCGAACAGATCCCCGATCTTAAAAAATTGTCATTTGATAACAAAGCCCTTTCAATAAAATTCTCCATCGATAAAACTAAGTAATCTTCAATGAACAGCCTTTGACAATGTCATATTAAGTCAAAGGTAAAGCTTAAATCGCCTTTATCCCTGTGGGTAAAGGCGATTTTTTTGCCGGTTAGCTTCAGACTCCGGAAAATTCATCCTGTTGTTTTTAATATAAAAAATAGAACTTACCCTGCTATATACCTCAAAAAAACCTTACTTGTTCTACCCAAAAGCCAATCATCCCTATATCCCGCCACTGCCCGTTTTGAACATAAGTTTGCCGCTTGACCACAACGGGCACGGTCGTCATATTCAAAACAGAGAACCCTGTTTTACCCTCGCCAAAGCCAGGCGGGGGGTTGTTGTTGAGTATCACCGGAGAACACTTGTGAATAAAATCAACTTGCTGATCATCGCGACTTTATCGGCAACCAGTGGCCTGGCACAGGCAGAAACTATGTTGCGCTTTGGCGTCGATCCCTCTTTCCCACCTTTTGAATCTAAAGCACCCGATGGCCAGCTGGTCGGTTTTGATATTGACTTAGGCAACGCCATTTGCGCGCAGGCACAAGTAAAGTGTGAATGGGTCGAAACCGCCTATGACGGCATTATTCCGGCGCTGAATGCTAAAAAGTTTGATGCCGTGCTTTCTGCAATGTCCATGACGCCCAAACGTAAAACGCAGGTCAATTTCTCAGACATGCTTTACCACGTACCCAGTGTGCTGATCGCGAAGAAAGGCAGCGGTTTGCAACCCACAGCGGATTCATTGAAAGGAAAAACGGTCGGTGTGGCTCAGGGCACCACGCAGGAAGCCTACGCGCAGGGTGAATGGCAGAAGAAAGGGGTCGATGTGATTTCCTATCAGAATCAGGATTTTGTTAATCAGGATCTGGCATCAGGACGCATTGATGTCACCCTGACTAATGCCGCAGCAGCAGAAACGGGCTTTCTAAAAACGCCTGAAGGCGCGGGTTATGCTTTTGCCGGTGAGCCATTGACGGATACCCGCTACTTAGGTGAAGGCACGGCAATCGGCCTGCGCAAGGATGACCAGGCGCATCTCACACTGATCAATAATGCACTGGCAGAAATCCACAAAAACGGCACATATCAGACGCTGGAAAAGAAATACTTCACCTTTGAAGTTTATAACAAAAAATCCTGATTGCTTTCCCGTCGCCGCAGGGACCTTGCTCTGCGGCCTTCTTTTTTGAATACCGCTTCCACTTATCAATAGCCGTTACTGAAACATCTAAAAATTTTCCCACGCGTCTGCGCAAACCTCAGTTGTGCCAGTATCTTTTAGTCATCAGCAACCATAAAGTCAGCACAGGTTGAAGTCAGAAAGCGAATAAAGATTAAACAACAATAATCTCTGTCGACGTCTGCTGAAGCGCCTGCAACACATTATTGCTGATACCCGCGTCAGTGATGATAGTGTCAATTTTTTCCATAGGCAGCACCAGGTTATATCCGCGTCGTCCAAATTTGGTGGAATCAGTGACGACGACCACATGCTGAGCGGCCTCGGCCATAATTCCGCTGATGCTGTAGCCTTCATTAAAGGTGGTAATCCCGGTCGCCGCATCAAGGCCGTCAGCCCCGACAAACATCAGGTTAGCGACGATGCCCTGCAACGCATATTCCGTGATATTGCCATGTAAGGAGCGGGTTTTATGCCGCAACGTTCCGCCGCAAACCACCAGTGTAATGTCTGGATTTTCAGACAAAACAAAGGCAGCAGGAAGATTATTGGTGATAACCGTGATGTCCCCTGATTTTACTAACTCCTCGGCCAGTAACATCGTTGTGCTACCACTGTCGAGGATTACGGTATCGCCAGGCTTAACCATGCCAGCCGCCGCCTGTGCGATACGTTTTTTGGGGTCACTGGCCTGAAGGTAGCGTTCTTCCAGTACCAATTCTCCCGGCTGTTTTTCGTGACCGGAAGCGTCCTTCGCAGTCCATCTTGCCGCACCACCATGAAAACGGCTCAGTGCGCCTTTTTGTTCCAGCAAACTCAAATCCGAACGAATGGTCACTTCTGAAACTTCGAAAGCACTCGAAAGATCGGCCACTAAAACACTGCCATTTTCATTCACTAACTCAATGATTTTATGGCGACGTTCATAAGTATTCATTATGGGTAATCCGAAAGGTCATATTCCTCACAGTGTAAACAAAAGGCACCTCAATGAGGAGTAAAAATTCCCTGCGCTGTGAATCACAGCAACTCCGGATGTGCCTGTGCTGCATTCTCAGACTTTACCTTCTCTTTTCCCGATACACGCCCTAAAACGAAAGAAAACGAATGCAATAAACTTACGAAACATTTCGATCACCATCACATAATGCGGAAAACGCTATTGTTTGCCTTTCGCAAAGGTACGATCCTCTTCGGAAACAAACGGAGGCATAAAATGAAAGACATTATTGCTAAACACAAGACAAGCGAAAGAATTGGGATTTGCTCAGTGTGCTCTGCACATCCTCTGGTGATTGAAGCGGCGTTACGCGAAGACCTGCATACAGACCGCAAAGTGCTGATCGAAGCGACCTCAAACCAGGTCAATCAATTTGGCGGATACACCGGGATGCTGCCGATGGATTTTCGAGATTTCGTTCTCGCGATCGCCGAAAATATAGGATTCCCGATGCATCGTTTGATTTTAGGTGGGGATCATCTGGGACCAAACTGCTGGCAGAACGAAAGCGCTGAAAGTGCGA
>Ga0308172_1001009_pt1 | contig 24462 bp, 22 predicted proteins | sample PhyGR2_FD_202134 | JGI IMG/M metagenome (GOLD analysis project Ga0308172, IMG submission 202134) | Phyllosphere microbial communities from UC Gill Tract Community Farm, Albany, California, United States - DLSLSG.R2 | ecosystem: Host-associated > Plants > Phyllosphere > Unclassified | place: USA... | reverse complement strand
CGGCTTCCTCGTCGGCCTTCGACCATTGCCGGAAGAATGACTGGTGCGGGTAGCGGCCGCGCGCCACAAGATCGGCGACGGTGATGCCTCCCGGCGTAACAGACGATTGCGGCAAGAGGCCGAGACACCGAGCCACTTCCTTGACGGCAAGATCAGTGATGCTTCGTCCATCGAGAATGATCTGACCGACAGAAGGCGCGAGCAGCCGTGACAATGCCCTGAGCAGCGTGGACTTACCGCACGCGTTCGGCCCAACGATGACGGTGAGGGAGCCATCGGGAATGGCAACCGACAGATTCCGCGAAATCGTTCGCTCGTCATAGCGAAGCGTGACAGCGTCGGCACGCAGTCTGTCAGAAGTGGTATGGATGTTGGTAGAGGTCATTTGCGGCCCTCGCGAATGAGAAGCCAGACAAAGTAAAGGCCGCCGACGCTCACCGTCATCACACCGACAGGAAGCTGGACGCCGAAAGCGTGCTGTGCTGCGAAGTCGGCGGCCAGCAGCAAAAGCCCGCCCGTCAATGCGGACGGGATGAGTGCGACACCGGCGGAGCGCGTCAGACGCCGCGCGATCTGTGGTGCTGCAAGCGCAATGAAGGCGATCGGACCGGATGCGGCCGTGACGATTGCCGTCAGCGCCACCCCGAGCACCGTCAGTAAAAGCCGCGTCCTGTTTACATTGACGCCGGATGCTCTCGCCGCATCGTCACCCATCTCGAGCTGACGCATCGGCCGGAAAAGGAAGAGTGTCATTGGCAACACGATGCACAGCACGACGACGACCGGCAGAAGCTGTTCGAGGCCGAGACCGTTGAGCGAACCCGCTCCCCATATGGCGGCGCTCATCGCCACCTGAAGCTCGGCTTGGCGAATCATCCATGTATTGAAGGAACCGAGCATGGCCGCCACGCCGATACCGACAATGATCAGCCGGAAGCCCTGCCCACAGCGCAACCACGAGAGAATGTAGACGGCCGTGGCGGTGACAATGCCGCCGATCAGCGAACCGGCCGCCGTCTCGTAGTAGCCGCCGGAAAGAAGAAGGATGACGACCAGTGCACCTGTATAGGAGCCGGCGGAGAAGCCGATGATGTCGGGCGAGCCGAGGGGATTGCGGGTGAGGCTCTGGAAGATCGCGCCGCTCATTCCCAGAGCTCCCCCTAGCAAGAAAGCGAGCGCCACACGGGGCAGACGCCATTCCACCACGATTATCCGCACCATGTCGTCGCCCTGGCCCGCGAGCGCACCAAGCACTTCAGACAAGGTGACGGGATATTTACCGACCAGAAGCGATGCCACTGCGATAAAGGCCGCCAGCGTTAGCAGCAGCGTGGCTACAATTAGTGCACGGGCATGAATGAGGAACGACAATCGGCCCGAGAGCAGCCGAACCGCGACCAAGGTGCGGCCAAAATCGATCTGCGAAGAAGAGTGAAGCGTCATAACCCGCTCGCCTTCTTTCTGCGTACAAGCAGGATCAGTACCGGAGCACCGATGAAGGCGGTAACGATGCCAGCCTCGAGTTCTCCCGGATAAAGGATCAGACGCCCTGCAACGTCTGCAGCCAGCAGGAGCAGCGGTGCGTAGATCATCGTCGTAGGAATGATCCAGCGCTGGTCTGGGCCGGTAAACCAGCGCACCACATGCGGCACCATCAGACCGACGAAACCGACAGGACCACAAGCAGCCGTGCCCGCACCGGCAAGCAGCGTCACGGCGATAACCGTCATTGTCCGGGCACTAAGAATATTGGCGCCGAGCGAACGCGCCAGATCGTCGCCGAGCGCCACGGCGTTCAGTGGCCGGGCGGCAGTCAATGCAATCAAAAGCCCAGCGCCGATAAACGGGGCAACTGTCGTGACAATTTCCATATCCCTTCCCGCAATCGACCCTATCGACCAGAAACGCATGGAATCGAAGGCTTGCGGATCGAGCAGTGTGATAGCGGAACCGATACCGCCGAGAACGGCCGACAGTGCGACGCCGGCAAGAACCATTCTTACCGGCGTCGCGCCATCCGAGCCGACCGCGCCAAGCGCATAAACCGCGAGCGTGACCGTGATAGCCCCCAGAAATGCAAACCAGAGATAGGAGTCTATGGAATAGAGGCCGAGCATACCGACCGCGAGTGTCACGAAGAAGGCGGTACCGGCATTGACGCCCAGTAAACCCGGGTCAGCCAGAGGGTTGCGCGTTGCCGCCTGGATCAGTGCACCAGATACACCAAAAGCCGCACCGCAAAGCAGACCAAGCAAGGTTCTCGGAAGGCGGTAATCATGCACTATGATGTGCTCCGCAATGTGGGTGTCATAGGTGAACAGAGCTTCCAAAACCGTCAAAATGGCGATTGGCCGTGCTCCGATCGAAAGGCTGATCAGCGTCATGGCACCCAAAAGGACAAGACCGGCCACCAGACCGAACAGCCGTGGCATAATCCCGGCCAAGCCGCATTTTTCTTTATGGGTAGGGACATCGGTACTCATGCACGTGACTGCCCTTGTACCCAATAACCAACCGCCGTAATCCGGGACTTGTCGATGCCACATATATCGCGAAAATGTCGACGGCATTCCGCAACTGCTTTCGCTTCGCCTGCGATCCACACGTAGCCAGTATTCTCAGGAAAAGTCGCCGTTCGGGCGATATCGACAAGCTCGGTTGCATTGCGGGTTTTGCCGAATGATTCATGCCAGAAAACCGCGACATTTCCCCCAGCCGGAAGTTCGACGCGGTCCTCAACGGTGGGAATTTCGACGTGCGCAATAACAGTGCGATCGTGTGGCAACTCTTCCACGATCCGACTTATCGCCGGCAGGGCAGTGTAGTCACCGATTAGGAGAATTGCACCTTGACAAGGCGGATCAAAGCGCGAACGAGGCAGGTAAATTTCTATTGCATCGCCAACACAGGCCCGTTGAGCCCATTCAGTGGCGATACCGACGTCATGCTTGACAAAATCGACCGTGAGGCAGCGATTGTCCATGTCCCATCGCCGTACGGTGAAATAACGACCCGCAGTCGTCATGTCCGGCTTTGTGAATGACAACCAGATAAATTCGTCGGGTGCATCTGTGCTGCAAAAATGCGCTAGATCCTCTCCACCAAGCACTATACGCACCATTGACGGGGTAAGGCACACTCGCGACAAAACAGTCGCCCGCATTGACGCTGTACTCAACGGTCTATCCCCACGCTGTGTTTTGAAGTGCCCTCGAGACGACTTGCGAACTTCGGAAATCCATAGGGTATGGACAGAACACTTGGATTGCAGGCGACCCACACCGCCAGTGGATCGTCGAGCGGGACATATCCACCATTCACGACCGGAGAAAACCGCTTGAACAGCGAATTCCCCTCCAGTTCCAGCCGCGCGCCCGGCGGGAACCATAAGATCAAGAGATCTGTCTCTATGGTATCCAGCAACTCCAGACTGATGCTGGCGACGATCTTCCGTCTTGTCGAAGACGCGAAGGACAAGGCACTCGGCGCAATCCGTAAGCCGAGTTCCAATAGTGATGCGACCCGGCCGTCGGGCGGGAGGTAGACGTCGATGGCGTTGCTCGCCGGGAAGTAGTTGCCAAAGACGAACGTCCTGTCACGGATATGTGGATGAACCTTGGCAAGATCCCGCAGTTGGACTTTGGTCGCTGAAATCAGGTCGCTTGCTTGTCCGGAGAGCCCAATTGCGGCGCCTGCCAGTTCCGTGATTTCCTTCCAGTCCGCCTGCAAGGGGCCGGATCGATAGGCGACCGTTGGAGCAATATGCTGTAGGCGGTGCCAGGCCTGGGCATTGATGTTCGTCCGAATTGCCAGAATGAGGTCGGGCTTGAGCAGGGCGAGTGCCTCGTAGTCGATCAGGCCCTGGTTCAGAAGCGTAGGCTTGGCATCACCGATTTTATTTGCGACCCACGGCAGGACGCCATTTGGAAACTGGCCGTAGCTGGGCATTGCAATCGGCGTGACGCCGAGAGCCAGCAAGGCATCTTCGCCGCCCCAACCCAATGTGACAATGCGCCTAGGCGGTTCGGGGATGATGGTTGTGCCAAATGCATGCGAAACGGATACAGGAAAATGCCTGTCGAACGACGTAGCCGAAGCAGACCATCCGAACGAAACGGTCGCTCCCAGAGCCGCCATAAGGAAATTCCGCCGCTCAAGCACGGCGTCCTTCTTTTCTTTCACGATCAGGACCTCAGAACGTTGCTTTAAGGCTGAGCGTGATAGTCCGGGGATCGCCATACATGCTACCCCAACCCGGGGCTCCCACCGTCTGATAGTACCGCGTGTCGAAGAGGTTATCGACGCTCAGAGCCGCCTGGACGTTTTCGTTGAACTTGTAGCCGACCCGGGCACCAAGAACGGCAAAGGGTTCCTGGGTAACCCTGGTAGTTCCAACTGTTCGGCTTGTCTCCGATTGGAAGCGGACACCGGCTCCCACTGTCAAACCTTCTAACTGTTCCGTAAAACTGTAGTCACCCCAGATCTTGATCAGATGGTCAGGCGTAATTGTCCTGTTGAAAGCGTAGTCTTCTTCACCCGCGATGAGCGTCTTGTGTGTGTAGGTGTAGGATGCGGCCACCTGCAAGTTGGAGAACAACTCCCCGCTTAATTCGAGCTCAACACCTTCGCTTCGGACTTTTCCTCCCGCAATGGAGCATTCGCCGGTTGGGGAAGAAGCACATGGATAATTGTCATCATCGAAAACGGCACGGTTCTTTGTCGTACTGCGGAAAAGCGAAACCGACGTGTTCGCCCGCCCGTCAAGCACATTCCCCTTGATCCCGATTTCGTAATTGTTGCCAAGGATTGGGTCGAGCGTCTGTCCCGAAGCATCGACGTTCGTCTGCGGCTGGAAAATATCCGTGTAGCTCGCATATACCGACCAGTTGTTGTCGAGATCGTAGACAATGCCTGCATAAGGGGTGAAAACACCTTTCTCCTGATAGGAAGAAGACGGGACACCGGGCTCGTGACTAACCGACCGGTGTTTGTACCAGCTCACGCGGCCGCCCAGAATAACGGCCAGCGGATCCGTCAGGCTCAGCCGGGTCATGCCGTAGAGTGCCTGCTGCTCGATCGTGTTTCGTGTGTTGCCGCCATTAATGCGATTGGCGATGATGAAGTTGTCATCAACTTCGGGAATAGAAATGGGATCAAAGACGTTCTGGGCAATTCCCAGTCTTGCGACGGCGAATTCGTTATCGCTAACCAGTCTGTTGATGCTGCCCCCCAGAATGACGTCGTGGGTACGGCCGAACAGATCCAGTTTTCCATCGAGATAGCTGTCGAAAGCCACGTTCGATGTTTCCATGTCAAAAAGGCTACCCATCATAGAAGAGCCGGCAAGGGTCGTCGGGTTGATGGCGCCAACGGAGTACTCGTATTTCACGTCATGCTGCTCGCGCCAGTAATCGACGGAGGTCTTCCACTTCCAGTTCTCATTGATGTCATGGGTGACGTCCGCGAACAGCGATACCTGATCGGTGTCCCAGTAGTTCCAGCTCTGGCCAAGGCAGGTATCGCGAGAAAGTCCAAGATCGGACCCATCACTATAGTGCGGCAGTCCCGTGAAGCAGGGGGTCGACGTCCGGTGTTTGTAGCTGCCCCCGAACGCCACGGTCGTATTATCTGTTATGTCGGCCTCAAGGATCCCGTAAAGAAAAACGTTACGGCTTTTCGCGGTATCGGTGAAGTAGTCGCGGTCATTGAATGAACCTACAATGCGACCCCGCAATGATCCTGGCTCATTTAGGGGACCGGTCGCATCGACTTCGGTTCGATAGTTCTGGAACGAACCGATATCCTGGGAGACCGAAAGCTGGCGCTTGTCGAGCGGCCGTTTCCTGACCATGTTGACCGTCGCACCGGGATATCCGACGCCTTGGAGCAAACCGGCTGCGCCACGCAAAACCTCAACGCGATCGAACGCTGCCATGTCTTCGCTGAAACTGTTCGCCTGCGCGTAATAAGTGCTGCGGGCAACGCCATCATATTGCATCGTGTCAACGGCCGAACCACGTGAATAGACATATCTCGACCCCATCGGGCTGTCGTAGAGCGAAATGCCCGGGGCCTCTTCGAGCGCATCATCGATCGTCGCAACATTCCGATCGTCCATCTGCTTACGTGTGACCACTGAAACGGCTTGGGGGATACGGCGTATTTCCTGCTCGCCCTTGCCGATTGTGGCGTTTGCAGCCGTGTAGGAGCCAGTTCCCTCTGTGGTCGCACCGTGACTTTGAACCGTAATGGTTTCGAGCACTGTCGAGTCATCCACCGCGGCGCCAGCGTTCGACATCGCTGAGGGACTGACTATGGTTACGGTATTGGCGGCGGTGAAGCGGTAGGACAGTCCCGTGCCTGCGAGAAGCCTGCCGAGTGCCTCATCCCGGCTGAGACTTCCCGAGACACCGGGCGATGTTTTGCCGCGCACCAGGCTGGCCGGATAAAGAACCTGAAGGTTGGAGCGGTCACCGAAGCGGGAAATCGCGGTTCCGAGCGGGCCTGACGGGACGGAATAACTGATAGTAGCGGATGCCTGCTGCGCCGCTGCGGGCCGAACAATGGTAACATCCATCAAGGAAATCACCGTTGACGCCAGAAGTCCCAAACCCAACCCGCCGATCCGTCTGTTTGCCTTGCCGGATGACCTGTCCCCAAACTGCTTCACCATAGCCCCTGTCAAACTCCTGTCCTTGCGTATTTCACGAGTGCAAACGCACCCGTCCGATGCAAAGACGGATTTCGAGGTACACCACCTCACCCCCAAAGTGGAAAATAATCGTCAAGTTTTGATAAAGGGTCGAAACGGGAGGAAAACTCAGCCCGCCCCTCTTATTCAAGCAGGATGCAGAACAACCAGCCAAGGAGACAGCTGGAAGGTTCGAACCGGCAAACTCGTCCGGATCGCTTCAAGCACGCCATCAGGATTGCTGATGTCAAAAATGCCGCTCACGCGCATATTCAGCAGACGACTTTCAGTGACCTGGATGGTGCCCGAACGATAACGGTTCACGTCGGCGAGAACCTGTCGCAGCGGGCGATCCTCAAAAATCAGCTTGCCGCGCCGCCATGCAATTTCAGATTCCAAATCGACGGGTTGAACCTTGCCAAGCCGTTCATCGTCATAGGTGACATATTCCCCGGCATTGACGACGGTATCGGAGTGATCCGGTCCTATGACGGAAACAGCACTCTCTTCGACGGATACGGTCACGGTGCCGGACCATTCGTGAATGACGAAGCGCGTTCCCAAGGCAGTAGTACTGCCATTGGCAACCAGAACGGTGAAGGGGCGTCTGGCATCCTTGGCAACATCAAAAAAGGCACGGCCGCGAAGAAGGCGTACAGTACGGACCGCATCGGTATAGGCCAGGGAGATCGCGCTGTCCGCATCCAGTTCGACCGTCGTTCCGTCGACAAGGGTTACACTGCGCAGTTCACCCGTTCCGGTAAAATGATCGCTCGTCAGGAAATCCGGCGGACCTGCGACCAAGACAACAGCGCCTGCGGCGACAGCGGCAGCACCGCCGGTTAGAAAGGCACGGCGAGAGGCCGGCGGGCGACGGTGTGTTTGTCGAACAGCGCTCTTGCGTGGATCGGGAATCCGGTCAAGATAGGACCAGATGCCACCAAGCTTGGCATATTCAGTACGGTTCAGAGGATCGGAGGCCATCCATGCGACGTGATCGGCCCGCTCCGCTTCGGTTGCATCGCCTGAATTTAGGCGCACAAACCAAGCCAGCGCCTCATCGCGCGATTTTTGTCTTTTATCGTTGTTCGTTGTTGCCATAGTGGCCACCGGCTGTTTCCTTGCGCAAGCTGGGGCAACGTTTCCCGAACCAGATATCCGACATATAGACGAATCTGACCGGACAGCACCTCACCCATGCCGCGCATGTTTCTTCGAAACTTCTAGTCAATGAGATCGCCAAGCCGGTCCCGCAAGTGCGCAAGCGCCTTCATAACCAACTTTTCGACGGCGCTTTTTGTTATCTTCAAGTCGCGGGCGATTTCGGCATGGCTCAATCCATCAAACTTGTGCATCAGGAAAACCTGTCGTTGTCGCGGGGGCAATTCTGAAATGGCCTGTTCAAGGCGGCCGAGACGCTGGCGGTAATCCACGACCCTTTCCGGCGACGGTCTATCATCGACGGAATCAGGAAGCTCTCCAGAAGATAAATATCGCTCAAGGGACCGCCGGCCGCGAATGTGATCCGTTGCCAGATTATCGGCCATGCGAAAAAGATAGGATCGCGGGTTCTTGATGTCAGTTTCGACGGGAATGCTCTGAAGTCGCAGGAACGTATCCTGCAACACATCGTCAGCATCCACATCGCGACCAAGGCGACGAGAGAGATGCCGCAACAGTTCTCCATAACTGGCTGCGAAGCTCTCAAGTATATTTTTCTTCTTGTCTCCGACCATTTTTAGAACCGTTCGACAATTCTCGACATGGATATTTGAGCATTGCCCTCTACGGTCGAGCTGTCTCCATCATGCAGTACGACAGTGAAGCCTGGTAAAGGCCTCACTTTCTCCTTTAGCAAAACTTTCCATAAAAAATCCAGTTATATGGCGAGGTGGAACTCTGTTTGAAAGTTCTTCGTCCCCTGGCACTTCCTGACTGAGCCTTGACCCGGTAGCAACCCGCTCGCCCGGAGCTTTGAGGAATTTGTCATAACGCTCGCCACCGTTGGCGCGCGCGGCGGCCTGAGCTGTGTCCGGAAGAGAAGTGGTCGAGGCCAGCCAGAAGCCGACAAACAATGCGATGGCAGCTTCGGCAATCAGCGAATCCGAGTGCCCACGCCTTTCGGTAAAATCCGCGAGGCGGCGCGGGCAAGATATGTGCGTGAATGCGCTTGGGATGGTCCAAAGTTTGTAAACACCATTTGCCGTTTTCGAGGGACCCAGGAATGGTCGAGTGCCTTGGGGAGAGCAAGCAGCCCCTTGGACTTGGCCGGTCAGGCTGCTGTGTTCTGGCCGGGAGGAACGGCAAGCGCGACCGCGTCAGCGCCGGCGGGAAAGCGGAGCTGGCCGCTGGCATCATGCACGGCTGCCCAGATTGCATCGACAACGTCCGCTTCCCTTGTTGTCAGCGCAGGGTTTGCAAATGCCTCGAAAACCGGTCTTGCGAAGTCGGCATAGGCCACAGTGATCAGGTCCTCGATCCGAACCGAACTGTTTTGCGCGAAGCTTGTCGTCGGTGCGTAGCCAGGCTCAACGACCTTTGCGCGTATTTCAAAGTACGCCAGTTCATGCGCCAGCGAGCCGGTGAAGCCTTCGATGGCCTTCTTGCTTGCCGTGTCGGCGGCCGCCAACGGCATCGCTGCCAGCGTCACGCTGGATGTGACGTTGATGATGGCGCCCGAACGACGCTCGCGCATTTGGGGAATGACAGCCTGCACCATGGCCATGACGCCCAATGTGTTCGTCTCGAAAACCTTGCGGACGTGCGCCATCGGGGTGGCCTCGAATGCACCGACCACACCGATGCCCGCATTGTTCACGAGAACATCGATCGGGCCGGCGGCTTTGATGGCGGCAGCAATACTCTCGTCACTGGTGACGTCCAGCGGTAGAATCCGCAGGTTCTCCGAGCGCGGCAGAACGTCGGGATTGGGTGTGCGCATGGCGGCGATCACGTTCCAACCGTTGGTAAGAAAGTGGCGCGAACTCAGCCGATAATCAACACAAAAGCTGTCCTAGGGAAATGAGGCGAGGAATGCACGTGAACGCGTTAAAAGGAGGTGAACCACCAACCCGTTGATCCCTTGCCGTTCCCGTGTCGAAATTCGAGTTACAAGCGGAGCGATGGGATGGTGATGCAGTCCACATTCACATATGGGCAGCGCAAGGCTTAAAGAAACCTGCGAATAAGGGCTGCATGGCGGTTACGAGTGTACGCTTCGATGAACCTGCGGGCCCGGTCGTTTCAAACTGTCCAGCAAATGCTGCGCCATCGCGTGTCGTCAAGGACGTCGCCGCCGAATGCATCAACTCTTTGAAATCGTCCAGACCCACGTCGTCGGCGCGCATGACTGAACGGATCAGTGGATCTGCGAAAATCTCGGCGAGCGTCATCTCGTCTATCGTGTGTCTCATCTCAGTCTCCCTTCGATAATTCCCAAGCTCTGAAAAGCGGGCGATTGCTTGACGGGCTCGCGCCCAGGTGTTACCGGTAAGTAACATTTGAATAGTTACCGATCGGTAACACGCATGTCAACACCGCTTCAGGGTAAAAATTAAACTCATGAAATCCGAGACATCTGATCGTGCTTCCGAGCAGAAAATCGCACCTCGTGACCGGATTGTGTCAACGGCCTGCCAACTGTTTCGTGAACATGGGATACGCGGCATCGGTGTTGATGCCATTGCCGAAGCCGCCTCGACCAACAAAATGACGTTATACCGACATTTTGGTTCCAAGGACGATCTTGTGTGTGAAGCGCTCAAGCACAGTTCTCGAACGCTCAATAATGCCTGGGAAGATCTCGAAACAGAGAACCCGGGCGACCCGAGGGCTCAGCTCAAGGCATGGGTTAAAGCGCGCGCACAATGTCTTTCCAGCGAGCCCTATGGATGCGATTTGGCCAATGCTGCGGTAGAGTTGAAGGAGCAAGGACACCCTGCACATGCGATAATAGAAACGTTGAAGATGGAACAGCATTCCCGGCTTGCCGATCTTTGTCGTTCGACAGGTGTAAGCGATCCTGAACTTTTGGCTGATACGCTATCCATGCTGCTGGAGGGAGCACGCGTCAGCAAACTTGCCGCCGGCAAAGAAGGTCCGTCGATGCGGTTTACGCGGGCGTGTGAAGCGGCGATGGTCTCATTTGGTCTAGGTGCACAGGCTTCTGCCTGATCCTCGTTGTGCAAGAAGGACGTGCTACTGAAAGAGCGAAGGTAGCACGTCGATCGGCCAACTTAGAATACCTTCGCGATATGCGCTCTCTTCCGGATTGAGGGCGGCTGACCAGTTTATCAGCAGCAATTGCGTTCTTCCGGCTAAGGGGACCACACTTCCATTGGACGAGCCAGCGAACATTAATCACCTCAGATTATATTCAAGCACCGAATGTGGATGAAGAATAGCTCAAAGGACTCGTCTAAGCTGGCAACTCTGGTTAATTGCGGTAAATCATTTGAACGGAAAGTGCAGGCGTCGCTTTCTGTTTTGATTTAGCGGTTAACCAATCAAGGAACGATCTTCCAGTGAAAAGACCAAGCTTACCGTTTAACCCGGCGCCCGCAACGTCCGAAGAAAACTCGTCGATTGGTTTGGACGGAAGACAGCCGCAAAAAATGAAACCTGTCGATAGGGAAAGCCTGCAGCAACAGAGCTACCAAGCGCTGCGTGATGCTTTGATGAAAGGCCGTTTCATGCCGGGCGACACCGTCAGTCTTCGGAATCTGGCGCAAGAGCTCGGTACCAGTCCCATGCCGGTTCGAGAAGCGGTGCAGCACCTGATCGCAGAGGGCGCGCTTGTCCTTAGACCAAACAGAACCTTCGCCGTGCCGGAAATAACACGCGAGATCCTTACGGAATTGAAGCAGCTACGGGTTATTCTTGAGGGATCTGTAGCAGAGAAAGCCGGCTCGTTGATCGGCGCGTTGGAATTGTCCACCCTCTACGAACTGCAAGGTCAGATGCGATCGGCCTTGGCCGTTGGAGACTCAAAGCGTTATCTTGTAAAAAACCAGGATTTTCACTTCACGCTTTACCGCGGCTCTGGAATGAGCATTGCGGTGAATATCATCGAGACATTATGGCTTCGTATCGGGCCAAGCTTCAATTTGCTAACGTCGGGACAACGCGCAGCCGCGCGCGATGAGAAGCAGATCGCTTCGCTGACAGATCACCATGAGGCTGCATTGGCTGCTATAGCAGCTGGAAATCCGTCGGCACTGAAACGTGCCATTGAGCAGGACATAATTCAGGGTATGGATTTCATCATCGAATGCATGCAGGCCTGATCGCTTGTGCGTGTTGCAGGGTGCCTTTCAAGGCCTTGAAACGGCCCGATCAATGCGACAAAATGCGCGACAAAAATGACTTTGTCCGTTCGTGTTTCGGGCTGTCGAAGAAAGTGTCCGGATCCGCTTCTTCAAGGATTTTACCCTCGCTGATGAATGCGACGCGGCTTGCGACACGTCTGGCAAAGCCCATTTCATGGGTAACACAGATCATGGTCATCCCCTCTTTTGCCAAGTCAACGATCACATCCAGAACCTCGGTCACCATTTCAGGATCCAGAGCAGACGTTGGTTCGTCGAACAGCATCAGCCTTGGCTTCATGCAGAGCGCTCGCGCGATGGCGACACGCTGTTGTTGGCCGCCTGACAGATGCATTGGGTATTTCTTCGCCTGATTTGCGATTTGAACGCGGTCGAGCAGCTCAAAAGCCAATTTTTCCGCCGCCGACTGGGATAGCTTCCGAGTGATCATTGGCGCCAGTGTGCAGTTCTCAAGAACGGTAAGATGCGGGAAGAGATTGAACGATTGGAACACCATACCGACCTCTCGGCGGATCGTGTCAACATTGTCCGGATTGTCGTCGAGCGGAACACCATCGACAACAATGTTGCCCGACTGGAATTTTTCTAGCCGGTTGATGCAGCGGATCAGTGTTGACTTTCCTGACCCCGATGGCCCGCAAATCACGACGCGCTCGCCCGCGCGGACCGTGAAATTTACCTTTTTCAGGACTTCATAGGTACCATAGAATTTTGATAGCTCGCGGATATCAACAATCTCTCTTTTGCTGATCGGTGCGGATAAGTCATTTGATATCATTATCATTTCTGCCTCGGTATTGTGCCGTTGCCCAAGAGCTCAGTGTCGGACGGGGTCGACAGGGTCCTTTAACTTGCCTATTTTGAAGTACCGCTCGACCCAGCGCACCAGCCAGGTGGCCGGATAACTGATCGCGAGATAAATCAACGCAACGATCGTGAAAATTTCGAAATGCTTGAAAGTTGAAGACGCAAGCAACTGTCCCGCCCGCATCAATTCTGTCAGCGCAATTACCGAGACCAGAGCGGAATCCTTGAACAGTGAGACGAAGTAGTTTCCGACAGACGGAATGACGAGGCGAACTGCCTGTGGCAAAACCACTCTCGTCATGGTTTCGCGCGCGGGAATTCCAAGAGACCATGCCGCCTCCCTCTGCCCCGCTGGTACAGCCACGATCCCGGATCGAAAAACCTCGCTGAGATAGGCGGCATAGTTCATGCTGAGAGCAATGACCCCAGCCGTGAAGGCATCAAGCGTGACACCTGCAAGCGGCAGGACATAATAGATATAGAATATTTGCAGCAACAGCGGTGTTCCACGGATCAGATCCACGAAAATTGTCGCCGGAAGAGTCACCATTTTACTGGAAGACGATCGAACAACGGCAAGGAGGAGACCGAGAGCCATTGCAAGAACGATCGAAAGCAGGGTTATCTCGATCGTCGTGAGGGCGCCCCACAGGAGGCGCGGCATGAATTCGATGGTATCACTAACTGAGAAGTCCATAATCCAAAGTGCTTTCGGTTCACGTCAGCTGAATTTGAGATGGTGACAGTCGAGAGGCAGTGCCGTGGCATGGCCACGCTCACTGCCTGTTCGCCGCTTCGGGACTGAGTCAACAAAACATGCGTCGGGTTAGAGTGGATCAACCGAGATGGCGGTTCTGTTCCGACAGTCCCCATTTCTTCAAAATGGCAAGGTCGGTTCCATCTTCCTTGATCGCTTTCAGGCCCCAATTGAAGGCCTCCAGCAGCGCACCGTCCTCCTTGCGGAAACCGGCCCCGATGATACCAATTTCCTTTGGTGTATAATCGCTCGCCATCTCAAAGGCGTTCTTGTACTTCTCGTTGCGCGCCAGGGCAAAGCCGGCCACGGGAGCATCAACGATTGCTGCATCCAGGCGGCCAGCGCGAAGATCTTCCATTGCACTCGCAGCGTCTGGATAACTGCTGACCTTGGCTCCGTCGATTTCAGCGAGCCAGTCTAGATAGACAGTTCCAAGATAGCTGCCCACCTTTGCACCGTTTTTCAGGTCGTCCAGTGAATGGATGGCCAAGGGATTGCCGACCTGAACCAGCAGCGCTTCCCCGTACTGATACCAGCCATCGGAGAAGTTGATGACTTTCTTGCGCTTCTCGGTGATGTACATGGCGTCGGCTATGACATCCATTCTGGATGCAAGAAGACTTGGGATGAGGCCATCGAAATCGACCTGGGTCGTGTCATGGTTGGCAATTCCGAGTTTCTCCAGAACGGCCAACAGCATTTCCGCGTCGATGCCGACTATCTTGCCGGTTGCCGGATCGATGTAGCAATAGGGCTGATCATTCGACGTGCCGAAGCTCAGGCGTTGCGCAGCCTTGACACGGTCAAACGATCCATCGGTCTTCGTGACGGACAGAGCGGAAGCTGCAGAAAGACGCGGAGCGACCAAGGCAGTCGTCAAGGCGGTTGCACCTGCGAGAAGCGTCCTGCGAGATATCGGGCTATTTATCATTCCATTCTCCAGCTTCACCACGACCCATCACGTTGTGGCATTTGGTTGGTCTAAAGCCGCGTCGCGGCAGCGATCATGTTGCAAACATGCATAAATATTACCCACGCATCAGAAACAGGCAATATCTGATTGTGATCTCATATCACGATTATTATCTGACGCAATTGCAATAATGACGACAGCGCTGCGATTCGAGAGATCCAAGGACAGAACCAGAATAAAGTCTTTATTCAAGGGACATAAAGTGAGATCTATCTCCTGTTTTCCAGATCGGTGGAATTCATAAATCCCGTCCCGGACGAGAGATTTTCGACTTGATAATTCTCATAACTGATATATGTGATCACAGATAATTGCGAATCTCTTTGACGTCGGTTTGAGGGTCGCTTGCTTCCCGAGCGACTATCGGCGGCAATTTAGAGCCGACATGGTTGCCCGTTAACTCATCGCTTTTCATGCGCAAAAGCCTGAAATCAGCGATCTCCAACAAGCGAGGAGCTTCAAAATTGGGCGTTCGTAACGATATCGTCTCGGAAGGTCGCGTCGATGGTTCTCACGCTTCCGACAGCGGTTACCCGCATTTCCCGGATGCATCTGGCGAAGCCTATTTCCGAGCCGCCGCCGCGACCCTGGCTACGCGGCCCAGCACGTTTGAAGCCGAGCGAACCGCCGAACTTCTAAAGCGCCACTACGGCTTAGCCGGATCGATTTCGACATTGTCGTCAGAAGTGGAACGTACCGAGGCGATAAAGCTTTCGGATGGCCGACGCCTGATCTTCAAAACATCGACACGGCCAGAGGCGATCGACAGTTTTCGCTTCCAATCCGCGGCTATCGCCGCGGTTCAGGGAACCGGCGGGTTCGTCGCACCTCAAATCCTGCGCACGAAGAACGATGCGTTGATCTTTCAGGACGAGGGGGTCTGCGGATACCTTCAGAACTTTGTAAAAGGGGTGCCATTGTACCAGGCGGACCTAACGCCTAACCTGCTTTTCCGCACAGGTGCCGCACTTGGCCGGCTGAATCTGGCTCTTGGTGTAATTAACGCGCCCGCGACCCACCGCCCGGTTCTTTGGCATATCGGTTGCTGGCCGAGACTGCTGGAACTGGAGCAATATCTGCCGTCTGGGCTCGTTGCAGACCGCGTACGTCGCGCTATGAGCAACTATATCGAGTTCGTTGAGCCCCAGCTATCAAACCTTGCGTGGCAGATTACGCATAATGATCCCAGTCCCTTCAATACACTGGTGACTGAAAATGGATTGGGTTTCATTGATTTCGGCGATGGCTGCTGGGGACCAAGGATTCAAGATCTCGCAATTGCTGCAAGCCACATGGTGAACGATCCGATGCTCGCTTTGGGCGGGGCAGAATATCTTATTGGCGGATATGCGTCGATCATTCCACTTTCTGACCTTGAGGCACGGTTGCTTGTCGGGTTGATGCGTGCGCGACAAAGTGCACTGATTTTGGTCAACTACTGGCGATCTCATCTTTTCCCCGACGAAGCCAAATACATAAAAAAGAATGTCGCACGCGCCGAACGGGGCCTGTCTATTCTCGCACTTCTGACCAACGCTGAGGCGGATACCGTTGTCCGCAAGGCTGAGAATTTATCACGAGCATAGCGCGGCATTGCGACCACCGGACAACAACCGACACGTCATGGTCGCTTCGCAGATTTATCACGGCTCTCTCTCAAACAGGTGGAACATATGTCTACAGATCTAATGCCAAATCGTTACACACCTGGGGAAGCGGATGTTCCCTTGCGCGAGTCCGAGTTGATTGCGCGCCGTGATGGTGTTCTTGGAGCCTCCTACAGGCTCCAGTATCGCCGACCCGTGCATTTCGTTCGCGGCGAAGGCATGTGGTTATATGACCCTGACGGCCGAGCCTATCTGGATTTCTACAACAACGTACCCTCTCTCGGCCACTGCCATCCAGAGGTCAACGCGGCCATGGCTGAGCAGGCAGGCCGGATCAGCGCCAATACGCGCTATCTCGAACCAAAGCTTGTCGACTATGCCGAGCGTTTGACTGCAACTTTTCATAGGGAGTTGAACCGCGTCGTCTTCACATGCACCGGAAGCGAATCGAATGACCTGGCATTGCGGGTTGCCAGGCATGCAAGCGGCAATGACGGTGTGATCGTTTCTTCCTATGCGTATCATGGCACCAGCGCGGCCACGGCATCGGTGTCGCCCAATCTGGGTGACGCGGTCAAACTCAGTCCGTTTGTGCGCATGGTGGACCTCCACGGGCCGGCAGACGTTCCCGCGTCACAGGCCGCAGACTTCTTCGAGGCGCAGATACGCGCTGCCATTACCGATCTAAACCGTCGTGGCATAGGCGTTGCGGCCCTCCTCTTCGACAGCATTTTTTCCAGCGACGGCGTGTGGGTCGATCCTCCCGGCTTCATCGCCGGTGGCGTTTCCGCAGTGCGGGAAGCAGGCGGCCTCGTCATCGCGGATGAAGTTCAGCCCGGTTTCGGCCGAACCGGCGCTCATATGTGGGGCTTCGAGAGACATGGCATAGTTCCGGACCTTGTTACCCTCGGCAAGCCTATGGGCAACGGATTTCCGATTGGCGCCGTCGTCGGGCGGAAATCGCCGCTCGACCGATTTGGCGCTACTGCGCGGTACTCGAACACATTCGCGGGCAACACCGTGGGAATAGCAACCGCCGACGCCGTCCTGACAATTCTACAGCGCGATCAAATACCGCAAAATGCGCTTGCCATGAGCGAGCGAATGCGAACCGGGCTGGAGAAAATTGCCAAGCGGCCCGTCGGCATTCGCGGCTTTCGAAACGCGGGCCTGTTCTTTGGCATAGACCTCGGGTTCGAAGGCGAAACCGCTGCCAGCCGGCGCACCATAGCCCTGAATGTGGTCAATGCGATGCGGGATGAGTGCGTTCTCGTTAGCACGACGGGTGCCAATGAGGACTCGCTGAAGGTGCGCCCTCCGCTCGTGTGCCAGCCCGAGCATGTAGACCGGTTCCTTGAAGCCCTAGAGCACGCACTCGTTAAGGTGGCAGGTTAATGCATGCCATCCTTACCGCGCTCGGCATAGCCCGGCCAAGCAAGGCGTTGCCGATATGCAGCGCAAAACGGTGACGCTTGAAACTGATATCCGGTGTCGGCATCGCCGATTTTTTGCCCAACCCAAAACGTAGGCAACTACAAGCCGGTTAACGTGACAACACCCCGAAGGGCTCGAAGACCACAAGGCGCTGCAAGAGTCATACGCTGCCGCTAGGTGGACGCTGATCGCCAAGGGAGATCCCTGAGACAGGCACGCATAACCTTACTGATTGTGAAGGAATCAAGGCGAGTGGGGCGCGCGGAATAGGCGTTGTGGGCGTGAGGCACCTCCGTCCCTGTCAACTTTGAATAGAAAGCCTGATACACCCCGACAGTCGTTGACCGGGCGAGATCGTTTCGACGCCCCGCGCATTTCGCTCTGGTTCCGGTAAGCCAAGCGCTCCGGCGACCATAGAAACGGGTTCAAGACAAAGATAGCGGTCCATACGGTGGGCAGCGAGATTGCTAAAAACGGGATCGGCTTCGAGCAACAGTGAAAAACTGCCAAAACCGATGCGCGCATTTGACCAATCGGTGAAGTGCAAGGTGAACCCCGTCGTAGCAGGAATGACAGGTTTTGAGCGGGGCACTGCTTGCTGGCTGGTTGGCACGTTCTGCATATCAAGGGGATATTGCAGTTTGGCATCGGTGCTAGCGTCGCAGCCCAGTCCTGCCGCAAAATAGGGATGCCAGCCAAGCGAAACCGGCGCAGGCCGGTCTTCCAGATTGGTGATCGACAATTTCACCGTCACACTGTCGCTTTCAAGCAGAAAAGACTGTTCAGCGCGGAAGGAAAATGGCCATTCAGCATCTGCCTTATAGTCAAGCACCAGCGCGCACCGATCGGCCGACAGGCTGGAAATATCCCATGATCGTCGGTGAGCAGGTCCATGCATGGCATCAGGCGAAAGGGCCGGATGTGGAAGAACGTCGTGGCGGATATTCGCGTGAACGAATGAGCTGCCATATAACCTGTTGTGGTAAGGAATGAGGGGATAGGCACCTGCCCTCGGCCAGTTGAACGGGTCAAAAGCCTCCCCCGTTGTCGGCACCAGAATTTCGCCGTGATCCTCGTGGTAGAGATGCGTCATCCTTCCACCCCAGGACGGGTGGAGGCGGGCCGAAAGCTGCCTGAAGGCAATCGTAACCGTTTCAGGCAAAAGCATAGGAGCCGTCGGGCCGTTTCGGCACGCGTCGCTGCCAGTGAACATAGCCATCTTCCTGCATGGCCTTTTCATCCATCTCGACTCCCCAACCCGGCCGGTCCGGCCTCAGTTCCAGGTATCCATCCTTTGGGAGATAAGGGTCGACAACATAGCGCGTTTCATCCTCGCGTCTTTCGAGGTCGGTGCCACCATAAACATAGCACTGCCCTTTCGGCAGCCTGTATTCAAGAATACGGAAATTCTGCTGGGCGGCGGAGAAATGCACGTTGACGGCGGTGGCGAGCGGCCCCATCGGGTTGTGCGGCGCGATGCTGACGAAATGCGCCTCTGCAAGCGTGGCGATGCGGCGCATTTCCGAAATACCACCGACAACGCAGATGTCGGGTTGAATGATATCCGCGCCCCGGACTTGCAGAAGACGCAGGAAATCATTGCGGTTATAAAGACTTTCACCCGTCGCCAGCGTGCAACTCAGCCCCTGCTTCAGGTCTCCCCACATCTCGATATTTTCCGGACGCAACGGCTCTTCGAAAAATAGGGGATCGTAAGGGGCCAGCGCATTGCCCAGTTGACGAGCGGCGGCTGGCTCGAAAATCTTGGCATGCGCGTCGAAGGCAATGTCGTAGTCGGGCCGCACCGTTTCGCGAAGCGAGCGGAAATATTCGGCTGAACTGCGCACCACCTCACCCCAGCGATGGGCGTGAATATCGACGCGCCATGGGCTTAGCTTGAAGGCTGTGAACCCCCAGTCTTCGTTGAGACGATCGAATTCTTCCCTTGCCGCCGGCGCATCCGGTGCCGTGTAGACGCCGGCGTAAACCTTGATACGATCACGCACTTCGCCGCCCAAAAGCTTGTAGACAGGCACCCCCGCCGCCTTGGCGGCTAGGTCCCAGAGGCAATGGTCAAGGGCTGAGATTGCCGAAAGACCAAGTGCTCCGGGCGGAAAGCGGTTTTGTTGGAGGAGAAGATTGTAGAGATACTCGACCCGAGTCGGATCCTGCCCGGCAAGGAAGCCGTAGAGGTAATCCAGAACCGGGGGCAATGCGAGATCGGGGCCGTGATTGTAGCATTCGCCCCAACCGGTCAAACCGTCATCGGTATCGAGAGCGACGATAACGCGGGGGCGGTCCTTGTCGCGGGTAACGAATACCCGCATGCGATCGATTTTCAGGCTTTGGTCTTCCTCTTGAATTGCGAGAAGCAACAGCCGCGCTGTTATCTGGCAGCAGCTCCGTTCTTGATCTCGGGCGGCTCGACGTAGCGGAACCTTCTCGTGCGGTCGCGGTCGCGCGGATCCGGGCGCGGAATGGCCGACAGAAGTGCTTGCGTATAAGGGTGATCCGGCGCGTTGCAGACTTTTTCGGCGTCTCCTACCTCGACAAGCTTGCCGCGATACATCACCCCAACGCGGTCGCACATGTATCTGATGACGCCGATGTCATGGCTGATGAAGATGTAAGCCAGGCCAAGCTCGTCCTGCAGCCGCATGAGCAGGTCCAGCACCTGGAAACGCACCGAAACATCGAGCGCCGATGTCGCCTCATCCGCAACGATGATACGCGGCCGGAGCGTGATGGCGCGGGCGATGCCAATGCGCTGGCGCTGGCCGCCAGAAAAGGCGTGTGGATAACGCTCACGTCCGGCCGGGTCCAGACCCACCTGCTCCATCAGGGCGCAGACGCGCTCATCCAGTTCCTTGCCTTTCGCAATGCCGTTAACCAGGAGCGGCTCGCCGATGACCTGTGCCACCGTCATGCGGGGATTGAGCGAACCGAACGGGTCCTGGAAGACCATGCGCAACTCGCGCCGCGCCGCTTTCAGCTCCGCACCTTCGATTTTGGCGAGATCGACCACCGTGCCATCCGCCCGGCGATAGCGCATCTCGCCGCCGGTCGGATCGTAGAGGCGCATGATCGAGCGGCCCATGGTGGTCTTGCCGGAGCCGCTTTCTCCGACGATGCCGAGCGTTTCGCCCGGAAGCAGCTTGATTGACACGCCATCAAGCGCCTTCATCTCACCGAAGTGCATCGAAAGGTCGTTCACTTCGAGGATAGGTGCTGCGGCAAGGTCGAGCGGCGGGCGGGCAAGCCGGATCTCCGCCTTCTGCTCCAGCTTCAGAACCGAGCCGATCAGCATGCGCGTATAGGGGTCTTGCGGATTGTGGAATATTTCATCGACAGTGCCATATTCCTTGGCAACGCCGTGATGCATGACCAGCACGTCATCGGCAATCTGCGCCACCACGCCCATGTCGTGGGTGATGAACAGCACCGCCATGCCATGCGCCTTTTGCAGCCGCGATATCAGGTCGAGGATTTCGGCCTGCGTCGTGACGTCCAGCGCGGTTGTCGGTTCGTCGGCGATCAACAGTTGCGGTTTGCAGGCTAGCGCCATGGCGATCATGGCGCGCTGGCGCATGCCGCCGGAATATTGGAAGGCATAACGATCCAGCGCCTTGTCGGGGTTGGGAATTTCCACCTGTCGCAGCAGCTCGATGGCTTCCGCCCGTGCCTGCGCCTTGCTCATCTTCAAGTGCAGCCGCAGAACTTCGGTGATCTGATCACCGACGGTATGCACCGGCGACAGCGACGACATCGGCTCCTGAAAAATCATCGCGATATCTGCGCCGCGCACCGAGCGTATGGCCCGGCTGCGCGGATCGAGCTTTGCGAGATCCAGCGACGTGCCGTCGGCACGGTTGAGGATGATCGACCCGGAAGCGATGTAACCGGGGCTGTCGATGATCTGCAGGATCGAGCGGGCGGTGACGGATTTGCCGGAACCGCTTTCGCCCACGACGCAGAGCGTCTTGCCGGGATCGATGGAAAAGGAGAGATCGTTTACCGCGCGGAAAATGCCGTTTCGCACGGGAAATTCGGTGACCAAGTTGCGGACGTCAAGCAGCGGTCGGTCTGGCTTCATGGATAGAATATCGCTCATCCGGGGCCTCACTTGTTATAGGGGTCGGCTGCGTCACGCAGACCGTCACCGAGCAGATTGAGCGCCATGACGGCAACGACAACAGCCACGCCGGGCAGGAACAGCCACGGCGCGGTTGCAATCGAGCGAATATTCTGCGCCTCGCGAAGCAGCACGCCCCAAGAAATGGTCGGCGGCTGGAGGCCAAGACCGAGGAAGGACAGCGAGGTTTCCGCAAGGATCATCGCCGGAACCGCAAGCGTGACCGAGGCGATGATGTGGCTCGAAAAACTCGGCAGCATATGGCGGAAAATGATGCGCCCTTCCGGCACGCCATCCAGCCGGGCTGCCGCCACGAATTCTTCCGTCCTCAGTGACAGGAACCTGCCGCGCACGACGCGGGCAAGCTGCGCCCAGCCGGTCAAAGACAGGATGATGGTGATCATCATATATTGCAGCGTTGCCGGCCAACCCTGCGGCAGGGCGGCGGCAAGCGCCAACCAGATGGGAATGGTCGGCAGCGACAAAACGAAGTCGATGACGCGCTGCATGACAAAATCGATGCGGCCGCCGTAATAACCGGAGATACCGCCCAGAACCACACCGAGAAGCAGCGAGAAAAACACGCCGACGAGACCGATGGACAGCGAAATCTGCGAGCCCTGTATTACCCGGCTGAAAACATCACGGCCAAGGCGATCCGCGCCGAAAAGGAAGAGCGGTCGGGTCTTGTCGGTCGAGGCCAGCAGATGGATATCCGTGGTGAACAGGCCGAGCACCGAATATTCGTAGCCGCGACCGAATAGCTGGATCGGGATTTTCTTGGCCGTATCTTCGACGAACACTGCCGCCAGCGTTTCGGGATCACGCGTCAGCTTCAGCGGATAATAGTGCAGACCAAGCGAGAGGCCGTCCGTCGTATCGATGAAATGCACACGTTGCGGCGGATGGAAGGTGGCGCGCGCATTCTGCAGAACCGGATCGTTGATGGCGAAGAAACCTGGCAAAAGCGCGACGATATACATTGCGATGGTGACGAACAGGGCGGCCATGGCCAGCCTGTGGCGCTTGAACGCCCACCAGATCAGTTGCCATTGCGAGGCGACGGCAGCGCGGTCCGGCCGGGTATTGGTGGTCATAGTGATATCGCTCATGGCGGCCTCCTATTCGAGACGGATGCGCGGATCGACCAGCGCAAGCAGGATGTCGCTGATAAGCGATCCGATCAGCGTCAATCCGCAGATCAAAAGCACGAAAGCGCCGGCGAGATACATGTCCTGCGCCATCAGCGACTGCAAAAGCAGCGGCGCGGCCGTCGGCAGATTGAGCACGATAGCAACCACAACCGAGCCGGAAATGAGATTGGGCAGCAGCCATGCAATCGTGGAAATGAATGGGTTGAGCGCAATTCTCAAAGGATATTTCGTCAGCAGCCGGAACTCGGACAATCCCTTTGCGCGCGCGGTGGTCACGTAGGGTTTGGGTAATTCGTCCAGCATGTTTGCGCGCATGACGCGGATGAGGCTTGCCGTGGAGGACACCGCGAGGATTGCGACTGGTAGCCAGATATGGGCCATCAGATCCATCATCTTGGCGATGCTCCACGAGGCAGTCTCATACTCTGCCGAAAACAGCCCTCCGACATCGGCCCCGAATTCCACCGCCGCGACATACATCAGCACCAGCGCCAGGAGGAATGACGGTATGGACAGGCCGAAAAAGGAGAAGGCGGTAAAAAGATAATCGCCGATCGAATATTTGCGCACGGCGGAGAAAACGCCGATCGGAAGTGCGATGGCCCAGGTTGCGAGAAGGCTTGCTATGGCCAGAACCAGCGTCAGCGCCATGCGCTCCCAGATGAGGCCGGAAACGGGCTGCTGCCATTCGAACGAGATGCCAAAATCGCCGCGACTGATGATGCCCCATATCCATTTCAGATATTGCACGATCATCGGGTCATCGAGGCCGAAGCGCTCTCGCAGTTGCGCCGCCGTATTGTGGTCTATGACCTCGTTGGACGCAGCAAGCGTGGCGATGTATGTCGTCACGTAGTCACCGGGTGGCAGCTGGATCAGTACAAAAGCAAGGAAACTGACGGCGAACAGGGACGGTATCATCCACAGCAGGCGTTTTACGATAAATAGCAGCATGACGTTCTCGCAATCACGTTTTACCACACGCGCCGCCATCCACTACGAGACGGGTTTCGGGTGGTCGAAGCAACCTGAGAGGCGCCGCCGCGTTGATGAAGCGACGCCCATGTGGCGGTGTCAGCTTGTGAAGGTGAACTGTTGGGGCAACGCCGGGCCGGGGTTAGGCCATGACCAGCTGTCCGGTTCTTTCTCCGGCACGTTGCGAAGGTTGTTGCGGATGATACCGAAACCACCAACGGCAAGGCAAAGACCGATCGTCTCGAACTCGTCGGCCGCAATATCGAAGATTTCCTTCATCTTCTCGCCGCGCTTGACAAGGTCGGCCGTCGAACGCGCTTCATCGAACAGTTTGAAGCGTTTCTTCTGGCTTTCCGGCGGCTCTTCCCCCTTCTGCCCATTGGATGTGTACCAAAGCGCCCACGGAATGGCGTAGCGCGACCCCTGTGGGTGGAACGCGAAGAAGTCACGCGGGTCGAGCATCGGATCAAGACCGCCCGGACCCGGCCAGACCGCCGCATCATGGGCGTTATCATCGCCGCGTGTGTAGTACAGCGCGCGTTCGATGGTGTTGACCTTGATATCGACGCCGATTTGCGCCCACTGCGCCTTCACCAGTTCCAGCG
>Ga0308172_1001008_pt1 | contig 24497 bp, 22 predicted proteins | sample PhyGR2_FD_202134 | JGI IMG/M metagenome (GOLD analysis project Ga0308172, IMG submission 202134) | Phyllosphere microbial communities from UC Gill Tract Community Farm, Albany, California, United States - DLSLSG.R2 | ecosystem: Host-associated > Plants > Phyllosphere > Unclassified | place: USA... | reverse complement strand
GGCGCAGCTGTATGTGTATTACGCGGACGGGAGGTTCAGGATCAAGGTCAGTGCGCGGTTGTGCGTGGGCATTGGCTGCAGAGGGTCGCTGGATTTCGTGGTGGGCGTGGAGGGGATGCTGGAGTTCGCCAAGTGGGTGTATTACCAGTTGGCGCATGCGGGGTTCAGGAAGTTGTTGTTCATTGCGGGGGAGGCTTTGGAGTATCTCTCCCAGATTGTGTACTTGGTTTTCTCCCGAGATGGTTCCATCGCTGAGTATCTGACTGGCGGCATTGGTGAGGCTCAGTACAGAGTAAAGGCGATGATCCGCGCAATTGACGTGGCGAAAAAAAGATTTAATCTGGTGCGGCGTATCAACTCTGTCGCAGCGAGTCCATCCAACGGTGGCGGGACATGGCTTTTGTATGCCACTCCTATGACTCGTGGGTTGCTTCTCTACGCGATCACTCGCCACAACTGGATGACGCACACGCAGAATCCAGCCGATATCGATGGAGTGCTCGATCCCCAGTTGCACTACCTTCCTGATCACAAGAAGGCAGTGATCCATGTGATAAAGGGCGTCACTCTGGCCAGTGAGTGGGAAGCCATGTTTCAGCACATGACCGCTGGAGGCGAGCTCAGTGCTGAAAAGCCAGGCAAGCTTGAGGGCGATGTAATCAGATTTTTGAACTACGGTGTTTCGTTGTCCGATGATCTAAAAGGCAAGGTGATAGATCCAATCAATGCGGAGGGTGAAGCGCCTTCGGGCCAACTGGGGAACATCTACCTTGAGCAGTTCCTTGCCCATCGCAACAGGCTGCTGGGTAGTTTCCCGAAGGGGTATGAGCTGGCGGACCTGCAGATGATGGATATCGATGCGCTTCTGGCGCTTGACGGGAGGGAAGCCCCTGCCTTCGCGAGCCTCGATGGAGGCTACCTCAATCCATTGGATCAGGAAGGGCGAGGCATTGCTACGGCCGCTAGAGTTGGCACGTCCAGAAGCAGATCCTAACTAAGGCGTCTCTATCCATGGCTGAGGGGGTGATGAAAAACAGTCGTGGGATTACTCCGTCGAAGCTGGAGATGTGGGAGATGCACATCTAAACCTGTTTAGGCTATTGGGGTCGAAGAGATACTTCTCATCGTCCTCCAGAAGTGGATCTGGACCCGGGTTTGGATTTCGTCTGAATCGAGTAAATGTCATAGAAACGATGAAGAGCGAGTCCCCGCCACGACTGTTATGGCTTCGCTGCACCTTCTCCTTACCATGCGCCGGTCCGCGCGGATCGCGTGTGTCGGAGATGTCGTAGGGATCCTGATACCAGTCAAACATCCACTCAAACCCATGATCGATCATGTCGTACAGACCCAGCGGGGTGGGTGGGTACTGACCCAACGGGGTTGGGCCAGCTGTGTAGCCATGCTGGGAGGCGTAGCGACCGATTGTCTCGAAGTCCCCAACGTTCCTTCCATCATCGACGCTGCCATCATCGGTTGGCCAGATGACGAACTGGCCCCGGTTACGCGCCGCGTATTCCCACTGCGCCTCTGTTGGCAGCTCCATCTTCCTGTCGATCAATTTTCCCACCCATCCGCAGTATTGCTGCGCAGCTTCCCAGCTCACGCCGACCGGTAGGTCGTCCGGTATATTCCTGTACTCCAGGTCAAACGGGTACTGCGCCGTTCGTGGCTGCCCCGTGGCATCGGTGTAGACGTCGAAGTCGGCGTAGGTGATCTTCTTCGCACCAATTGCGTAGCTGCTTAACGTTACCTCACGCAGCACGTCATCGTTGCGGTCACTGCTATACGGCATCTTTGCGCGCGGATCGATGGGGCCGAAGTCACCCATGATGAAGGTGCCGCCCTCCACCTCAACCAGTTCTTTTTTGGTCTTTTGCGACAATGCTTCGACGCGCGCGGTGAGCTCAGGAGAGAGCGTTTGGGGCTTCTTGGGGGTGGGGCCTTGGCAGGCTGTCAGTAGAAACGCTGCTGGCGCAAGGGATTTCAGAAGCGCGGATCGAAGAGGCGGCATTGAAAGCACCGATCAGTTGTGGAGGGACTGAATCAGCGTAGCAATGCGGGGGCATGACACGTGGCGGCTGAGGCTCTCCGCTGCCTGGATCTTGCAGGGCGTAACCCATGCTCGGCTCAGACACCGCGCAAGAAGCAGCCGAGCATGGGCTCGGCTCTACAGATTCCGCCTGCAGTCGAGCAAGCTCGACTCTACGGTCAGGTAGAAAACCGCAATCCCACCCGCGCGCCGCCCATCGGGGCGCTGCCGATCTCCAACGCGGCGCCATGCCGCTGCGCGATCTCGGCCACGATGGCCAAGCCCAGGCCACAGCCATCGCCTTGGCTGCTGGCGCGGTAGAAGCGTTCCGTGACGCGGCCGCGCTCAGTCGCGTCAATGCCGGCACCATCATCATCCACCCACAGCTGCACGCCGTCGTCGCGACGCTGCACCGCCAGCGTGATTACCCCTTGCTCGGCGCCGTACCGCAGCGCGTTGTCCAGCAGGTTGCCCAACGCTTCACGCAGCAGCGGCGCATCGCCTGCAACCGGCACGCCGTCATCCGGCCCTTCGTAACCCAGGTCCACGCCAGCCGCCAGCGCACGGTCGGCGTAGCGCTCGACCACGCCACGTGCCAGCACCGCGACGTCCAGCGTCTGCAACGACAGGGCACTGCCCTGTGCATCCTCCGAACGGCTGAGCAGCAACAGCTGGTTGACCAGATGCTGCAGCCGCGACAGGCCGGCCAGCGTGCCGGACAACGCCAGTTGCTGTGCCTGTGGATCCCGCTGCCGCAACGAACTTTCCAACTCCACCTGCATCGCGGCCAAGGGCGTGCGCAACTGGTGTGCAGCGTTGCTGACAAAGCGCCGCTGTGCCGCCTGCATCGCATCCAGCCGCTGCAGCAACGCGTTGTAGGCCTCTACCGCCGGCCATAGTTCACGCGGTGCTTCCTGCGCGGGGTCCAACGGCGCCAAGGGGTCCGGGCGCGGGCTGGCCAGGCGCCGTGCGACCTGGTTGGCATGCCGCGCTGCGGCGCCGGTACCGGACCAGGCCAGCCATGCGGCCAGCGCGAGAATCGCGGCCTGGAAGGGCACGCTGGTCATCAGCAGTTTGCGCTCCAGCCGGTGCCGCTTGCGCAGGGTCTCGGCCACGCGCAGGCGCACGTCGTGGCCGCCTGCCACAGGCACCACCACGTCCACCATGCGCACGGGTTGCCCGCGCAGTCGCGCATCGTAGTAAGTCGCTTCGTCGTCCGCGGCCTGCGCGGGACGCGGCAGCGCTTCGGGTAGATCGCCGTAGAGACGTGCACCGGCGGCGTCGACCACCTCGCCATGCACCTCGTCCACGGTGTCCCAGGTGAACATGCGCGACATCGCCGGCGTCACGTCCATCACGGCGCGTCCATCCTGGTCCTTCACCAGCTCGGACAGCGACATCGCTGAATCCAGCAGCCACCGGTCGTAGACCTGGCCGGCAAAGTAGCGCGCCAGTGCGAAGGATCCCACCGCACTGCACAGCAGCAGGACCAGCAGCGGCAGCCACAGGCGCCGCAGCAGCAGCCCGCGCAGGCTGTGCACGCGCTCAACCATCGATGGCCTCCAACCGGTAGCCGAGACCGCGCAGCATGCGGATGCCAACGCCCGCGCCGGCCTGCTCGAACTTGCGGCGCAGGCGGCTGACATGCACCTCGATCACCGACAGGTTGGCGTCGTGGTCCCAGCTGTACAGCGTGTCGAACAGCCGCTGTTTGGTGACCGTGCGCCCGGGTTGCTGCATCAGTGCATCCACCAAGGCGAGTTCGCGAGCGGTCAACTCGATGCGCTGGCCGTCCACCTGTACTTCCTGGCGGATGCTGTCCAGGCACAGCCGGCCCAGCAGCTTCTGTGCCGGGGCATCGCTGCGGCGGCGCGACAGGGCGCGCAGGCGTGCTTCCAGCTCGCCCAGTGCAAAGGGTTTGGCCAGGTAATCATCACCACCGCGGTCCAGGCCGAGGATGCGATCCTCCACGCCATCGCGCGCGGTGAGGATCAGTACGGGCAGCGTGATGCCCTGGTCGCGCAGGCGCGAGAGCAGTTCCAGTCCATCCACATCGGGCAGCGACAGGTCCAGCACCATCACGTCATAGGGTGCGGCGGCCAGTGCCGCGGGTGCCAGCAGGCCCAGCGCAAGGTGGTCACACAAGTGGCCGGCGCCCAGCAGGGCGCGCACCAGGCCGTCGGCCAGGGCTGCGTCGTCTTCGATCAACAGGATTCGCATTGCAAGCTTCGCGCAAGGTTCGGGAAAGTTTGGCGCAAGTGCGCCACCTTACCGTGGCGCGCATGAATTTCCTCCCTCGTTCGGCGGCCCTGCTGGCCGCACTGGCGTGCGCACCGGCAGCGTGGGCGATCAGCCTGCAGGACGCACAGCGCGCCATGGATGCGCACAACCCCGACCTTCGCGCGGCGGCACTGGAGCTGCGTGGTGCACAGGGCGATGCACTCACTGCCGCACTGCGGCCGGCGCCGGAACTGTCTCTGGGCAGCAGCAAGATCAGCCCGAAGCACGGCGTTGGCAGCGGCCGCTGGCAGGACAAGCGCGTGGACAGCACCGTTGGCCTTGGCTGGACCTGGGAGCGCGGTGGCAAGCGCAGCCTGCGCATGCGCCAGGCCGATGCATTGGTGGAAGCGGCCGGACTGGACATGCTGGATACCAGGCGTCGCCAGCAGCTGGCACTGCACGAAGCGTACTTCGGCCTGAAGGCCGTGCAGGACAGCCTCGACGTCGCCGAAGCGAACCGGCGCAGTTCCACCGAGCAGATGGCGGCCGCCGCACGCCAGGTCGCGTCCGGGGCGATGGCACCGGTGGATCGTGCGCGCCTTGCGGTGGATGACCTTGCGGTGGCCGACGCGGCGCGTGACGCGGCGTTGGATCTGCGCGATGCGCGGCACGCGCTGGCCCTGCTGCTGGGCATGGATGAAAGCGCGTCGCTCAGTGCTGACGATGACTGGCCGGATGCCACCCTCCAACCCGCAAGCAGCGCTGCTGATCCGCAACAGCGTGTCGACCTGCGCGCCGCCCGTTCGCGGCTGGCCGCCGCCGATGCGGGCGTGTCGCTGGCGCGCAGCGAGCGCCGCCGCGACATCCAGTGGGGCGTGGAAGCCGAGCGCGAGCCGACCGACATCAACGGCGTTACCTGGGGCGTTTCGGTGACGATCCCGCTGGGTGCGCCCTCACGTGCGCATGGCGGCATCCAGCGTGCCGAGGCTGACCGCGATACCGCCGCGCTGGAACTGCATGCGCTGCAGCGCCAGGCCTGGGCCGAGCTGGACCAGTTGCAGGCCAGCGCCGCAAGCGCCGCGCAGCGCCGGCAGGCGTACGAAGGCCTGCAGGTCGACAGCGCGCGCAAGGCCGTTGAAGGCATCGAGCTGGCCTACCGACGCGGTGCGGCCAGCCTGACCGACCTGCTGGATGCGCGCCGCAGTTGGCGCGATTTCGAAGCCGCGCTGATCCAGGCGCGTGCCGACCATGCCGTTGCGTTGGCGCGCTGGAACGCGGCCACGTCTGTAGCCCAAGGAGATACCCCATGACCCCGCGTGACGTCACCCAACCACGTGCGCGCCGCGCATTGCTGCCTGCGCTGCTCGCGCTGGCCCTGCTCTCCGGCTGCGGGCGTGAACCGGCGACCCATGCCGATCCTGCGCCGGCCGTCAGTGCGGGCCAGATCCAGTTCCCGGCCGACAGCCGCCAGCTGGAGGTATTGCGCAGCGAAGCCGTCGGCGAGGGGGCCAGCGCATCGCTGCAGCTGCCAGGCCGCATCGTGTGGGACGAAACCCGCTCCAGCGCCCTGCGGTCCCCGATGCCGGGGCAGGTGTCGCGCATCGAAGCGCAGCCGGGGCAGAAGGTCAAGGCGGGCCAGGTCATCGCCTGGATCACCTCGCCGGAGTTCGGCCAGGCGCAGGCGGAGGGTGTGCGTGGGCAGGCCGAACTGCAGCAGGCCCGGCGTGAACTAGAGCGTACCCGCGAGCTGCATGCCGCCGGCGTGGCCTCGGGCCGCGAGCTGGACGAGGCGGAAGCGCATTTTGCCGGCAGCCAGGCCGACCATGCCCGTGCCGCCGCGTTTGCTACCGCCTACGGCAATGGCAACCGCGTTGACCAGCGATTGCCGCTGCGAGCGCCCATCGACGGCGTGCTGGTGGAACGGCGCATGAGCCCTGGCATGAACGTCGGCCCGGACAGCGAGCAGCCGCTGGCGGTCATCGGCGATCCGGATCGCCTGTGGTTGCTGCTGGACATCCCGGAAAGCCTGGCCGGTCGCCTGCGGCCCGGCATGCAGGTGCGTGTCCCGGCGGCCGACGGCAGCACGCTGCAGGCCACGCTGCAGCACGTTGATGACTTCGTCGACAGCGAGCGCCGCGTGGTGCAGGCCCGCGCCGAGCTGGACAACCGCAGCCGCAGCCTCAAGGCGGGGCAGTACGTACGGGCCGAGGTCGCGCTGCCGGGGCAGGGTGGCGTATCGCTGCCGGATGCGGCGGTGCTGCTGATCGACGGCAAGCAGGTCGTGTTCGTGGAGGAAGGCAAGGGGCACTACGCCCGCCGTGCCGTGCAGGCCGAAGAGCTGGGCGATGGCCGCCTGTGGGTACGCGAGGGCCTGCCCGCCGGCAGCCGCGTGGTGGTTGAAGGTGGCCTGCTGCTGCAGCAGCTGGTGGATACCGCGCCGGCCACGTCCACCTCCGGCACGGGGCGCGCCGCACCATGATCGACCGTTTGATTGCGTACTGCCTGCGCCAGCCGCTGATGGTGATGCTGGCGCTGCTGCTGTTCATCGGCGGCGGCGTTGCGGCGTTCCGCGTGCTGCCGGTCGAGGCCTTCCCCGATGTGTCCGACACCCAGGTAACGGTGGTGTCGCTGCACCCGGGCCGCGCGGCCGAGGAGGTCGAGCGCGAGGTGACCATGCCACTGGAAGTGGCGTTGTCGGGCATTCCGCACTCGGTGCGGGTGTTCTCGCACACGCAGTTCGGCCTGTCGATGATCATCCTGACCTTCGATGACAAGGCCGATGACTACTTCGCCCGGCAACAGGTGCTGGAGCGCCTGCAGGGCGTGGACCTGCCCGAAGGCGTGACCCCGGAGCTGGAAGCGATGAGCTCGGCGGTGGGCGAGATCTACCGCTACGTGCTGAAGGCACCGCACATGAGCCCCACCGAGCTGCGCACGGTGCAGGAATGGGTGATGGAGCGTGGCCTGCGCACCGTGCCCGGCGTGGCCGATGTGATCAGCTTTGGCGGCTACGCGCGTACCTTCCAGGTCAAGCCGGACCTGGACAAGCTGCGCGACCGTGGCATCAGCCTGGGGGAGTTCTCCGAAGCGCTGGAGAAGGGCAGCTCCAATGCCGGCGGTGGCTATGTCGAACGCGGCCAGCAGCAGTTCCTGATCCGCGGCGTCGGCCTGATGCGCTCGCCCGCCGACATCGGCAGCGTGGTGGTGGCGCAGAAGGGCGGCACGCCGGTGCTGGTGCGTGACCTGGCCAGCATCGCCGACACCGGCCTGCCACGGCAGGGACTGGTCGGCCAGGACGACAACGATGACGCGGTGTTCGGCATGGTGCTGATGCGCAAGGGCGAAAATCCGTCCGATGTGCTTGATGCCCTGCATGCGCGCGTGGCCGAGATCGAGGCCGGCCAGCTGCCGGCCGGGGTCAGCATCGAGCCGTTCTATGACCGCTCCTGGCTGGTGTCGACCACGTTGAAGACGGTGTTCCGCAACCTGCTGGAAGGTGCGGTGCTGGTGTTCCTGGTGCTCTGGCTGTTCCTGTACAACGCCCGCGCGGCGCTGATCGTGGCGGCGATGATGCCGCTGGCGCTGCTGTCCACCTTCCTCGGCCTGCACCTGTGGGGCGTGCCAGCCAACCTGCTGTCGCTGGGGGCGATGGACTTCGGCATCATCATCGACGGTGCGGTGATCGTCACCGAGCACATCGTCTCGCGCTTGTCCGCGCTGCCGCGTACGGCGGACCGGAAGACACGGTTCTCCACTGTGCTGTCGGCGGCCTCGGAGGTCGGGCGGCCGACGTTCTTCTCGATGCTCATCATCATCGCTGCGCATATTCCGATCTTCACCCTGCAGCGGCAGGAAGGGCGGATGTTCGCACCGATGGCCTACTCGGTGACCTCGGCATTGATCGGCGCACTGATCCTGGCGCTCACCGTGGTGCCGCTGTTCTGCTACTGGTGGCTGCGCCGTGACCGCATGCGCGGCGGGAACCCGCTGATGGACCGGCTGACCGGCTGGTACCAGCCGGTGCTGGAACGCGCCCTGGCCCGACCGCGGGCAGTGGTGCTGACCGCCGTGGCCTTGCTGGTCGGCACCTTGGCGCTGGGCACGCGGCTGGGCTCGGAGTTCCTGCCCGAGCTGGATGAGGGTTCGATCTGGCTCACCGCCACCCTCGACCCCAGCACCAGCCTGGCCGAAGCGCAGCAGCAGTCGCGGCGCATCCGCGAACTGGTGAACACCTATCCGCAGGTGTCGACGGTGGTGGCCAAGCTTGGGCGGCCCGAAGACGGGTCCGATGCCAAGGGCGCGAACCAGATCGAGGCGCTTGTGGCGCTGAAGCCGGAGAAGGAATGGCCCAAGGGCGTGGACAAGCGGCAGCTGATCGCCGACCTGCAGCGCACGCTCGAACAGCGCATTCCCGGGCCGGAGTTCTCGATCTCGCAGCCGGTGCGCGACAACATCCTGGAGAGCATCTCGCAGATCAAGGGCCAGGTCGTCATCAAGGTCAGCGGTGCCGACCTGGACGTGCTGAATCGGCAGGCCCAGGCCATCCTCGGTCAGGTGCGTGGCGTGGACGGGGTGGAGAGCGCCTTCATCGACCGCGATGGTTCGCTGCCGCAGCTGCAGATCGAGATCGACCGCGACCGTGCCGCGCGCTACGGGCTGAATGTGCGCGACATCGACGAAGTGATCGAGACGGCGCTGGGGGGCCGCGAAGTGGGCGAGCTGTGGGAAGGCGACCGCAGGTTCCCGATCACCCTGCGCCTGGACGATGCCGACCGCGACCTGCAGCGCCTGCGCATGGTGCCAGTGGGGATCGGCGATGGGCATACGGTGACGTTGTCCGATGTGGCCGATTTCCGCATGGCCAGCGGTGCGATCAACATTTCCCGCGAGAACGCGCAGCGGGTGAAGGCCGTGAGCATCTTCATCGCCGGCCGCGACATGGGCAGCGTGGTGGCCGACATGCGTTCGCGGGTGGATGCCAGCGTCGCACTGCCCGACGGCTACCGTCTGGAATGGTCGGGCGAGTTCGAGAACCAGCAGCGCGCGATGAAGCGGCTGGGCTGGGTCATCCCGCTGTCGGTGCTGATCATCTTCGTGCTGCTGTTCGATGCGTTCAAGGACATCAGCAGTGCGGCACTGATCCTGGCCAACGTGCCGTTGGCGATGATCGGCGGCATCCTCGCCCTGTGGGTGACCGGCATCCCGCTCTCGGTGTCGGCCGCGATCGGCTTCATTGCATTGTTCGGCCAGGCGGTGCTGAACGGCGTGGTGATGCTCAGCCGCTTCGCCCAGCTGCGCGAGCAGGGCATGGATCTGCTGCAGTCGGTGGTGCAGGGCTCGCTGCAGCGCCTGCGCACGGTGCTGATGACCGCGTTGCTGGCGATGTTCGGCCTGCTGCCGATGGCCACCTCGCATGCCATCGGTGCGGAGACGCAGAAGCCGCTGGCGGTGGTGGTGATCGGCGGCCTGCTGTCGGCGATGCTGCTGACGCTGCTGGTGCTGCCGACGTTGTACTACTGGGTGCACCGCCGGCGGGAGGCGGCCCGGTAGGTGCCAACCTTGGTTGGCACGTTGGGACCGTCCACTACGGTGGACGACTACCGGTGCCGCCGCCAGGCATGGCCCGGCGCTACCGGTTACACCATCCCGCCGTTGGCGCGCAGTACCTGGCCGTTGATCCATCCGCCATCTGCGCCAGCCAGGAACGCCACCGCGCCTGCGATGTCTTCCGGCGTGCCCAGTCGTTCGAGCGGATTCATCTTCGCAAGGCGATCAATCAGCTCCGGCGACTTGCCATCCAGGAACAGATCGGTGGCGGTCGGGCCCGGTGCCACCGCATTGACCGTGATGCCGCGCCCGCGCAGCTCTTTGCTGAGGATCGCACCGAGCGTCTCCACCGCTGCCTTGCTGGCCGCATAGACGCTGTAGTTCTCCAGCTTGATGCCGACCACGCTGGTGGACAGGGTGACGATGCGGCCGCCGTCGCGGACCCGTCGCGCGCTTTCGCGCAGGACGTTGAACGCGCCCTTCAGGTTGATGCCCATGACCCGCTCAAACAGTGCGTCGTCGCTGTCGGCCAGCGCGGCCAACTGCAGGACGCCGGCACTGTTGACCACCACGTCGACGCCACCGAAGCGCGCCTCGATGGCATCGAACAGCTGGCGGACGGCCTGTGGGTCGGCGACGTCGGCCTGCAGTGCGATGGCCTGGCCCCCGGCGGCGGTCAGTTCGGCCGCCAGCGCTTCAGCGTCATCGCGTCGCCCGGCGTAGTTGATGGCCACGGCATGGCCATCGGCAGCCAGGCGACGCGAGATGGCCGCGCCGATACCGCGCGAGCCGCCCGTGACCAGGGCGACGGAAGGGGAGGAGGCAACGGTCATGTTCGGTTCCAGCAGGACACGCCCGATCGGCGCAGGGTCATCTTCGCGCAGCCGCGCGTCCGGATAATCTGGCATGATCCGCCAACATCATCCGGCACACCGAACAATGGATCGCTTCACCGCCATGCGTGCCTTCGTCCGCATCGTCGAACGCCGCAGCTTCACCCGCGCGTCTGAAGACCTGGGCCTGCCACGGGCCACGGTGACCGATGCGATCAAGGCGCTGGAACAGCGCCTGGGCGTGCGCCTGCTGCACCGGACCACGCGGCTGGTGGTGCCGACCCTGGAAGGCGAGGCGTTCTACGGCCGCTGCCTGCGCCTGATCGCTGACATGGACGATGCCGAGGCCGCCTTCCGTGACGTGCCGCCACGCGGCCCGCTGCGCATCGAGGTACACGGCACGCTGGGCCGCCACCTGTTGTTTCCGCACCTGCCGGACTTCCTGCAGCGCTACCCAGAGATTGAACTGGATGTCAGCGAAGGCGACCGCTACGTGGACCTGCTGCGGGAAGGCGTGGACGCGGCGCTGCGGGTCGGCAGCCTGGCCGACAGCGATCTGGCCGCCCGAAGGCTGGCCTTGCTGCGCGAAGTCACGGTGGCCTCGCCTGGCTACCTGCAGGCCCGGGGCGTGCCGGGCAGCATCGATGCCCTGCAGGACGGCCACGAAATGGTCGGCTATCGATCCAGCGCCACCGGGCAGCTGATTCCGCTGGAATTCCAGCTCGGTGGGCAGGTCCGCTACCTGCCGCTGCCGGCACGGGTGCGCGTTTCCGGCGCGGATGCGTTTCTTGGCGCCGCGCTGGCGGGGCTGGGTATCATCCAGGCGCCCCGCTACCGCATGGACCCGTACATTGCGCGTGGGCAGCTGGTCGAGCTGCTGCCGGAAGCGCCGCCCACGCCCAGTCCGCTCAGCCTGGTCTACCCGCGCAACCGCACGCCGTCACCCCGCCTGCGGGTGTTCATCGACTGGGTGGCCGGGGTATTCGACCAGGTCGGGTAGTGCCGGCCGCTGGCCGGCACCTCTGCCACGAGGGCGCAACGCAGTTGCCGGCCAGCGGCCGGCACTACCTCGCATCACTGGCCAGCGCCTGGCTCAGACGGCCATCGCAGGAGCGTGCGCGGTGAAGTGCGGCAGCACATGCTCGGCGATCTCGTGGAAGGTTTCGGCCAAAGGCCGTTCGTTGCGCCGGAACTGCAGCCCGATGTGGTCCACGCCGGCGGCCTGCATGGCCTGCAGTTCGGCCAGCAGCGCGTTGCGGCCGCCGCGCAGGCCGAAGCGCCAGCGTTGCAACGGCGCGTCCGCCTGGGCCAGCAGGTCCAGGTGGATGAAGCTGGCATAGGGCTTGTCACCCGCGACCGCTCGCCACGCCGCCACACGCTGCGCGTGGTCCTGCGGCGTGCCGGGGTAGGCCAGGCAACCGTCCATGTGCTGGCCGATCCACGCCGGCTGCTGCTGGGCCAGGCCGGCCACGAACAGCGGCAGCGCCGGCCCGCCCGCGGGCAGCACGTCCAATCCCTGCGGCAGGTGCGCGACGCCGCCCTCGCGCAGCAGCGCGACCTGGTCGCGGAAACGGCTGCCCCGGGTGTCGAAGTCACGACCGAACAGCGGGTACTCCACGGGCCGGTCGCCGCTGGCCACGCCCAGCAGCAGGCGGTCACCGCTGAGCTGCTGCACGCTGCGCGCCGACTTCAGGGTCAGCAGCGGCTCGCGGATCGGCAGGACCACCGCGCCGGTACCCAGCAGGATGTTGTCGGTGATACCGGCCAGGTAGCCCAGGTAGGTGAACACCTCGAACACCTGCGCGGCATCGCCGAAGGCGGGGTCGTACACCGGCACGTCGCGTACCCACAGCGCGCGGAAGCCGAGGCGGTCGGCCAGCCGCGCGAGTTCGGCATGCCGCTGCAGGTCGGGTTCGCCGGGCAGGCGTCGCGCGGCGCGGCGCGCCTGTTCGCCCAGCGGCGTCCAGTCATTGTCCAGGGGGGCTTCGATGCCGATGCTGAAGCCACCGGCACGCAGCCGCGTCAACGCACTGCCCATGTCGATGCGCCTCAGTCCCAGGCCGGGGCCAGGCCCGGCGGGTCGACCTCGCGGCCGTTGCGTTCCAGCGCGGCGATCGCGGCCATGTCCTCGGCATCCAGATGCAGGTCCTGGGCGAGCAGGTTGCTGGCCAGGTTCTCGCGCTTGGTCGACGAGGGGATGACGGCGTAGCCCAGCTGCAGCGCCCAGGCCAGCGCAACCTGGGCCACCGTGGCCTGGTGCTTGTCGGCGATGCGGGCCAGCACGGGATCTTTCAGCACCTTGCCGTAGGCCAGCGTCATGTACGAGGTCACGGTGATGCCCTGGTCCTTCAGGAACGCGGTCAGCGCCGGGCTCTGCAGGTACGGGCTCAGTTCGATCTGGTTGGTGGCGATCTGGCCGGCGCCGACGACGTCGATGGCCTGGCGGGTCAGCTCGATGTTGAAGTTGGACACACCGATCTGCCGGGCCAGGCCCAGCGTCTTCGCTTCGGCCAGCGCGGTCATGTATTCGCGCAGCTCAACGGCGCTGCCGGGGGCGGGCCAGTGGATCAGCAGCAGGTCGACATGGTCGGTGCGCAGCTTGGCCAGGCTGTCGCGCAGGCTGGGGACCAGCGCGTCGGCGGCATGGTTGTCGACCCAGATCTTGGTGGTCAGGAACAGCTGCTCGCGCGGCACGCCGGATTCAGCGATGGCCTGGCCGACCTCGGCCTCGTTGCCGTAGATCTGCGCGGTGTCGATGGCGCGGTAGCCGACGTCGAGCGCGTTGCGCACCGAGTCGATGACGGTCTGGCCGGTCAGGCGGAAGGTGCCGACGCCAAAGGAAGGAATGCTCATGGATGGCTCCAGGCTGGAAGGGGAGCGGAGTGCTCCGACGGGGGCCAGTCTGGCGGCTTTACATTTGCCGATTAAGCCGTGTATACGGGAAACGCTTTTGCGCCGGAGTAAAGAATGAAGACCACCCTGGATGAGATGAAGGCCTTCGTGGCGGTGGTCGACAGCGGCTCGATCACCGCAGCGGCCGAGGCACTGGAGCTGACCATCTCGGCTACCAGCCGTACGCTGGCGCGGCTGGAGGACAAGCTGCAGACCACGCTGCTGCGGCGGACCACCCGGCGCCTTGAACTGACCGAAGAAGGCGCGGCGTTCCTCGAGTACGCGCGCACCATCCTGGCCACGGTGGACGAGGCCGAGGAACAGATGGCAGCCCGCCGCCTGCAGCCGGTGGGACGCCTGCGCGTGGATGCCGCCACGCCCTTCATGCTGCACGTGATCGTGCCGTTGTTGGCGGGCTTTCGCGAACGCTACCCGCAGGTCGAGCTGGAACTGAACTCCAACGAGGGCATCACCGACCTGATCGAAAAGCGCACCGATGTGGCGTTCCGCATCGGCGTGCTGCGTGATTCCACCCTGCACGCGCGGCCGATCGGCCACAGCCGCATCCGCGTGGTGGCCAGCCCGGACTACCTGCAGCGGCGGGGCACGCCCAGCCGCATCGCCCAGTTGCGCGAGCATGACCTGCTGGGCTTCACCCAGCCCAGCTCGCTCAACGAATGGCCGCTGCGTGACGCCGACGGCGGCCCGTTCGTCATCCAGCCGGCCATCGCCTCGTCCAGTGGTGAAACGCTGCGGCAGATGGCGGTGGCCGGGCTGGGCATTGCCTGCCTGTCCGACTTCCTCACCCGTGAGGATCGCCGCGCAGGGCGGCTGGTGCAGCTGTTCGCGCGGCAGACCCAAGACGTGCTGCAGCCGATCAACGCGGTCTACTACCGCAACACCGCGCTGGCGGCACGCATCACCTGTTTCGTGGACCATGTGACGCAGACGCTGGGGCAACGGCCGTTCGACGAGTGATGGCGTGCGTGGGTCAGCCGACCACCAGCGTCTGTGCCTCCAGGAACGCTTCCAGTCCCCACGCGCCACTCTCGCGGCCGATGCCCGACTGCTTCATGCCGCCGAAGGGGGCCAACGGCTCATGCCGCAGGGTATTCACCAGCACCCGGCCGGACTGGATCTGCCGCGCCACCGCCGTCGCCCGCGCTTCATTGCTGCCGATCACCAGCGCACTCAATCCGTAGGCGGTGTCATTGGCGATGGCCACCGCCTCTTCCTCGTCGCGGTAGCCGATCACGCACAGCACCGGCCCGAAGATTTCCTCGCGCGCAATGGTCATGTCGTTGCGCACGCCGGTGAAAAGGGTAGGGCGCACGAACCAGCCCTTCTGCAGCCCCTCGGGGCGCCCTTCGCCACCGGCCAGCAGCCGCGCGCCTTCTGCGATGCCGGTCGTGATGTAACCCTGCACGCGCTGCCACTGACGTTCGCTGACCATCGGCCCGACCGTTGTCGCCGCATCGCGCGGGTCGCCACTGCGCACGGCTTGTACGGCAGCCGCGAGGGCATCCTCGAACACCGCCCGGCGCGATTCGGGCACCAGGATGCGGGTTCCCGCAATGCAGGCCTGGCCACTGTTGATGAAACCGGCCTGCACGGCCAGCGCTGCGGCCGCCTGCGGGTCGGCATCGTCGAGGATCACGGTGGGCGACTTGCCGCCCAGCTCGAGGGTGACACGCTTGAAGGTGTCCGCACTGGAACGCAGGATCGCGCGGCCGGTGGCGGTGGACCCGGTGAAGGAGATCTTGGCCACGTCGGGCGATGCGCTGAGCACGGCGCCGACGTCCTGGCCCAGGCCGTTGACGATGTTGGCAACGCCGGCCGGCAGCTGCGCCGCGTGCAGCGCCTCCATCACCACCTGGGTCTGCAGCGCGGACATCTCGCTGGGCTTGACCACGGCGGTACAGCCGGCCGCCAGCGCGGTCGCAAGCTTGCCGCAGATGAAGGACGCATTGCTGTTCCAGGGCGTGATCAGGCCGGCCACGCCCACGGGCAGCAGATGCACCTGGGCCTGGCCGACGCTGCGCTGGAACGGGAAATCGGCCAGCACGCGCATCGCCTCGTCGATCACCTGCACGGGGTGCTCGACCATCCAGCGCGAACGTGCTGAGGGCGCACCGTACTCGGCCAGCACCGCCGCGTGCAGGGCATCCTGGCGCTCGGCCATCGCATCGCGGAAGCGGCCGAGCATGGCCAGGCGCTCGGCCACGCTGCGTGCGGCCTGTGCGGGAAGGGCGGCCTTGGCCGCGGCCACTGCACGTTCGGCATCGACCGCGTCGCCCAGCCGTACCGTGCCGATGACTTCTTCGGAGGCGGGGTTGTGCAGGTTGGCGAGGTGCTGGCCGTGGGACGCCACGAAGGCGCCGTTGATGAAATGCTGGTCGATGCGTTGCATGGCCGGTTCCTGGGAAGTGAGAGGGTGTGGGCAGAGTCTGGCGCTGCTCGACCGTGCGGGGAATCCGGTCTATCGTGGATGGGGTGTCCCGGTTTTCGGGATGATTGAAGGCGCGCCATGCATCGTTCCGGGCTGGTTGAACTTGATGCCGTGCTTGCCGTGGCCCGCCGCGGCAGCTTCCGCGCGGCCGCGCGCGAACTGGGCATGTCCACCTCGGCGCTGAGCCATGCCGTGGCGAGCCTGGAAGGGCGCCTGCAGGCGCGCCTGTTCCACCGCACCACGCGCAGCGTGGCCCTGACCGAAGCCGGCGCGCGCTACGTCGCGCGCATCGGCCCTGCGCTGGCCGAGATCCAGGCGGCGGCCGAAGAACTGCACGGCGATGCGCAGCACCCCAGTGGCGCGTTGCGCATCAGCGTGCCGCCAGAAAGCACGCGCATGCTGGCCGGGTTGGTGGCGGCATTCGTGCAGCGCTACCCGCAGGTCCGGCTGGAGCTGTCCGCCGAGGCCCGGCTGGTGGACATCGTGGCCGATGGCTTCGATGCCGGCGTGCGCCTGCATGAGCAGGTGCCACAGGACATGGTGGCCTTGCCGCTCTATCGGCAGCAGCGCATGCGCGTGGTCGCGTCGCCCGCGTACCTGGCCGCGCACGGTACGCCGGACACGCCCGATGCGCTGGCCGGGCACGGCGCGATCCGCATGCGCCTGTCGCACGGCGGTGTGTATCGCTGGGAACTGGAGCACCGCGGCCAGGTGCTGCAGGTTGATCCACCGGCGCGGCTGGTGGTGGGTGAACTGCAGGCGGCGCGGGCGGCGGCGCTGGCTGGGGTTGGCCTGGCCTTCCTGTCCGAATGGCATATCCGCGATGACCTGGGCAGCGGCGCGCTGGTGCCGGTGCTGGATGCCTGGTGCCCGCCGTTCCCCGGCCTGTACCTGTACTTCCCAGGCCACCGGCACCTGCCGCCGCCGTTGAAGGCCTTCGCCGACCTGCTGCGCGAACGCGATGCGCAGGGATTGGCCCCCGACGCCATGTAGAGGCCAACCTTGATTGGCACGTGGGGAACGTCCACCAAGGTGGACGACTACCGGGGGCGGTGCAGCGCCCCGCGTTGGGGGCCTTCGCCGACCTGCTGCGCGAACGCGATGCGCAGGGATTGGCGCCCGACGCCATGTAGAGGCCAACCTTGGTTGGCACGTTGGGAACGTCCACCAAGGTGGACGCCTACCGGGGGCGGTGCAGCGCCCGCGTTGAAGGCCTTCGCCGACCTGCTGCGCGAACGCGATGCGCAGGGATTGGCCCCCGACGCCGGGTAGAGGCCAACCTTGGTTGGCACGTTGGGAACGTCCACCAAGGTGGACGACTACCGGGGGCGGTGCAGCGCCCGGCGGTTGCGGATATGCGCAGCGGCCAGCAGCACGCCGCCGCAGGCGGTCGCCACGCCATGCCACACCAGCGATTCCTTCAGTGGCAGGTACAGCGAGGACGACAGCAGCGCGAACGCACCGCACGCCGCCAGGCGCGGCGGACCGGTCCGGCCATGCCGGCGCCAGCCGGAGGCGGTGCTCGCGGCGGCCACGCTGGATGCCACCAGGGCGAACACCCATTCCCAGCGTGACATCACCAGCAGCGCGGTCATCGCCCCGTGGGCCGGGTGCTGGAACGAACGCAGCGCCATCATCGCCGCAGGCACGAAGGCCAACAGCAGGGGCAGGGTGACGCAGTGCGCGGCGCAGGCCAGGGACAGCCAGGCGCCAGCCAGGTCGAGGCGGGGGTGCCAGCGTGCCGAAACAGGCGACTGGGGCAATGCCCTTGCGGGCGGTGTGGGGATGTGGTCCATAATGTTACATAGTAACAACGTGAGACTCCCCCATGAAGCGTTCTGTTTTGCTGTTCCTGTTGTTTGCCGCCCCCGCCGCGCACGCGCATGACGTTCGCCAGCTCGGTGCCCACGTGCATGGCCAGGCCACCGTCGACCTCGCCCTGGACCAGGGCAGGCTTGAGCTCGCCCTGCAGGCACCGGGCATCGGCATCCTCGATTTCGAACGGCCGCCGGCCACCCCGGTCGAACAGGCCGCACTGGCCTCGGCACTGGCTAAGTTGAAGCGTGCCGACTGGCTGACCCTGCCCAGCGCAGCGCAGTGCACGCCGTTGCACCGTGACGCGCACGCCGACGGGTTCGCTGCCGCAGCAGCGACGTCGGCCACCGCAGCGGGCAAGCATGCGCACGCAGGCTTCACTGCCGAGCTGAGCTACCAGTGCGCCAACCCCGCCGCGCTGCGCGTGCTGGTGCTGTCGCTGCCAAAGGCCTTCCCGAACCTGCACGAGGTCATCGTCAACACGGCCACCCCGGCCGGCCAGGGCCGCACCGTGCTGAGCGCCGACAACCTGCGCGTGGTGCTGGCGCCATGACGTCCGCTGCGGTGATCGCGCTGGACCAGGTGCGCTTCAGCTACGGCGGGCGCGCCGTGCTGGATATTCCGCAGCTGCAGATTGCACCGGGCAGCAGTGTGCTGCTGCGGGGTGCCAGCGGTTCGGGCAAGAGCACCCTGCTGGGCCTGCTGGCGGGCGTGCTGACGCCGGAGCAGGGCGAGGTGAGGGTCGCCGGGACGCCGCTGCACGCACTCAGGCCGTCGGCCCGCGACCGTTTCCGTGCCGACCAGCTGGGCGTGATCTTCCAGCAGTTCAACCTGCTGCCGTTCCTCAGCGTGCGCGACAACATCGCGCTGGGGCTGCGCTTCTCGCCACTGCGCAGCGGGCGGGTGGGCCGGCCGGTCGATGATGAGATCAAGCGCCTGCTGCAGGCCCTGCAGCTGCCGCCGGAACTGCTGCTGCGCCGGGCCGGCACGCTCAGCGTGGGCCAGCAGCAGCGGGTGGCCGCCGCGCGTGCGCTGATCGGCCGCCCTGCGGTGCTGCTGGCCGATGAGCCGACCTCGGCCCTCGACCGTGGCGCCGCCACCGCCTTCCTGCAACTGATGGCGGCGCAATGTGCAGCCGCCGGCACCACGGCGGTAGTGGTCAGCCATGACGACAGCCTGCAGCCGCTGTTCGACCGCGTGGTGCAACTGCAGGACATCAACCACGCCGGAGCCGTCCATGCTTGAACTTGCCTGGGCCAGCCTGCGCAGCCGTGCGCTGAGCGTGGCCCTTACCGTCCTGGTCATCACCCTCAGCGTGACCCTGCTGCTGGGCGTGGAGCGCGTCCGCGTGCAGGCCCACGAGGGGTTTGCCAGCACCGTTTCCGGCACCGATCTGATTGTCGGCGCGCGCTCGGGGCCGGTGAACCTGCTGCTGTATTCGGTGTTCCACATCGGTGACCCGACCAACAACGTTTCCTGGCAGTCCTACCAGGAACTGTCCACGCTGCCGCAGGTGAAGTGGGCGGTGCCGCTGTCGCTGGGTGATTCCTGGCGTGGCTACCGGGTCATCGGCACCACCGCCGGCTACTTCCAGCATTACCGCTACGGGGCCGGGCACCCGCTCGCCTTCGCGGAGGGCACGCCGTTCGATGATCTCTATGATGCGGTCATCGGCGCCGACGTCGCCCGCGCGCAGGGCGTACGGGTGGGCGATGAAATGATCCTGGCACATGGCACTGCCGCGGTGACCCTGGCCAGGCATGCCGACAAGCCGTTCCGCATCCGCGGCGTGCTGCAGCGTACCGGCACGCCGGTGGATTCTTCGGTGCTGGTGTCGTTGCCGGCGATCGAGGCCATCCACGTGGACTGGCGCTCCGGCGTGCAGCTGCGCGGGCACGCGGTGAGCGCCGAGCAAGCACGGCACCTGGACCTGACGCCGACCAGCATCACCGCCTTCATGCTCGGCCTCAACTCGCGCATTGCCACGTTCTCGGTGCAGCGCGCCATCAATGACTATCCCGATGAGGCCCTGCTGGCGATCCTGCCCGGGGTCACCCTGCAGCAGCTGTGGCAGTCGCTCGGTACCGCCGAGCGGGCGCTGCAGCTGATCAGCGCGATGGTGGTGCTGCTGGGCCTGGTCTCGCTGGTGGCGCTGCTGGTGTCGACCCTGCAGGAGCGCCGCCGCGAAATGGCCGTGCTGCGTGCCACCGGTGCACGGCCGCGCTACATCGCCAGCCTGCTGGTGCTGGAAGCGGTGGCGACCAGTGGCATGGCCTGCGTGCTGGCGCTGGCCGTGCTGGTCAGCGCCAGCCTGGCCGGGCGCGGCTGGGCGCTGGCGAACTTCGGGCTGTCGATCACCCATGTCTGGCCGGATCTGCGCGAGCTGGCCTGGGTGGGCGGGGTGCTGCTGCTGAGTGCGTTGGCCGGCCTGGTGCCGGCACTGCTGGCCTACCGCCGCACCGTGGCCGACGGCCTCTCGGCGGGGGGCTGAACCATGCGCACCTGGATCGCCCCTGCGTTGATGCTGGTGCTGGCCGGCTGCGAGCGCCCGGTGGATACCGGTGTGCAGGCGCTGCCACCTGCGCCGGTGCAGGAGGGCACGGCGACCGCTGCCGTCGCCGAGCAGGAACTGGACTGGCTGCAGATGATGCCTGCCGATGAGCTGGCCGCGCTGGAGCGTGGCGATGGCCCGGAGGTGAAGCACAGCGGTAACCGGCGCATGGCCCAGTTCGGCACCTTCCGCACGGTGGATGCGGTGCTGGACCGCGCCGTGCGCCTGCCCGGCTACGTGGTGCCGCTGGCCAATGCCGCCGACGGACGCCTGTACGAGTTCCTGTTCGTGCCGTACTACGGCGCCTGCATCCACGTGCCGCCGCCGCCACCGAACCAGATCGTGCACGTGCGGCTGTCGCGCCCGATCGACATGCCGGACATGTATTCGCCGTTCTTCCTGGCCGGCACCCTGCGCGGCGAACGCGTGGACGATGATCTGGCCGGTTCGGCCTACACCATGCTTGACCCGCAGTTGAGGCCCTATGAACCGTAATGCCTGCGTGCTGGTGGTGATGTTGCTGGCTGCCTGCAGCCGGCCCGGTGGTGATGTGCCTGCCGCGGCGGCAGAAACTCCTGTGGCCACGACGCGGCCGGAGGCAGCAACCACGGCCGACACGGCCGCGCCCAGCGACGCCGCGATCACCGCGTGGAGCGACCTGATGCCCGAGGACGATGCATTCCTGCGCCCGCCGCCGCAGATCGGCATTGATCGCAGCGGTGGCATGGGGGCGATGTCCGGCGTCGGTGGGCTGATCGATGACACGGGTTCGGGCACGCCGCCGGGCGCGGCCATCGACCATTCCAGCCCCGACCGCGCCCAGCAGTTCGGCTCGGCCGCCGTGGTCGATGGCGTGGACGGTCGCGCCATCGACCTGGATGGCTACGTGGTGCCGCTGGCCATGGACGATGCCGGCGCCGTGAACGAACTGCTGTTCGTGCCGTTCTACGGTGCCTGCATCCACGTGCCGCCACCGCCGCCGAACCAGATCATCCACGTGACTCTGGAACGGCCCATTGCACTGGGCAACCTGTGGGATGCCTATCGGCTGTCGGGCCACCTGCGCATCAAGCGTTTCGAGGCCGACATCGCCAGTGCGTCCTACGATGCGGACGCGGCTACGCTGACGGCGATCGACCCTTGATGCCGCGTGCGCGCTGGCTGTGCATCGGCGCAGCCCTGCTGCTTGGCGCTGCGCTGCTGGTCTGGCAGCGCTGGACGCCGCAGGTGCGGCCGCCGTCAGTGGCGTTCCCTGCGCCCACTCCCGCGCTGCAGGACGACATCGAACGGCACCTGCTCGAGGATCGCGCCTTCCGTGACGACGTGGTGTTCCTGCTGGTGGCCACCGTGCGTGACCGGTGTGTACCGGCCGAGGCCGGCGTGCTGGCACGCATGGCCAACCGCGCGGCGCTGCCGGTGCTGGGTGCGATCAGTGCGGTGACCGCGCAGGACCGCCGGCTCGACCGGCCGATCTACCAGTACATCCAGCACCGCGCCGACAGCACGGCCTGCGGCGAGCCGCTGCAGCTGCCGGACGCAGGCCCAGAGCGCCTGCAGGTGGATGTCGAGCAGTACGCGCGCAGCTTCCCCGACAGTTACTACGATCCCACGCACAGCAGCCCGCCGCGCGACTTCGCCGGCCACAGCCTGGTCGAGCGCGCCGGCGATGCCTGCAACAGCGTGGTGTATTCAGTGCTGCCACTGGGGCCGGGCGACTGGCGCTGCAGCATGCTGCGTGCCACGGCGCGCCGCCATGTGCGCGAACTCTGCGAAGGCGAACTGCAGCGGCAGCATGGCAGCACCGGCGGCGAACTCGACATGGCCGTGGGGCAGGGCATGCAGGGCGCGGTGGTGGCGACCATCGCCGCGTTGCCGGAAGGCTGCCGGTGACCGGGTTTGTAGAGGCGAGCTTGCTCGACTGCACCTGAACGATGCCATGGCGCGGGCTCATAACTATACCGGACGTTTTGTATAGTTACGATCCTCAACCCGTTCCTGCAGGTCTGTTCCATGGCGCTTTCCCAGCCCCTGGCCGGTGCTCCGGCCCTGTCCCGTGCCCGTCGCTGGGCGCTGCTGTTCACCGTGGCTGCCGGCCTGCTGCTGGTCACGCTGGACAACTCGGTGCTGTACACCGCGCTGCCCACCCTGACCGAGGAGCTGTCCGCCAGCGCCGGGCAGGCGCTGTGGATCATCAACGCCTACCCGCTGGTGATGGCCGGCCTGCTGCTGGGCGCAGGTACCCTGGGTGACCGGTTGGGCCACCGCCGGATGTTCCTGATCGGCCTGGTCGTGTTCGGTATCGCCTCGCTGGCGGCCGCGTTCTCAGCCACGCCCGCGCAGTTGATCGCGGCGCGTGCCTTCCTTGCCGTCGGTGCGGCGGCCATGATGCCGGCCACCCTGGCCTTGATCGGCCTCAGCTTCCACGAGGAGCGCGAACGCAACATCGCCATCGCCATCTGGGGTTCGGTGGCCATCGTTGGCGCAGCGCTCGGACCGATCATCGGCGGCCTGCTGCTGCAGCATTTCTGGTGGGGTTCGGTGTTCCTGATCAATGTGCCGGTGGTGGTGGTGGCGTTCATTGCGACCCTGCTGCTGGCGCCGGAAGGACAGCGCGACACCTCGCGCCCCTGGGACATGCTGTCCTCGCTGCTGGCGCTGGCGGCCCTTTCCGGGCTGGTGCTGGCCATCAAGTCGCTGATCGCCACGCCGCCCTCGTATGCCCTGGGTGTGGGTGCGCTGCTGCTGGCAGGCATCAGCGGCGCTGCGTTCGCGCGTCGCCAGCAGCGCCTTGCCTATCCGCTGCTGGATTTCGCCATCTTCCGCAATCCCGCCTTCCTCGCCGGCACGCTGTCGGCGGTGTTCACCCTGTTCGCGCTGGCGGGCCTGCAGCTGGTCACCACGCAGCGCTTCCAGCTGGTGGCCGGCTTCAGCCCGCTGCAGGCCGGCCTGCTGGTTTCGGTAGCGGCGTTGGGCAGCCTGCCCAGTGCACTGCTGGGTGGCAGCATCCTGCACCGTGTCGGCCTGCGTCCGCTGATCTGTGGCGGCCTGGCGACCGGCGCGGTGGGCGTGGCCGTGGTGGCGTTCGGTTTCCCGTATGGCGTGGGCTGGGTGGTGGCGGGCATGGCGCTGACCGGCGTGGGCATGGGCGCGGCGATCTCGGTGGCGTCCACCGCCATCCTCAACAACGTGCCGGCACACCGCGCCGGCATGGCGTCGTCGGTGGAAGAAGTTTCCTATGAATTCGGTGGCCTGTTGGCAGTGGCATTGCTGGGCAGCCTGGGGGCGGCGATGTATGGCGCGTTCCTGCCCGATGCGGCGGACATGCCCGCGGCGGCGCGCGAAGGCTTCACCCAGGCACTGCACCTGGCGCGCGAAGGCGGGCAGGGGGCGTGGTTCGCGCAGGCGGTGGCCGCCTATGACCGTGGCTACCAGATCGTGCTGCTGGTCATCATGGCGGTGCTCGCCGCAGGTGCCGCGGTGCTGGCGCGCCTGCTGCGCGGGCGCGTGGGTGGCCGCGCCGGCGCAGGCGATCGCGTAAAGTAACGGCAATGAGAACCAGCAAGCGCGACCGCATCCTCGACGCCGCCGTGAGCGTCATCAACCGTGACGGTCTCGGTGCGGTCACCTTTGAATCGGTGGCGGCCGAAGCGCAGCTGACCCGCGGCGGCCTGCTGTACCACTTCCCCTCGCGCGAAGCGCTGCTGCGCGGCATCGACGAGCACCTGGTAAAGGCCTGGGAGGCGTCGATGGAGGCGTTGCTCGGCAAGCGCGCCGACGAGGCGACGGCGCTGGAGCGGTACCAGACCTTCGTGCGGGTGTCGGCACAGAGCGCCACCCGGGCCGAGTTGATGTTCATGCTCGAATCGATGGACCCGGACGCCGGCGAACGCCCCTGGGGCCCGGTGGTGCAGCGCTGGGCGCCATCGCCGCCGGCCAGGGCGGTGGCGAACCCGGCAGCGCTGGATGATTTCGTGGCGCGGCTGGCCGCCGATGGTCTGTGGATCTACGAGGCGATGTACGAAGGCCAGCTGGATCCCGAGGTGCGTGCGCAGCTGACCGAGCGGATTGCCGGGTTGTTGTCGGCTGGCAAGGCGTAATGCCTTTGTAGAGTCGAGCCATGCTCGACTGGCTCTTGTAGAGTCGAGCCAAGCTCGACAG
>Ga0308172_1001000_pt1 | contig 24676 bp, 7 predicted proteins | sample PhyGR2_FD_202134 | JGI IMG/M metagenome (GOLD analysis project Ga0308172, IMG submission 202134) | Phyllosphere microbial communities from UC Gill Tract Community Farm, Albany, California, United States - DLSLSG.R2 | ecosystem: Host-associated > Plants > Phyllosphere > Unclassified | place: USA... | reverse complement strand
GGTCGGAAAAATTGAACAGGTCACCAAGGTCGAGCAGCTGCTGTTGGATGGACACAAAAAATCCGATGCCAGAAGACTGGCATCGGATTCTGATTGGCTCAGCTGCTTAAGTGAACAGCATTACGGCATTGCCGGGCCTTTCCTCATTCCAACGCCTCCCGCTTACGCAGTGAACAGCGCCTTCATCTTCTTCAGCGCGTTCGCTTCAACCTGGCGGATGCGCTCGGCAGACACGCCGTACTCATCGGCCAGTTCCTGCAGCGTCACCTTGCTGTCGGCATCCAGCCAGCGGCGGCGGATGATGTCGCGCGAGCGCGCATCCAGCTCGGCCAGGCCTTCGCGCAGCAGCTGCATCTGGTTGTCTTCGCTGTCCTCGCGCTCGTAGGCCATCGACGGATCTTCATCGTCGGACACCAGGAACGCAGCCGGCGACGGCGGCGCATGATCGTTGTCCTCGTCGGTCGGCGCATCGAAACCGATATCGCGACCGGACAGGCGCGATTCCATTTCCATGACCTCGCGCTCGGACACGTTCAGATCCTTGGCGACGGCGCTGACTTCGGCCGCGTTCATCCAGCCCAGGCGCGTCTTCGACCTGCGCAGGTTGAAGAACAGCTTGCGCTGCGCCTTGGTCGTGGCGACCTTGACGATGCGCCAGTTCTTGAGGATGAACTCGTGCATTTCGGCACGGATCCAATGCACGGCGAAGGACACCAGGCGCACGCCCATGTCGGGGTCGAAGCGCTTGACCGCCTTCATCAGGCCGATGTTGCCTTCCTGGATCAGGTCGCCCAGCGCAAGACCGTAGCCGTTGTAACCGCGGGCCACGTGCACCACGAAGCGCAGGTGCGAATGCACAAGCTCACGTGCGGCGTCCAGATCGTCACCGTCGCGGAAACGACGGGCCAGGTCCTGTTCGTCATCGACCGACAGCACCGGAATCTGGTGCACGGCACCGATGTAGGCGTCCAGCGAACCGAGCGCACTGGGAATCGGGAGATTGTTTGCCACAAGGGCAGTAGAGGTGTTCTGGCTCATAGGGCTCATCTTAGCAGTCCGGCTTTTGGACTGCTAAAGCGGGAGGAAGTTCCAGTGTTCCGCGAACAGAACACTGGGCGATTCAACATCCCTACCCTATCGCGAATTGATGACAATGGCGAGCAGGCTCGACCATGGAAGAACACCTTCAAAATCAATCACTTGAAGAGAATAAGGTGCATGAATGGTCGTTTTGGGCCGCAAAATCCCACGGCGCCACCCCATTCAGCCCGGCAATGTTGCCAGTCGTTCAGCCCAGCGGAGCAGCGGCCATATCCGCCACGCCAGTAGTACCACGCCATGCGTGGCAGAGTACTTCAGTAGTAACCGGCCAAGTTCAGGAAGAAGCCCTTCTGGTCGTACTTCAGCTCGGTCATGTCGTCGCTGAACTCGGTGAAGTTGTAGCCCACGCCGACCTTGAAGTTCTCGCCCACCCGCCGGTCCACGCCCAGCAACCAGCCCTTGCGCACGCCGCCCTCGCGCACCTTCAGCCAGCGGTGCTCGGCCAGCCCTTCCCACTCCGCGAACAGGCGGTAGCGCAGCTGCAGGGCGGCGAAGTCGGCGCGGCTGTCCAGCCAGGCGCCCTCACCGCGGCCGGTGCGGTAGTCGCCCCAGCGCGAGGCCAGCTTGGCAGCCATTTCCCAGCGCTCGCCGATCTGGCGGATGCCCTCCAGCGACAGCACCTGTGAACGCTGGTCGTACAGGTTGCCGCCTTCCTGGCCCAGAGAGGCCACGTCATAAAGGTAGGTGAACTTGCCGAAGCCGGCCCAGCGCGTGTTGTCGTGCGGGCGCCAGGCGAAGCCGACATTGGTTTCCACCAGCTTGGCATCGGCCACGGGGTTGATACTGTCCTGGGTGTCGGCGTAGTTCGCGCGCAGGGCGAAGCGCCAGTCTTCGTTGAGCTTGTAAAGCAGCCGGTTGGTGGTCACCCACTGCTCGCGCTGCTCGGCACCGCTGTCGCGGCGGTACTCCAGTTTGCTGCTCCACTGCGCCACCGCATCGGTGCGGCCACCGCTGACGCTGTACGCACGGCGGTTGATGCGGCCCACCGTGGATTCCAGCTCGCCGTCCATCAGGGTGAAGCCAAGGTTCCAGCCCTGCGCCGGGTAGAAATCCATGCCGAAGGTGTGCACCAGGCCCGCGCTGTCCTGGCGGCGGTCCTTCAGGTACTGGCTCTCGTTGTAGACGTTCACCTGGTTGCTCAGGCGCCATCGCTGGCCGACCGTCCAGCCGCTCTGCAGGCCGCTGTCGAACAGCGGATCGGTGCCGGTGCGGTCGGTGCTGTAGCTGTAGCTGCCGTACAGGCTGTGGTCGGGCGCCATGCGGTATTCGGCATCGACCTTGCCGCCGTGGCCGCGGCTGCCGCCACTCAGCTCGGCACCCACGCTGCTGCGGTCGCCGAACAGGTAGCGCGCACCCAGCGTCAGCAGGTCGTTCCTCTCGTAGGCACCTCCGTCATCGTCCAGGGTCACCTGGCCGGTGCCGTACAGCTCCCACGAGGACCCGAAGCGCTGGCGGTAACCGATCGCCGCCAGCAGCGCGGAGACATCCTGCAGCGCCTGCTCCTCGCGCACCCGGCGCAGTTCGCCGGTCAGCTGGCCGTCGTTGCCCAGCCGCCATTCGGCGGTCAGCTGGCTCTGCTCCAGCGCCAGATCGCCCTGCTCGGTGCGGGTGTGGCGGCCGTACAGGCTGAAATCATCGGTGAGGTAGCCAAGGAACTCCGCGCCGTATTCCTGGATCGGCAGGCCGGTATCCTGGCGTGCCACCGAGAAGCCGGCGTCGACGTCGCGCCACCACGCGCCCAGGCTCCAGTCCTGCGTGGTCCAGCCGAGCTCGCGCAGGTTGGCGCGCGCTTCCACTGCCGATGCCTTGCCCGAACGGCGGCCTTCATACGGGTTGCGGCGGATGAAGCTGAGGCCGCCGTTGTCCGAATAGAACACCGGCGCTGCGGTGGCATCGGTGCGGGTCTGTTCCATCTTCAGGTAGGTACCGCGGCCGGCCTGCAGGGTCAGGTCGGCACCCTTCAGGCTGTAGTTCTCGCCGCTGCGGTTTTCTTCCACCCAGGTGCCGCCCACCGCCACGTGGTCGCCGATCCACTGGCGGCCGCGCGCACCGTAGGTCACGTCATTGCTGCCGAAGCCCAGCGGCACGTATTCGTAGTCCACCAGCAGCAGCTGGTCATAGCCGTCCAGCGGCATGTCGCGGGTGATGCTGCGCACGTTCTCGCGGGTCAGCTGTGCCAGCGGCCGGGTCAGGATCAGCCGGCCCTGCAGGTCGTCGATCTCGTAGTCCACGCCTTCCTGCAGGGTGGCGCGGGTTTCGGTGCGGCCGGTGGTGCGGTCGCGCACTTCCAGCACCACCTGTTCCGAGCCCGGCAGCAGGTCGGTATGGCGCAGGTAGTACAGGCTGCCGCCGGTGCCGAGGAATTCGCTGTGGCCCGGCGCCGACTGCGCCTCCGAACCGAATACCTTCAGCTGCGAACGCGCTTCCCCCAGAGGCGTGGCCGACAGCGAGCGCCAGTTCAACGCGCCGCCGTACAGCGAACGCACGTACTGCCCGTACTCGGTGCCGGTGATGCCGGTGGCGAAATTGCCCCACAGGGCCTGGCTCTGGTCCCAGTCCACGCGCAGGTACAGGCGGCCCTGCGTATCAACGTCGCGGTAGGTGGTGGAATCGTCGCCGTACACCGGGTAGTACAGGTCCGGGTCGAGGCGGCGGAACACGTCCTGCGCATCGGCACGGCTGAAATCGCGGAACAGGTACTTCAGCTCGCGGTCCTGGGTGTCCGCCTGCGCGGTCACCAGATATTTGCCGCGCATCTTGCCCTTCAGGTAGAACGCCAGCCGGCCTTCGCTGAGGAAGCCGTCGGTGTCGCGGTCATCGGCGGCCAGCGGCTGCACGTTGCCGCTGGCACTGTTCTTCGACAGCGTGACATCGGCGATGGCGACCAGGAACAGGTAGCGGCCGGTCACGTCCACGTCCAGCTGGCGCTGCGCCAACGGCGCATCGCGCGATTCCACCCGCACGTCATAGCGGTGCTGGCCGACCGGCTCGAGGAACTCGGCGGCGAACTTCTGCTCCAGGTCGACCGGGAAATCCTGGCCGTTGATGCGCACGCGGCTGTTCGGCTCCAGGTTGCGGCCGTACAGGCGCACGCGCGAGCCGTGGATGGGAATGTTCTGCAGGCGCAGCATGCTCTGCCCGTAGATGCTGTTGCTGACCTGCAGGTCCTGCGCGTTGGCCCCATCCAGCGCCTGGCCCAGGGTCTTCTGCACGTTGTCTCGGGTCACCTGCAGGCCCCGGTCGAAGTCGGCCGGCGTGACCAGCTGGATGCGCTGGATCTGCGTTTCATCGAACGCACCGCCGGCGCCGTACGCGCGCGCCACGTAGATCAGTTCATCACCGGTACGCAGCTTGAACTGCTCCGGCACGCTGCCATCCCATTCGGCATCGCCCACGTAGTCGGACGGCAGCTCGATGCGCGCCAGCGGCGTCACCAGGTCGGTGTCGGTGCCGCGGTACAGGGTGACTTCCAGCTTGTCGATGAAGGAGGCGTAGTTGTTGTAGCTGTGGAAGCGCAGCGGGCGGATCACCCGCCCGTTCTCGAACGGCACGGTGGCCGCGGCCTGCACGCTCAGGCTGGGCGGCACCATGCTCGGATCTTCGGTGGCCCAGACCACGCCACCGTTGGGCAGCTCGGCCATGAACTGGCCGCCACGCGCGGACACGTCGGGGGTGACCGCCGGTGCCAGCGGCACGCTGCCGGTGGCCGACGGACCACTGTGGCCTGGCAGGGGCAGCAGCGGCGCGTCGGCGTCATCACCGATCCGCAGCAGCTCACCGACATTGCTGCGGCAGGTGTTACCCTCGCAGCGCACATCGTTGACCGGTACCGGCACGCTCTGCTGGGCCAGCACCGGGGGAGTGGCCAGCAGCAGGGCGAACACGCTCCAGTACATCGCATGGGGAAGCAGGGCGCGCACGATCAGGGCAGGACTCCGGTGGTTGGTCTTCATCTCAGCGCCCCTCCCCGCTGCGGGTACCGGCCGACGGTGACAGCCCGCCGGGCGGCTCGATCGCCAGCCGCTGCAGCACGCGGCCATCGCTGCCGTGCACTTCGATGCGTGTGGCGGCGGCGATGTCGGCCGGCAGGCGGCTGGCCAGTGCATCGCGCACCGTCTGCGCGCGCTGCCCGGCCAGGGCTTCCTCGCCCGCCGCAGCGACCAGCAGCACGCGGCCCCCGCCACGCGCCACCAGTGCCTGGGCGGCCTTGTCCAGCACGCCCGCGCGGTCGGCTGCCAGCGTAGCGCTGCCGCTGGCGAACAGTGCCTGGCCGAGTTCCACCCGCGCCGGACGCGGCACGGCGGCGGCGGGCGCGCTTTCGCTGCTCAGGGCACCGTCCGGCATGCGCACACCGAAGTCGAAGCGGACTGGCAGGCCGGGAGTGATGCGCCGTACCAGCGGATTGGGCGTGGTGAAGCGCGCGCCGGCCGGCAGCGTCGACGGATCGACCTTGAGGATGAAGTTGCGGCCGCGTGCTTCGCCGCCCGGAATGCCAACCAGGTGGTAGCGACCGAAGGCATCGGTTTCCATCACCAGGCCTTCCACAGCCGCCACGCGTACGCCGGGGATACCACGCTCGCCATCGTCCTGGATGCCGTTGCCGTTGCGGTCGTCGAACACGCTGCCGACGATCAGGCTTTCATCCAGCAGCGGATCGACGCTGACATCGACGTCGGCCGTGGCCACGTTGGCGATGCTGCGGCTCTGCCCGTCGATGGCGGTGATGCGGTTGGTGTGCACGCCGGTGCCGGTACCCGCGCCTACGCGCAGGTAGTAGACCACCGTGGCGCGCTCGCCCACCGGCACGTCGATGCCGTCGATGCGCAGCGGCTGCACGCCGCTGGTGCGTGCGTCGTTGTCGGCATCCTGCACCGCGAAGCCACCGCTGACGAAGGTGAAGCCCGGCGGCAGCGTATCCAGCAGCGTGGCGCCGTTGGCATCGACCTCGCCCACGTTGTCGATGGTGACCGTGTAGCGCACCAGGTCGCCGATCTGCGCCGTGCGCTTGGCCGCCACCTTGGTCAGGCGCAGCACGGCCTGCTGGCCGGCCACCGTCACCGCCACGTTGGCTTCGGCGCACAGCGGGGTCGGCACGCTCAGGTCGCAGACGCGGTAGCGGAAGCTGTCGGTGCCGCTGAAGCCCGCGGCCGGCGTGTAGGTGCACACCCCGTTGGCGCACTGCACGGTGCCGTGGGCCGGCGCGGCAGCCACCTGCAGCGAGGCCGGGTCCAGCGGTGCCGTGCGGGTGCTGTCGTTGGCCAGCACGTTGATCAGCAGCGGGCCGCTGGTCTCGGCAGTCACCGCATCGTCGGCCAGGGTCAGCACGTTGGGCTCGACGGCGATGGTCACCGATGCGCTGGCACACATCGATGGATCGGCGACATCGCAGACCTGGTAATCCAGGCTCTGGATACCGGCAAAGTTGGCCAGCACCGCGAAGCGGATGCGCTTGTTCGGCAGCACCGTCGCATCGCCGTACGGCGGCGGTGCGGTGATGGTGACGGTGACGGTGGCCGGATCCACCGGCGTACCATCCACGCGGTCGTTGCCGAGCACGTCGATCTCGACCACGCCGTTCTGCGGCATGTCGATCCGGTCATCCTCGGCCACCACGCCCGGCTCGGCAGCGATGACGGTCACGGTGACGGTGCCGACGTCGCAGACGGTGGGCTGGCTGACCAGGCACAGCGTGTAGGTGGTGCTGTAGCTGCCCGGTGCCAGGCCGGCGGCCACATCCACCCAGCCATCGGTGCTGAAGGTCAGTGCGTTGGTGCCCACCGGCACGAAGTTGACCTGGGCCGGATCCAGCGCGGCACTGTTGAAGGTGTCGTTGGCGAACACGTTGAGCAGGCGGGTGCGGCCTTCCGGCCCGACCGGGCCACCCGTGTCGTCCACCGCCAGCAGCGCGCCCACCGGGCCCTGCACCAGCACGGTGGCGATGGCGGTGGTGCAGTTGGCCGGCACGCCGTTCTCGCACAGCTGGTAGGCCAGCTGCACCTGCCCGGCCTGCACGCCCGGGGCCACTATGATCTGGCCCTGGTTGTTCATGGTGTAGCCCGGCGTGCTGCCGGTCAGGCTGGCCACCACGCTGCCCACCGGCGGCGGCGAGACGTTGTTGAAGCTGTCGTTGTCCAGCACCGAGCGGGCGATGGTGCCGCCCACCGACGGATCGACCGGGGTGCTGCTGAAGTCATCGTTCACCGCCAGCACCACGTTGGCCGCGCCGCCCACGTTGAAGGTGACGGTGGCCGTGCTGCACAGGGCCGCGTTCGGCGCCGGCAGGCAGACCTGGTAGGTGAAGCTGACCGGCCCGCTGGTGCCCACCGGCGGGGTGTAGGTGAAGCTGCCATCGGCGTTGAACAGCAGGCCGGCCGGGGTCGCGCCCTGCACGCTCCACACCGAACCCGCCGGCATGTTGTCGTTGCCAGCCACGCTGTTGGCCAGGGTCTGCCCGGCCTGCACGCTGAAGGTATCCGGCTGCGGCGCGGGGCTGACCACCACGGTCACACTGGCGGTGGCGCAGTTGCCGGGCGCGGCCACTTCGCAGACCTGGTAGGTGACCGTGGTCGGCCCGGACGTGACGCCGGTACCGATGCTGATCGTGCCATCCGGGTTGATGCCAAAACCGGCCGGTGCGCCGACCAGGGTCAGGGTGACGGTAGCGGCCGCCGGCGGCGAGGCGCCGTTGAGCGAATCATTGGCCAGCACGCTGGGCGTGGTACCGCCCGGGGCGATGCCGCTGAAGCTGTCATCGCCCGCCACCAGGGTGCCGGTGTTGACGTTGAGGGTGACCGACGCGGTGCCGCACTGCGCGGCATTGGGCGCCGGCAGGCACACCTGATAGGTGAAGGTGACCGCGCCGAGGGTGCCGGCCGGCGGGGTGTAGGTGAAGCTGCCATCGGCGTTGAACACCAGGCCCGGCGGCGTTGCGCCCTGCACGCTCCAGGTCGAACCGGCCGGCATGTTGTCGTTGCCGGCCACCGTGTTCGACAGCACCTGGCCCGCACGCACGCTGAAGGCATCCGGCTGCGGCGCCGGGCTGACCACCACGCTCACCGTCGCGTTGGCGCAGTTGCTGGGTGCGGCCACTTCGCACACCTGGTAGGTGATGCTGGTCGGGCCGGACGGCACGCCGCTGCCGATGCTGATCGTGCCATCGGGGTTGATGCTGATGCCGGCCGGTGCGCCGACCAGGCCCAGGGTCACCGTGTTCGCCGGCGGCGGGGTGACGCCATTGAGCGAGTCGTTGCCGAGCACGCTGGGCGTGGTGCCGCCCGGAGCGATGCCGGTGAAGCTGTCATCGCCCGCCACCAGGGTGCCGGTGTTGACGTTGAGGGTGACCGTGGCGGTGCCGCACAGCGCCGCATCCGGTGCCGGCAGGCAGGCCTGGTAGATGAAGGTGACCGCTCCGGTGGTGCCGACCGGCGGCGTGTAGGTGAAGCTGCCATCAGTGTTGAACACCAGGCCCGCCGGCGTGGCGCCCTGCACGCTCCAGCTGGAGCCGGCCGGCAGGTTGTCGTTGCCGGCCACCGAGTTCGACAGCGTCTGCCCGGCCGCCACACTGAAGGCATCGGCCTGCGGCACGGGGCTGACCACCACGGCCACCGTGGCGGTGGCGCAGTTGCTGGGCGAGGCCGCCTCGCAGATGCGGTAGGTCAGCGTGGTGGCACCCGAGGTGACACCACCGCCGATGCTGATCGTGCCGTCGGCATTGATCGCGAAACCGGCCGGGGCGCCGACCAGGCCCAGGGTGACCGTCCCGGCCGCCGGCGGCGACACGCCATTGAGCGAATCGTTCGCCAGCACGCTGGGCGTGGTACCGCCCGGGGCGATGCCGCTGAAGCTGTCGTTGCCCGCCAGCAGGGTGCCGGTGCCGATGTTGAAGCTGACCGTGGCGGTGTTGCACAGCGCCGCATTCGGTGCGGGCAGGCAGGCCTGGTAGGTGAAGTCGACCACGCCAGTGGTACCGGCCGGCGGCGTATAGGTGAAGCTGCCATCGGTGTTGAACACCAGGCCCGGCGGGGTCGCGCCCTGCACGCTGAAGCTGGCGCCGGTCGGCAGGTTGTCGTTGCCCGCCACTGTGTTGGACAGCACCTGGCCGGCCTGCACGCTGAAGGCATCGGCCTGCGGTGCCGGGCTGACCACCAGGTTCACCGTGGCGGTGGCGCAGTTGCTCGAGGCCGCCGCTTCGCAGACCTGGTAGGTCAGCGTGGTGGTGCCGGAGGTGACGCCGGTGCCGATGCTGATCGTACCGTCGGCAGCGATGGTGAAGCCGGCCGGCGCACCGACCAGGCTGACGGTGACGCTGCCAGCAGCCGGTGGCGACACGCTATTGAGCGAATCATTGGCCAGCACGCTGGGCGTGGTACCGCCGGGCGCGATGCCGGTGAAGCTGTCGTTGCCGGCCACCAGGGTGCCGCTGTTGACGTTGAGGGTGACCGTGGCGGTGCCACACAGCGCTGCATTCGGTGCCGGCAGGCAGGTCTGGTAGGTGAAGGTCACCGGGCCGGTGGTGCCCGCCGGCGGCGTGTAGCTGAAGCTGCCATCGCCGTTGAACACCAGGCCCGCCGGCGTCGCGCCCTGCACGCTCCAGGTCGAACCAGCCGGCATGTTGTCGTTGCCGGCCACGTTGTTGTTCACCGACTGCCCCGCCTGCACGCTGAAGGCATCGGCCTGCGGCGCCGGGCTCACCACCACGTTGACGCTGGCGGTGGCGCAGTTGCTGGAGGCCGCCACTTCGCAGATCTGGTAGGTCAGCTTGGTGCTGCCCGACACCACGCCGCTACCGACGCTGATCGTGCCATCCGGGTTGATGCTGAAGCCGGTGGGCGCACCCACCAGGCTCAGCGACACCGAGGCGGCCGGCGGCGGCGTCACGCCGTTGAGCGAATCGTTGGCCAGCACGCTGGGCGAGGCCGTGCCCGGGGCGATGTTGCTGAAGCTGTCATCGCCGGCCACCAGGGTGCCGGTGTTGACGTTGAGGGTGACCGTGGCGGTGCCGCAGACGCTGCCGTTCGGCGCCGGCAGGCAGGCCTGGTAGGTGAAGCTGACCGAACCGAGGGTGCCGACCGGCGGCGTATAGGTGAAGCTGCCATCGGCGTTGAACACCAGGCCGGTGGGCGTGGTGCCCTGCACGCTCCAGCTCGAACCGGCCGGCATGCTGTCGTTGCCGGCCACGCTGTTGGCCAGCTGCTGCCCGGCCTGCATCGAGAAGGCATCGGCCTGCGGCGTCGGGGTCACCACGATGGTCACGCTGGCGGTGTCGCAGTTGTTGGCCGCCGCCGCTTCACACAGCTGGTAGGTCAGCGTGGTGGAACCGGCCAGCACGCCGCTGCCGACGGTGATCGTGCCATCCGGGTTCAGGGTGAAGCCGGCCGGCGCGCCCACCAGCGACAGCCGCACCCCGGCCGCCGGGGCCGGGCTGGCGCCGTTGAGGCGGTCATTGGCCAGCACGCTGGCCGCCGACGTGCCACCGGCAACCACGCCGGTGATGACGTCATCGCCAGCCACCAGGTCGCCGTTGTTGATGTTGAGGCTGAAGGTGGTGGTGCCGCACAACGCCGCATTCGGTGCCGGCAGGCAGGCCTGGTAGGTCACCGTGATCGGACCGGTGGTGCCGGCCGGCGGTGCATAGGTGAAGCTGCCATCAGTGTTGAAGGTCAGCCCGGCCGGTGCCGTGCCCTGCACGCTCCAGCTCGAACCCACCGGCATGTTGTCGTTGCCGGCCACGCTGCCGGCCAGCGTCTGCCCGGCCTGCACGGCAAAGGCATCCGGCTGCGGCGCCGGGCTGACCACCACCAGCACGCTGGCGGTGTCGCAGTTGGCCGGCGAGGCCACCTCGCAGATGCGGTAGGTCAGCGTGGTCGCACCGGACTGCACGCCGGTAGCCACGGTGATCAGGCCATCGGCGCTGATCGAGAAGCCGGCCGGTGCACCGACCAGGGCCAGCGTCACCGTACCGGCCGCCGGCGGCGACACGCCGTTGAGCGAATCGTTGGCCAGCACGCTGGTGCCCACGGTGCTACCCGGCGCGATGTTGCTGAAGCTGTCGTCGCCGGCGACCAGGGTGCCGTTGTTGATGGTGATCGTGGCGGTGGTGACGCCACAGACCGCCGCATTCGGCGCAGGCAGGCAGACCTGGTAGTCAAAGGTGACCACGCCCAGCCGGCCCGGCGGCGGCGTGTAGGTGAAGGCACCGGTGGCGGTCATCACCAGGCCATCCGGCGCGGTGCCCTGCACGCTGTACAGCGCGCCCGGCGGCACGTTGTCGTTGCCGGCCACGCCGGCCGACAGCGTCTGCCCAACCTGCACGGCGAAGGCATCCGGCTGCGGCGATGGGCTGACCACCACGGTGGCGTTGGCGGTATCGCAGTTGTTGGCCGCTGCGGCTTCGCAGATCTGGTAGGTCAGGGTGACCGGACCGGAGACCGCAGTGGACGGCACGCTGATCGTGCCCTGCGCGGTGATCGCGTAGCCGGCCGGCGCGCCGACCAGGCTCAGCACCACCGAGGAACCGGCCGGCGGCGAGTTGCCATTGAGCGAGTCGTTGGCCAGCACGCTGGCGCTGGAGGTGGTGCCGGCGGCGACACCGGTCAGGGTGTCATCGGCGGCAACCAGCGCGCCGTTATTGATGTTGAGGGTGAGCGTGGCGGTGCCACACAGGTTGGCATTGGGCGCCGGCAGGCAGACCTGGTAGGCCACCACCACCGGACCGCTGGTTCCGGCCGGCGGCGCATAGGTGTAGCTGCCATCGGAGTTGAAGCTGAAACCGGCCGGCGGCGTGCCCGGCAGGCTCCAGCTGGAACCGGCCGGCATGTTGTCGTTGCCGGCCACGCTGGCGCTGAGGCTCTGCCCCACCTGCACGGCGGCGGCATCGTCCTGCGGCGCCGGGTTGACCACCACGGTTACGCTGGCAGTGGCGCAGTTGCCCGGCGCCACCGCTTCGCAGATCTGGTAGGTCAGCGTGGTCGGGCCGGACATCGCACCGCTGCCGGCGGTGATGGTGCCGTTCGGGTTGAGGGTGAACGCGGCCGGTGCACCGACCAGGCTCAGCACCACGTCGCCCGGCGGCGGCGGGCTGACGCCGTTGAGCGAATCGTTGGCCAGCACGCTGGCAGCAGAGGTACCGCCCGGGGCAATGCCGGCCAGCGTGTCGTCACCGGCCAGCAGGGTGCCGTTGCTGACGTTCAGCGTGGCCTGCGCGGTGGCGCAGTCCGTGGCATTCGGTGCCGCCAGGCAGACCTGGTAGAGGAAGGTGACCGCGCCGGTGACGCCGGTCGGCGGCGTGTAGCTGAAGCTGCCATCGGTGTTGAACACCAGGCCGGCTGGCGTGGCGCCCTGCACGGTCCAATTGGAACCGGCCGGCATGTTGTCGTTGCCGGCCACGCTGGCCGACAGCACCTGCCCGGCCTGCACGCTGAACACATCGGCCTGCGGTGCCGGCAGGACCACCAGCGCGATGCTGGCGGTGTCGCAGTTGCCGCTCACCGCGGCTTCGCAGGCCTGGTAGGTCAGGGTCAGCGGGCCGGACACGATGCCGGCAGGCACGGTCAGCACGCCATCGGCAGCGAGCACGAAGCCGGCCGGAGCGCCGACCAGGCTGACCAGCACCGTGCCGGCGGCAGGCGGCGAAACGCCGTTGAGCGAATCGTTGCCCAGCACGCTGGTCGCAGCGCTGCCACCCGGCGCGAGGGTGAAGCTGTCATCGACCGCAATCAGGTTGCCGTTGTTGATGTTGAGCGTCACCGTGGCGGTACCGCACAGCGCTGCATTCGGCGCGGGCAGGCAGGCCTGGTAGGTGAAGGTCACCGGGCTGGGGGTATTGCCCGGCGCCGTGTAGGTGAAGCTGCCATCGGTGTTGAAGTCCAGGCCGTTGGGCACGGTGCCCTGCACCGAGAACTGCGAACCGGTCGGCAGGTTGTCGTTGGCGGCCACGTTGCCGTTGCTGATCGTGCCTGCGGCCTGCACCGAATACGCATCGGCCTGTGGCGACGGCGCGATGACCAGGGCCACGGTGGCGGTATCGCAGTTGCCGGGCACGGCGGTTTCGCAGATCTGGTAGGTCAACGTGGTCGCGCCGGAGAGCACGCCGCCCGGCACCACGAGGGTGCCGTCGGGGTTGATGGCAAAGCCGGCCGGGGCGCCGACCAGGCTGAGCTGCACGCTGGCCGGTGCCGGCGGCGTGGTGCCGTTGAGGCTGTCATTGGCCAGCACGCTGGAGGTGGTGCCACCGGCCGCGATGCCGCTGAAGCTGTCGTCCGCTGCAACCAGGGTGCCGGTGTTGACGTTGAGGGTCGCCGTGGCGGTACCGCACACCGTGTTGTTGGGTGCTGGCAGGCAGGCCTGGTAGGTGAAGGTGACCGCACCGGTGGTGCCCATCGGCGGCGTGTAGCTGAAGCTGCCATCGGCGTTGAACGCCAGCCCGGCCGGCGGGGTGCCCTGCACTGCCCAGCTGGAGCCGGCCGGCAGGTTGTCGTTGGTAGCCACGCTTGCACCGGTCAGGCTGGCACCGGCCTGCACGGCGAAGGCATCGGCCTGCGGCGCCGGGGTCACCACGAAGGTGATGGCCGCAGTGGCGCAGTTGGTCGGCGACGCGGTCTCGCACAGCTGGTAGGTCAACGTGGTGGCACCGGCCACGGCACTGGCCGGAATCTGCACGCTGCCATCGTTGTTGATGACGAAGCCGGCCGGCGGCGCCACCAGCAGCAGCTGCACGGCGGCCGACGGCGGCGGGGTCACGCCGTTGAGCACGTCATTGGCGAGCACGCTGGGCGTCACCGAACCAGCGGTCAGCGGCGCGGCGAAGGCATCGTCGTTGGCGACGATGGCACTGACCGCGATGGTGAGCGTGGCGGTGGCGGTGCCGCACACCGCGGCATCCGGCGCGGGCAGGCACGCCTGGTAGCTGAAGGTGACCGGGCCGAGGGTGCCGGCCGGCGGCGTGTAGGTGAAGCTGCCATTGCCGTTGAACACCAGGCCCTGCGGCGGCGACGGCACGTTCCAGGTGGAACCGGCGGGCATGGCGTCATTGCCGGCGACATTGCCGGTGTTGGCCTGGCCGGCCTGCACGCTGATGGTGTCGTTCACCGGCGTCGGCCGCACCACCAGGGCGATGCTGGCGGTGGCGCAGTTGTTGGCCGCCGCCGTCTCGCACACCTGGTAGGTGAGCGTGGTGGCGCCACTGGCCGCATCGGTCGGAACCGACACGGTGCCGGTGGGGTTGATGCTGAAGCCAGCCGGTGCGCCCACCAGTGACAGCGCCACGTTGGCCGACGCCGGCGGACTGACGCCATTGAGGGTGTCGTTGGCCAGCACGCTGGCCGTGGTGCCGCCCGGCGCGATCGCACCGAAGCTGTCGTTGTTGGCCAGCAGTGCGCCGTTGTTGATGTTCAACGTCACCGTCGCGGTCCCGCACACGGTGGTGTTCGGCGCAGGCAGGCAGGCCTGGTAGACGAAGCTGGTGGGGCTGGTAGTACCGGCCGGCGGCGCATAGGTGAAGCTGCCATCGGCGTTGAAGGTCACGCCGGCCGGCGGCGTGCCCTGCAGGGTGAAGATCGAGCCCACCGGCATGCCGTCGTTGGTCGCCACGTTGGCAGTGACCGACAGGCCCGCCTGCACGGCAAACGCATCATTGGCCGGTGCCGGTGCGACCACCAGGGCCACGTTGGCGGTGGCGCAGTTGGTCGTGGCAGCTGCTTCGCAGACCTGGTAGGTCAGCGAGACCGCGCCCGCGGCAGTGCCGGTGGCCACGGCGATCGTGCCATCGGCGGCGATCGAGAAACCGGACGGCGCACCGACCAGGCTGAGCACCACGTCGGTCGCGGCCGGCGTCGTACCGTTCAGCGTGTCGTTGCCCAGCACGCTGGACGTGGCACTGCCAGCGGCGACCGGTGCGGTGATGGTGTCATCCACCGCGACCAGAGTGCCGCTGTTGACGTTGAGGGTGGCCGTGGCCTGGGCGCAGATGCCGTTGTCGGGCGCTGCCAGGCACACCTGGTAGCTGAAGGTGACCGCGCCACTGAAGCCGGCCGCCGGGGTGTAGACGAAGCTGCCATCGGCATTGAACGACAACCCGGCCGGCGCGGTACCGACCACGGTGAACTGCGCACTGCTGCCGACGTTGTCGTTGCTGGCCACCGAACTGGTCAGTGCCTGCCCCGCCGGCGTGGACAGCGCATCGTCGATGGCCGACGGTGCCACCACCAGGCGCAGCGTGGCGTTGGCGCAGTTGCCCGGCGCCGCCGCTTCGCACAGCTGGTAGGTCAGCGTTCGGCCACCCGCCGGCACGCCCGCGGCAACCGTCACCGTGCCATCCGGGTTGAGGCTGATGCCGGCCGGTGCACCGGTCAGGCTCAGCAGCACATCGGCCGCGGCCGGCGGGGTGCTGCCGTTCAGCGCATCATTGAGCAGTACCGACGGCGTGCTGCCACCGGTGACCGGATTGATCGGGGCAGCGCTGAAGTTGTCGTCATTGGCGGCCAAGCTGCCGACGGTGATGTTGATGCTGGCCGTGGCGGTGGCGCACAGCGTGGTGTTCGGCGCCGGCAGGCAGGCCTGGTAGGTGAAGGTGACCGGGCTGACCACGTTCATCGGCGGCAGGTAGGTGAAGCTGCCGCCGCCGCCGAAGCTGAGGCCGGCCGGCGTGGCGCCGACGACGGTGAACACGGCACCGGCCGGCACGTTGTCGTTGTCACCGACGCTGCCGTTCAACGGCTGGCCGGCGGCGGTGGAATAGCTGTCGTTCTGCGCCGAAGGCGTCACCACCAGGCGGATGCTCGCACTGGCGCAGTTGCTGGGCGCGGCGGTTTCGCAGATCTGGTAGTTCAGCACCGTGGCACCGGCGGCGGCGCTGGCGGGCACCTGCAGCAGTCCTGCGTTGGTAAGCGCATAGCCCGACGGGGCACCCACCAGGGTCAGGGTGACGCTGCCGGCCGGCGGCGGCACGCTGCCATTGAGGCTGTCGTTGACCAGCACGCTGGTGCTGCTGCTCGCGCCCGGCGCCAGCGGCGTCGCGCTGAAGTCGTCGTCCATCGCCATCAGGGTGCCGGCGTTGACGTTGATGGTCGCCCCGGCCGTGCTGCACAGCGCGCCATCCGGTGCCGGCAGGCAGGCCTGGTAGCTGAAGCTCACCGGCCCGGTGAAACCGGCCGGCGGCGTGTACTGGAAGGTGCCGTCGCGGCCCAGCTGCAGGCCGTCCGGCGTGGTGCCCGACACCGTGAACACTGCGCCCACCGGCGCATTGTCATTGCTGGCCACGCTGCCCGACAGCAGCTGCGCGGCCGGCGTGGAGAACACGTCGGCCACGGCCGTGGGCGCGACCACCAGGCGGATCTGCGCCGAATCGCAGTTGCTCGGCAGCGCCGTTTCGCACAGCTGGTAGGTCAGCGTCAGCGCGCCCGACGGCACGCCCGCATCGACGTTCAACACCCCGCTGGCATCCAGGGTGAAGCCCGACGGCGCGCCGACCAGGCTCAGCAGAACATCGGCCGATGCCGGCGGCTGGGTACCGTTGAGGCTGTCAGTGAGCAGCACCGACAACGTGCTGCCACCGCCGGCACCGATCGGGGTTGCACGGAAGTCATCATCACCGGCCACCAAGGTGCCGGCGTTGACGTTGACGGTGACCGTCGCGCCCGCGCACACCGTGTCGTTGGGTGCTGGCAGGCAGGCCTGGTAGGCGAAGGTGACCACGCCCTGGGTGCCGGCCGGCGGCGTGTAGGTGAATGCACCGCCAGCGGCCAGCACCAGGCCCGCCTGTGCGCTACCGGTGACGCTGAAGGTGGCACCGGCCGGGACGTTGTCATTGCTGGCGACATTGCCGCTGACCGGCACGCCCACCGTGGTGCTGACGTTGTCGTTCACCGCCACCGGCGCCAGCAGCAGCTGCACCGCACCGTCATCGCAGTTGGTCGGCAGCGCGGCCTCGCACATGCGGTAAGCGAAGTTGACCGCACCCGCGGCCGCGCCGCCGGGCACCGAGATGGTGCCGTTGGGGTTGAGCACGTAGCCGCTGGGCGCGCCCAGCAGGCTCAGGATCACTTCGGCCGGCGCCGGCGGAATCGCACCGTTGATGGTGTCGTTGGCCAGCACGCTGATGGTGGTGCCACCGGTGGCGGGATTCAGCAGGCTGCCGCGGAAATCGTCGTCGTTGGCGACCAGGGTGCCGGCATTGACGTTGAGGGTTGCCGTGGCGGCGCTGCAGACGGTGGTATACGGCGCCGCCAGGCAGGCCTGGTAGGTGAAGGTCGTGGTGCCGGTGAACTGCGCCGGCGGGGTGTAGGTGAAGCTGCCATCGGCGTTGAACACCAGCCCCTGCGGCGCAGTACCCGTGACCGCGTAGGTGCTGCCGGCGGCGACGCGGTCGTTCACCGACACGTTGCCGCTGACCGCACGCCCGACCTGGGTGGTGAAGCTGTCCGCCACGGCCTGCGGCGCGATCACCACGGCGATGGTGGCGGTGGCGCAGTTGCTGGTGCCGGCCTGGCACAGCTGGTAGGTCAGGCTCAGCGGGCCGGCGGGAGCACCGCCCGGCACCTGCAGTTCGCCGGTGGGCGCCAGCGTAAAGCCGGCCGGCGGGGCATTGATCAGCGACAGAGTGCCCTGCGCCGGGTCGATCGCCACACCGTTGAGGGTGTCGTTGGCCAGCACGCTGGCCGTGGTGCCACCGGTGCCGGGCACCGGCGCAGCGGTGAAGTCGTCATTACCGGCCACGACGGCGGCGACGGCCACGTTCACCGTCACCGTAGCGGCATCGCAGACGCCGCCATTGGGCGCCGGCAGGCAGACCTGGTAGCGGAAGCTGTCCGCGCCCGCGTACGTGCCCTGCGCGGTGTAGCTGAAGCTGCCGTCGGCATTGACGCTGACCGTACCGTGGGCGGCACCGGCCAGCAGGCTGAACTGCGAGCCCGCCGGCACGTTGTCGTTGCCGGCCACGCTGCTGCCCAGCGCGACGCCCGCGGTCGCGGCAAAACTGTCGTCCACCGCATCGGGGGCGATGATCAGCTGCACGTTGGCGGTGGCGCAGTTGGTCGCGCCCGGCAGTTCGCAGATCTGGTAGGTGAAGTTGAAAGCGCCCGACGCTGCGCCGGCCGCCACCTGCAGCTGGCCAGCGGCGTTGGCGGTGATGCTGGCCGGTGCGCCGTTCAGTGCCAGGCTGACGCCCGCCGGTATCACCGCCGTGCCGTTGAGGGTGTCGTTGCCGAGCAGGCTGATGGCAGTGGTCCCCGGCTGCAGCGGCGTGGCGAACAGATCGTCGGCCGCCGCCAGCTGGTTGGCGGCCACGGTCACGGTCACCGTTGCGGTATCGCAGACGGTGCCGTTCGGTGCCGGCAGGCACAGCTGGTAGGTGAAGGTGTCCGGCCCGGTATTGGCGTTGGCCGGGGTGTAGGTGAAGGTGCCATCGGCGTTGACCACGGCCGTGCCGCGGGTGGCCTGGGCGCCCAGCGTGAAGACCGAGCCGCTGGCAAAGTTGTCGTTGCCGGCCAGGGTGCCGGTCACCGGTCGACCACCGCCCGGGGTGCTCACCGCATCGTCCACCGCATCGGGGCTGACCACCAGGTTGGCGGTGGCCGTGGCGCAGTTGGTCGGCGCGGCGTTGTCGCACATCCGGTACAGCAGCGACAGCGGGCCAGCCGCCGCCGTGGCCGGCACGACGATGGTGCCGTTGGGGTTGATCGAGAAGCCGCTGGGCGCGCCGACCAGGCTCAGCGTCACCTGCGCCTGGCTGACCGGGACGTTGTCGAAGGTGTCGTTGCCGAGCACCGTAAGCGTGGTACCGCCTGCACCCGGCGGCAGCGGCGTGGCGAAGGTGTCGTCGTTGGCGACCAGCACGTTGGCACCCACCACCACCGATGCGATCGACGTCGAGCAGACGCTGGCATTCGGCGCAGGCAGGCACACCTGGTAGTTGATCTGCACGGGCTGGGTGATGTTGCCGGCCGGTGCGTAGGTCAGCGTGCCGGTGCTGCTGATGGTGGCGCCCGCGACCGGCGTACCGGTCTGGCTGTAGGTGGCGCCAGCCGGCGCGTTGTCGTTGGCGGCCAGGTTGCCGGTCAGCGATGGGGTGCCCGCCTGCACGTTGAAGCTGTCGGCCACGGCTGTGGGTGCGATGACCAGGCTGGCCGTGGCAGTGGCGCAGTTGGTCGGCGAGGCGTTCTCGCAGATCTGGTAGCCGATCGACGTCGCCCCCGCCGCCGCACCGGCCGGCACCGCGATGACGCCGGCGCTGTTGATGGTGAAGCCCGCCGGCGCGTTCTGCAGCGAGATGATCAGGTTGCCGCCGACCACCGGCTGGCCGTTCAGGGTGTCGTTGCCCAGCACCGTCGGCGTGCTGCCGCCGATGGTGGAGGAAATGGGCGTGGCAAAGCTGTCGTTGGCCGCGACCAGCGCATTGGCCTGCACCGGCACGGCCGGGGTGGTAGCGGTGTTGTCGCCCGGGGTCGGGTCGGTGGTGCCCGACGGCAGCACCAGCGACACGCTGTTGGCCGGCACCGTGGCCGGGGTCGCGGCCGGCGCCGTGCCGTTCACCAGCAGCACCACGCTGTCACCCACGCCCACGTTGACCAGCACGTTCACCGCATTGCCGCTGCCACTGGGCTGCGCACAGGACGACGCGGTCGTGGTCGCCTGGCAGGTCCAGGTCACGTTGGTCAGCAGCGAGGACACCGTATCGACCACGCCGACGCCACTGGCCGCCGACGGCCCTGCATTGTTCACCTGGATGCGGTACTGCACCGGGCCACCTGCGGCCACGGGGCTGGCGCTGACCAGGCTCTTGCTCACGCTCAGCTGCGCCTGCAACGCCAGTGCATTGGTATCGGTGGCGCTGTTGTTGCCCGGCGTCGGGTCGGCCACGTCGGTCGGTGCGGTCACCGTGGCGGTGTTGTTCAGCGGGTTCGGGTAGCTCTGCGCCAGCAGCGGCGGCGGCAGCAGCAACGCAAGCACGGCCATGGCATGCGCGATGCCGGCCGATGCCCTGCCTGCCCTGCCCTGCCTGCCCACTGCTGCCATGCGTCCGTCCTCGAATGCACGCCGTCGCCTGCTGCAGGCATCCGGCATCGGTGGTCCTGTCCTTCCCCCGCGCAGGGCATTCCCCGCGCGCACTGCACTGCACCGCGCGCTAGTAGGCGCCCGGGTTGTTGCTGAAGCTCACTGGCACGCTGATCGTTGCCTGGCCATCGTTGACCAGGTTCACGCCCACGTTCACTGCATCGCCGCCCACCGCGCCGCCACTGGCCGCCGCGCAGGTGCTGCCGCTGGTCGCGCTGCAGGTCCAGGCGCCACGCAGGGTGGTGCCGTTGGGCAGGGTGTCGGTGACCGTCGCATTGGTCACCGCATCGGGCCCGTTGTTGACCACCTGCAGCGTGTAGGTCGCCGTGCCACCCGGCGTATAGGTGCCGCTGCCATCGCTCTTGGTGATCGACAGGTCGGCCTGCCGCGTCCGGTTGGTGATGCGGCACACCAGGGTGGTGGCGGTGGCGGTCATCGCCGGCGCCTGCAGGGTGAAACTGCCGCCGCTGCCGGACGAGACCACGGTGTTGTTCTGGTCGATGCACTGCCAGGTGCTGGCATAGCGGGTCAGCGTGGTGCCGGCTGCCGCCGCTTCGGCCAGTGCATAGCTGCCACCGGGTACGGTGATGATCGCCGCCGTGGCACCGTTGTTGCCGACGTTGCTGGCCGAGCCCACCGTGTTGCCGTTGTAGGTGATGGACAGGTTGAAGCGGCCGGTATCGCTGGTCGGCTGCAGGTCCTTCACCAGCTGCAGGGTGGCGGCGCAGGCCTGGGTTACGCCTTCCACGGTGAATACCGCCTGGCCGATACGGATGCCGAGCAGGCCCAGAAGATTGTCGACCACGCCGCCCAGCACCGCGGTCAGCACGGGTGTCACCACTGCATTGACCTGCGTGCGTACCGGCGTCAGCAGCGCGTTGACGATGCCATTGACCAGGTCGGCCACCGGCAACGGCAGCGGCAACGAGCCCAGCAGGGTCACCTGCGGATTGCCGCTGGTGAGCTGGATGTTGAGCGAATTGACCAGCGTGGAGACCAGCGTGGCCGCGCTGACCGTGCCGGCGGTGAGCGTGCGTGTCTGTGGATAGGGCCCGGTGAAACTGGCGCTCTGCAGTCCCGGTGTCGCGGTGGCGTAACCGCGGATGCTTACCGCGATGGGAATGGTGATGTCGGCCACCGGGACGAGCGCACCCAGCACCGTGGCGCTCACCCGGACCTTCACGCTCAGATTGGTCAGCGTAGCGGCGGTGAGGGCGGTGTCGGTCAGTACCGTGCTGCGGTTGAAGAAGGTGGCGTCGCTGATCTGGCCGACATACAGGTTCACCAGGCCCGGGCGCGCCTGCAGGGTCACCGCGTTGCCGACCAGGTTCACCGCCGAGATCGAACCTTCGGCGCGTGCGACATCGGCGTAGACCTGCAGGTGCAGCACGTCGGCGCTGATGCTGGTGTTGGACAGCGAGACTCCCAGCAGGTTGAGCCCGTTCAACGCGGCGGTGAGGGTGCCGGTGTTCAGGCCCTGCACCAGGTCCAGGTCGAGCTTGATGCGGATGGCCGCGCTGTGGAATGCCGCGCCCACCGTGCCGCAGTTGTAGCTCGGCGGCTCGATCACCTGCGCCCACAGGCGCACGTTGGCCACGCCGTTCAGACCGAGTGCCGCGGTGTTCACCGTGATCGGCGTCGGCGTGGTCAGCACGTTGCGGAAGTTGTAGAGCTGCACGCCGCCCGTCAGCAGGTCGAGCACGTTCAGGCGCACCGTAGCCAGCGAACCGGTCGGCAGCGCGACCTGCAGGATGTCGGCCAAGCGGATGCTGCCAGAGGTTCCGGCCACGCCCAGCGGCAGCGCGTTCAGCACGTTGGCCGCAGCGGTCTGGCCGTCGGCCTGTAGCACCTGCACCATCGCCGCACGCAGCTGGCCCAGGCTGATGTTGGTGTTGAGCACCTGGCTGGGGTCGCTGACGGTGACACCGCCATTGAGCTGGGTCAGCAGTGCATTCAGATTGACGTTGGCGCCCGCCAGGCTGTTCCAGTCGGCGACGCTGAGATTGAGGCTGGTGCCCGGCAGCAGCGCGCTGAACAGCAGGTTGAGGAGCGGGCTCTGGGTGGAATCGACCGAGACCAGGCGCGGCCCGGCGCTGACGCAGGCGCCGGCGGTGCAGGCGGACTGGGCCTGTGCGCGGCCCAGGCAGGAAAGGACTGCCAGGACCACCAGCATCACCAGCGCCTGCCAGCGCAACGACGATGCTTTCACGCCCTTCACATTAACCATGCATCGTTCTCCGCCGATTTTTGGCAGAGGCACGCCGTGACGACGTGATCAGCGCGTCGTCCTGGAGTAATCGCTCCGCCGGTGTCGCTCCCTGCGTGGGACTGCGTTCATTTCCGGTTCGGTGCGATTAATGCGAGGCAACGAAGGGCCGTCAAACATGACGGCGTGAAATCGGGGGGAAGAGGCGCTTGCTGGTGCGCAGGAACGACGCGCAGGCCTCTTGAAATGCAGACAGGGACAGCAATTCTGTACACGCAGAAAAAGTATTGCTGTCAAGGAAGCAGCGCTTACCGAACATGGAGAGGGGGTGAAAAATGCAGTCGATGTGCGACAGAATCCGGCGGGCCCGACTAACGGCTGGCCTTTCTCAGACGCAGTTGGCGTTGCATTGCGGGGTCCGCCGCAGCGCCGTGGCACAGTGGGAACGTGAGGGCGGCACCGTTCCCAGCGTCCAACATCTCTCGAAGCTCGCGGTTGTGACGCAGGTCCACTTCGAGTGGGTGGCCACCGGTCGTGGCCCCGGGCGTCCCGACGATGGCGAACTGGCGCCACCGGAGACCGCAGTGGTGGATGCGGCGCGCAGCCCGCAGGAAAACGCGATCCTGACCCTGCTGCGGCGGTTGCCACCGCGCAAGCGCCAGGTCGCCCACGCCATCATCGAAATGCTGACCGAGTAAGGCCTCGCCCGCGCGTCGTCAGAGTGCGGCGCGCGGGGGCAGTGACCAGTCGATCGGCGCCTTGCCCTGGCGCTGCAGGTACTCGTTGGCCATCGAAAAGTGGCGGCAGCCGAGAAAGCCCCGGTGCGCCGACAACGGCGAGGGGTGCGGCGACTTCAGCACGCGATGGCGACGGGTGTCGATCACCTTGCCCTTCTTCTGCGCGTACGCGCCCCAGAGCATGAACACCAGGCCGTCGCGCTCGCGGTTGAGCACGTCCACCACGTGATCGGTGAATCCTTCCCATCCGCGTCCCTGGTGGGCGCCGGCCTGGCCTTCCTCCACCGTCAGCACGGCGTTGAGCAGCAGCACGCCGCGCTGCGCCCAGGGCACCAGGCAACCGTGGTCGGGCCGGGCGATATCGAGGTCGGCTTCGATTTCCTTGTAGATGTTCAGCAGCGACGGCGGTACTGGCACGCCCGGGGCCACCGAGAAGCTCAGGCCATGGGCCTGGCCGCGGCCGTGGTACGGATCCTGGCCGAGGATCACCACCTTCACCTGCTCGAACGGCGTGGCATCGAACGCGGCGAAGATCTGTGGGCCCGGCGGAAATACCGCCGCACCGGCGGCCTTGCGCTGGCGCAGGAAGGCGGACAGCTCGCGCATCTGCGGCTGCAACAGGTAATCACCGACGTGCTGCTTCCAGCTCGGTTCCAGCTGGATCGTCGGGGTCTCCACTACGTCATCCATCATCGCGCCACTTCTATCGCAACAGGGGTCCATCGTTCAAACGTGCCAGCCTCAGCTGGAATAGTACTTTGGTCACCAGCAGGCGCTCCTCGATCGGCTTGAGCACCAGATCGTTGGCACCGGCCTGCAGCAGCCCGGTCTGGTTGTGCGGGTTGCCATCGCCGGTCATCACCAGCACCGGCAGGCGGCGCTTGCCGTAGCCGAAATCCACGCGCACGCGCTGCACCACGTCGCGGCCGCTCAACTCACCCTTCAGAGTGACGTCGGTCAGCACAAGATCGATGCGGTGGCGGCTGCGGCCCAGCGATTCGGCGGTGAGCAGGGTGAAGGCCTCCTCGGCGCTGACCACGTGCAGCACGTTCAGCTGCTGACGCTCGAGCATGCGCTTGGTTGCTTCGGCCACCACCCGGCTGTCCTCGACATACAGGATGGTGGCGCCGGGAATGGTCTGCGGCTGCACGTAGCCGCGGATGAAGGTCGCCAGCGCCTCGTGGCCCAGCGCCTTGTCGAAATAATCGGTGACGTACTCGGTGAAGCGGCGCTGTTCCAGGTGCTGCTGCGCATCGCCGGAGACCACGATGACCGGCACATAGGCCTGGCCGGCGGCTTCGCGCACGCTCTTGGCCAGCGCCAGGCCGTCGCCATCGCGCAGGGTCAGCGAGGTGGTCACCAGATCCACCGGCCCCTGTGCCAGCACCTGCTGTGCTTCCTCGATGCTGTCGCAGCCAATGACTTCAACGCCCGGCAGGTCACGCTGCAGCACGTCGGCGATCAGCTTGCGCACCAGCTTGGAACCATCGACCACCATCACCCGCGTCGCGGGCCCTTCAAGGTGCTTCAACGCTTGCGGTCGCATGCCGGTCTCAGGTGTCGGTGGGGCGGGTCTGGCGGAGGA
>Ga0308172_1000995_pt1 | contig 24836 bp, 20 predicted proteins | sample PhyGR2_FD_202134 | JGI IMG/M metagenome (GOLD analysis project Ga0308172, IMG submission 202134) | Phyllosphere microbial communities from UC Gill Tract Community Farm, Albany, California, United States - DLSLSG.R2 | ecosystem: Host-associated > Plants > Phyllosphere > Unclassified | place: USA... | reverse complement strand
CGTAGCGCACGAAATCGGGGTTGCCAAAGCGCATGCCGAAATCCTCGAAGCCGTCCACCGCCTGCTTCCAGCGGATCATGCCGTAGGCGCTGTCGTTGAGGACGATGACCACCAGGTTCAGGCCCAGCCTGACGGCGGTCTCCATCTCCTGCGAATTCATCATGAAGCCACCATCGCCGCACACGGCCAGCACGCGGCGCTGCGGAAACAGCATCGACGCCATCATGGCTGACGGCAGGCCGGCGCCCATCGTGGCCAGCGCGTTGTCGAGCAGCAACGTGTTGGCCACATGCGTGCGGTAGTTGCGGGCAAACCAGATCTTGTACATGCCGTTGTCGAGGCAGACGATGCCGTCTTCGGGCATCGCCTGCCGCACGTCATGGACCAGGCGCTGGGGCGTGACCGGGAAGCGGTCTTCCTCGGCGCGGTCATTGAGGCGTGACAGGATCTTCTGACGCAGCTCACTGGCGCCCGCATCTTCGACCACCCTGCCCTCCAGTCGTTCGGCAAGCGCGGTGGCACTGGCGCCGATGTCACCGATCACCTCGATATCGGGGTGGTAGACCTGTTCGACCGTGGCCGACTGGAAGCCGACATGGATGACCTTGGGCCCGCCGTTGTCTTTCATCAGGAACGGCGGCTTTTCGATCGTGTCATGGCCGATGGCAATGATCAGGTCGGCGCGTGCGACGGCCTCGTGGACATAGTCGCCTTCGGAGAGCGCGGCCGTGCCCATGTACAGGTTGGAGCCCCCGGTAACGGCGCCCTTGCCCATCTGCGTATTGAAGAACGGCAGGCGCGTGCGCGCGACGAATGAGGAGAGCGCCTCGGTCAGCGAGGGACGGCTGCAGGCCGCGCCGATCATCACCAGGGGGCGCTTGGCGGCCAGGATCGCAGTGGCGGCCCGGTCGAGCGCGGCGGCAGTAGCAACAGGGCGATCCAGGGCGTGCACAGGAATCACCGGCACCTCGTCCACTTCTTCCCCGGCGATATCCTCCGGCAGCTCCAGATGCACCGGCCCCGGTCGCTCCTCCATGGCGACGCGGAAGGCATCGCGCACCATCGCCGGAATCGCCGCAGGGCTGACGATCTGGCGGGTCATTTTCGTGAGCGGTTTCATCGAGGCCACGATGTCCACGATCTGGAAGCGCGCCTGCCGGGCGCTCATCACCGCCTTCTGGCCGGTGATCAGGATCATCGGCCATGCCCCGAGATGGGCATAGGCCGCGCCGGTGGAGAAGTTCAGTGCGCCCGGCCCGAGAGTGGCCAGGCAGACCCCGGGCCTGCCTGTGAGGCGGCCGTGGGTGGCGGCCATGAAGGCGGCGGCCTGTTCGTGACGGGTGAGGACCAGCTCGATGCTGGAATTTCGCAGGGATTCCAGGAAGTCGAGGTTTTCCTCGCCTGGAACGCCGAAGATGCGGTCTACGCCCTCATTTTCGAGTGCGGCGACCAGTAGGTCTGAGCCCTTGGGCATTGCTTCGATCCTTGCGGTGATGAACTACGGAGAGTTCTGTGCCATGGGGAAAAGCGGGGTGTGGGACGACTATACGCTCGGTACTGTGCACGCCCGTCGAAGAAACGGCATCACGCGATAGGACGGTGCGGTCCATGAGCCGGCACGAGGGCTGCGTCCTCGCCCCCCCCGGGTCCTCACGCGCCCGCAGTGCCCTCAGCAGCGCTGGCTGACGGTATGGAACCGCTGCTGCTGCGCGTCGAAGAACAGGTAGGCCTGGCCGATATCGTGGCCCAGTCCGCGGATGTCCAGTTGCCCGACGAACACCATCGGCACGTCGTCGGCCAACGGCCATTCCGGCTCCTGCAGCCACTTGGGCGGCGCTTTCAGGTAGCGGAAGTCACGCGTAATCGCCGCCTTCAACGCCGTCTGCAGGGCCTTCGGATCCGGCGCATCGTGATCGGCCATGAAGCGGGCGATGTACGCCGGCGGCAGTGACAGCCATTTCGGCTGGGCGTTGAGGGCCAGCGTGAAGCGACGTTCGTGGCTGTCGTCCACGGTATGCGCAATGCCCTGGCTGTCGAGCCGTTCGGACAGCAGGGTCTGGACGTTGTAGATGCACGCCAGGCTCTCGTAGTCCTGGCTGATCAGGTGCAGATACAGATCGGGCTCTGCCACGTAGGCCGGGAGGTCTCGTTCGCCCTCAAGCAGCGCCTGCAGCGCCGCGTCGGAGTGGAGGCACTGCTCGAACGCGCGCGGTGCGAGCCGGCCTTCGACGAACTGCTTGATGATGTCCACGCCACGCATTCGGTGTTGCCTCCGTGCCGCAGATGCGCCGCGCCGTGCGCCGCCCCTGCCCTGCTGATGGCCGGCCATCGTGGCATCGGCGGTGTCGGCTTCGCAATGCCATGCATGCGGGGTGCGCCTGTCGCGCCCGAACCGAACGGCGACGAGCCGATGCCGAAGCCCGGCCAGGCCTGCCCTCGCCCGCTCCTGTGGCCCTCTTCCCGGTGCCTGATATAGTCCAGCAGGTACGGCGGGCACCCTGCCCGTCCACGAACGACACGGAGTTGGCCATGGGTCTGGTACAGGCGGTGAAGGGTGCAGTTGGCGGCGTTCTGGCGGACCAGTGGAAGGATTTCTTCACCGTGCCCGTCGGCCTGCCGTCCACGGCGGCGCTGTTCGCGGCGGTCCCGCGCGGCACCAATGCCGGGCGCGGGTCCAATACCAGCGCCTCGTCCAACATCATCAGCAATGGGTCGAAGATCGTCGTACCCGAAGGCTACGGCCTGCTGCTGTTCCAGGACGGGGCCATTACCGGCTTCGTTGCCGAGCCGGGTGGCTACGAATGGCGCTCCGATGACCTGAATTCGCAGTCGATCTTCGCCGGCGACGGCGTGGTCACCCCGCTGATCAAGCAGAGCTGGGAGCGCTTCAAGTTCGGCGGCCAGCCCGGCGCGCAGCAGGCGGCGTACTTCGTCTCGCTCAAGGAGCTGCCCGACAACCGCTTCGGCACCCAGTCCGAGATCTACTGGGACGACGGTTTCCTGGGCACGCAGGTGGGTGCGGTTACGCGCGGCTCGTACACGCTGAAGATCGTCGATCCCATCCTGTTCGTGAAGAACTTCGTGCCGGCCAGCTACCTGCAGCCGGGCCAGGTGTTCGACTTCACCGACCTGGACAACGCCGCGGCCAGCCAGCTGTTCAACGAAGTGGTGGGCTCCCTGGCGCCGGCCTTCAGCCTGTATACCAACGATCCGGGCAAGGGCAACCGCATCACCAAGCTGCAGCAGGACTCGCTGGGCTTCGCCAAGAGCCTGTCCGACGCCGTCGAGCAGGCCTACCAGTGGAAGTCCGACCGCGGCCTGGCCATCGTCAAGACCACCATCGTCTCCATCGAGTACGACGCCAACACCCGTGAACTGCTCAAGACCGTGCAGCGCGCCGACGCGCTGGCCGGTGCGCGGGGCAATTCCAACCTGCAGGCCAGCGTTGCCCAGGGCATCCAGTCGGCCGGTGAGAACGGCGGCGCGGCAGGCCTGGTGGGCGTGGGCATGGCCTCGGGCATGTTCGGTGCCGGCAGCCTGCAGCAACCGGTCGCCCCGGTCGCGCCGGCCGCCGATGACCCGGTGGCCAAGCTGAAGAAAGCCAAGGAAATGCTGGATCTGGGGCTGATCACCCAGGACGACTATGACGCTCTGAAGGCCAAGGCGCTCGGCCTGTAACAGGCAAGGCGCCCAACGACCATGTCCGATTCCCGCACTCCGCCGCCCCTGCCGTCGGCGCCGCCACCACTGCCTGCGCAGCCGGTGACCGGCCCCGGTTCGCCGCAGGAGGTGCCGCCCCTGCCCGGCAGCTTCCCGGTCGACCCGACCACACTGCCACAGCCCATCCGCGACGAGATCGAGGCGCCGGATCCGGTGCCCCTGGACACCCGTGCAGCCGAGCTCAAGGACGGCCTCAACCGCTGTCCCAAATGCGGCAGCACCGACGTCCGGCTCAAGCTCGGCACCGACGTGCTGGTCTGCCAGTTCTGCCGCAACGAATGGCATGGCACGCGCGCCGAAGAGGCCTTCGGGCTGGGCGACGGCCTTGACCAGTTGCGTGGCACCGTCATCGCGTCCGGCGCACGGGACATCCAGGCCGATACCGCCAGCCTGATGAGTTTCAAATGCACCGGCTGCTGCGCCGAGGTCACGATCAATACCGAAAGCACGATGACGGCGCGCTGCCACTGGTGCCGTCACGTATTCGGGGTCAATGAGCAGGTCGCCAACGGCGCCGTGCCCGATGCGGTGCTGCCCTTCCGCATCTCCAAGGACGATGCGGTAGCGCGCATCCGCCAGTTCGTGGACAAGCGCCGGCTGTTTGCATTGAAGGCGTTCAAGGACCAGTTCACGCCCGAGAACGTGGTCGGCGTCTACCTGCCCTACATGATCGTGGACAGCAATGTCAGCGCGAGCGTCGCCGGCAGGGGTGAAATCAAGACGCGCGAGTACACCCGCGGCACCGGCGACAAGAAGCAGACCTACTACGATGCCGACGTGTACCAGGTGGAGCGGCATGTCGACTTCACCGTGGACGACCTGACGCTCGAATCCTCGGCCGAGCGTGGCAACCTGGATGCTCGGGCCAACACCAACAACATCATCAATACCATCCTGCCGTTCGACACCAAGAATGCGTTGAAGTGGAACGCCTCGTTCCTGACCGGCTTTACCTCGGAGAAGCGCAACCTCGACGTCGAGAAGCTGCGCCCACGGCTTGAAGACCAGCTGTTGTCGATCGCCCGCGCCGAGGTCGAAGACTCCGTGCGCCGTTACACCCGCGGCGTCCGCTGGGAGCAGGAGCGCCTGGAGGTCCACGGCACGCGCTGGGTATCGATGTACCTGCCGGTGTGGCTGTACTCGTACCACCAGCCCGGAAAGAACGGCGGCATGCTGCATTACATCGCGGTCAATGGCCGCACCGGCGAAACCATGGGCAGCGTGCCGGTACAGCAGTGGAAGATGCTGCTGGCCGCGTTGACCACCGGCACTATTATCGAAGCCCTCGTGCTTCTCTTCCTGGTAGCGTCCTTATGAGCGATGACAGTGGACTGTGGTTGCTGGCCGCCGGCCCCGCCGGTGCGTCGGCGTTGTACTGGGCGCTGTACCGGTACTACCGGAACACCGACAAGTCGCACGCGTTCGAGCGTGAAACCACCATCGAGGCCAAGCCGGTGACCGGCTCGGACCGCAAGATCGACACCATCACCGGCACCCAGAGCACCAGCATCTCCGGCAACAACGTCGGGGCGTACCGGTCACGGGTACAGCGCGATACTGGCTGAGCCGGCCACGCCGAAGCGCCGCCATTCCCCATGGATATGTGCGGCGCTTCTCATAACCGAAGATTGATCCCTGCACCGGGCGGCCATTTCCCAGCGCCCGGTGCGCGCGGCGTGCTACTACTGCCCCGCCATCCCGCGCCGGGGGCGGGGTTTTCGACCGTTGACGCGTGCTGGCACGGGGCCTGGAGGCCCCGTCGGGCATGGCTGGGTGTCGTGGCGTGCCCGCGCAGTGATTCGTAACCCATGCGGTTCCATCGATCACCAGGGAGTACCACCATGCGCTACACACGCCGTGATTTCCTTGCCACCGCCGCCAGTGCCTCGGTCGCCTCCTGGGCATCGAGTACTGCATTCGCCGGGGGCGCCACCGGCACCGACGCGACTGCCGCTGCTACCTTCCATCGTTACAACGTCAACACGCCGCAAGGCCAGCGCATGCTGGCCAGCTACGCGCGCGGCATCCAGAAGATGCTGGCGCTGCCGGCCGATCACCCGCACAACTGGTTCCGCAACGCCTTCGTGCACCTGATGGACTGCCCGCACGGCAACTGGTGGTTCTACGTCTGGCATCGTGGCTACGTGGGCTACTTCGAGCAGACCATCCGCACGTTGAGCGGCGATCCGCAGTTCGCCATGCCGTACTGGGACTGGACGTCGCAGCCGGAGATTCCGGCCGCCATGTTCGACGGCGTTCTCTCTCCCACCGACCCGGCCTACGCGCCGTACACCGGCAACCTGGCACGATTCACAAGCTTCATCCAGCCGGCGTTGCAACAGTACTGGAACAGTCTCGACACCCAACAACGCCAGCAACTGGCGGCACGCGGCTATGCGGACTTCGGCGCCTTGTGGAACGATGTCACCGGCTACAACGCCGACGCGAAGACCGGCATTTCCGGCAATGCGGGCTATGCCATCACCTGTGGGGCGCGCTACCTGTGGCGCCAGAATGCCCGCCTTGATGCCAAAACCGCCGCCGCGGTATCGCCCGACACCATCCACGCCGGTCTGTCGCCTGTTGATTTCTACAACAGCGACGTCAGCCGCAGTTTCACCAGCTCGCGTACGGCCTCGCACGTGGACTCGCCGGACAAGAGCACCCAGTTCTCGGTGCTGGAGGGCTTCCCGCACAACAAGGTGCACAACTGCATCGGGGGCGTCGGTGCGATCGATCCGGGCCCCTACGGCAACATGACCAACTTCCTGTCGCCGCTGGACCCGATCTTCTACCTGCACCACGCCAACATGGACCGGCTGTGGGACGTATGGACCCGCAAGCAGCTGAGGCTGGGGCTGCAGATCATGCCGCCGCCGGGGCAAGCCCGCGATGCGTTCATGACCGAGCCGTTCCGTTTCTTTGTGCAGGCCGATGGCAGGTTCGCCGGGACCAAGCGTGCCGCGGACTTCTTCAGCGCCCAGGCCTTCGACTACGACTACGTGGGCGAAGGGGCTGGCGTGCTGCAAAGTGCGGCGCTGGCGGTGAAGGCCGCCGGACCGGCCACGCTGGTGCGCGGCAAGCGCCGCGGTGCCGCCGTGTCCGTGTCGCTGCCGGGTACGGTCCGAGGCCAGCTGGGCGCCACGGCAGCGCCCGCGCTGATTGCCGAAGTCACCGTGGAGCGGCCGCACGGCCTGCACAACACGCGCGAGTTCGACGTGCTGGTGAATGCACCGGCAGGGGTCGAGACGGTGGATGCGAACAGCCCCTACTACGTGGGTACGGTGTCCTTCTTCGGTCCGCCGATGACCGGTATGGACCATTCGCACCCCACCACGTTCGCCGTGCCGCTGCCACAGCGACTCAACCTGCTCAAGGCTGGCGCGGCCGACGCCAGTGGCAGCACGGCGCTTGAGTTCCGGCTGGTGGCCTCCACCGGACAGGCCGCCGAAGCGTTCCCGGTCCTGGACGCGGCGGTGCTGGTGGTGCCCTGAGGGAGGCGCCAGGCGCCGTAGTACGTCACGCAGACAGGGCCGCCACGCGGTCCTGTCTGTGCTCCCTGGCGACGTGCGTCAGGCCGACGTGGCGTCGTAGGTTGGGCCATCCCAGCCGTCCAGGAATTTGGGCAGGGCGTCGATGACGTCGACAATGCGGTCACGGTAGAACAGGTGCATCGTGGGCGCGAAGGACTCGGTCAGTGCGCCACCCAGGGCGCGGGCCACCAGCGCATTGGGCACCACGCGCATGCCCAGTCGATTGGTGCCGAACAGCACGTCCCCACAGCCGCTGCAGAACGTTTTTGAGAGCTGCTTGTGCGGATGCGGGAACACCGTTGTCGCGCCCTCCTCCACCTCGACCGCGTCTGCGTTCCAGGCCGTGGCCGAGAGCATGGCCGTGGCGTAGAAGTCCCGGCAGGTACTGCAGTGGCAGATGGCACGCGCAACCGGCGCGCCGTTCAGGGTAAGGGTGGTGCGTCCACACAGACAGTTGGCGCGAAGCATCATGCGTGTCTCGGCGTTCAGTAGGCCGGCATGTTACCGGCAATGGCGGCTCGCCAGCCCAGCATTGCCTTGCACGCGGCAGTACTGCGGATTCAGTCCCGGCTCGCTATGCTTGTGTTGTCCGTCCACGAGCACCCGCCATGCGCACGTTGTATCCCACCATCGAACCGTACCGCGCGCATCGTCTGGCGGTGGATGCCGTGCACACGCTGCATGTCGAGGAATGTGGCGCAGTGGACGGCATTCCCGTGGTGTTCCTGCACGGCGGCCCCGGCGCGGGCGTGTCACCCACGCACCGTCGTTTCTTTGATCCCGCGCGCTACCGCATCGTACTGATCGACCAGCGCGGCAGCGGTCGCTCCACCCCGTTCGGCGAATTGCGTGACAACACCACCGCGCACCTGGTGGCCGACATCGAGTCTGTGCGCGAGCACTTGGGCATCGACCGCTGGCTGGTCTTCGGCGGCTCGTGGGGGTCCACGCTGGCGCTGGCCTACGCGCAGGCACACCCGGAGCGCGCCACCGGGGTGATCGTGCGCGGCGTCTACCTGGGCCGTGCCGAAGAGAACCGCTGGTTCAACGAGGCCGACGGCGGCGCCCGCTGGATTTTCCCCGAACGGTGGGCGCGCTATGAAGCGCACATTCCCGAGGCCGAACGCGGCGAACTGATCGCCGCTTACTGGCAGCGCCTCGACAGTCCCGACCAGGGCGTGGCCATCGCCGCGGCGCAGGCATGGCTGGGCTGGGAAGATCATGCGGCCACGCTGGTGCATGATGTGGAAGCTCGCTCGCACGCCGATCCCTTGGCGACGCTGGCCAAGGCGCGCATCGAAGCCCATTACTTCCGCCACCACGCGTTCCTGGAGCACGGGCAGCTTTTGCAGGGCGTCGATCGCATCCGCCACCTGCCGGGGGTCATCGTGCAGGGCCGCTACGACATCATCTGCCCCGCGCGCAGCGCCTGGGATCTCGCGTCTGCCTGGCCGGAGGCGCAGCTGGAGATGGTGTTGTCGGGCCATGGCGCAACCGAACCGGCCACCGCTGACGCGCTGGTACGGGCCACCGACGCCTTCGCCGACCGCATCGCCGGTCCTGTCCGCGCCTGAAGCGGTCGGATGCAGTAGCAACACCCAGGCATCGCGCGACGCGGCGTTGCGCTGCATCGCCGGTCCATGGCACGGCGTTAACGGGCTGCGGTGCACGCTCGCAACCACGTTGAGCGAAGCAGGACCACGTATGCACCCCACCGTTCGAACCGTTCTTGCCGGCGCCGCCATGGTGGCGTTGGCCACGGCCTGCACCGCGTCCGATGCCGATGCGTCACGCGAGACAGCGGCGCCCTCGGCACTGCCGACAGCCACACCACCGGACACGGTCGCGTCGGTGGTGGACCGCGCCGCACCACCCGCGCAGGCAGCGGATGCCTTCGCCGAACCTGCGCCGGGCATCGCGGTCCGGCCGGTGGCAGGCACCACCGTGCACCGGGACTTCAAGCGCAGCTACCTGGCGATGGATGCGTGGACGCTCTACCCCGCCGAAGGCAGCGCCGGCCGGCCGCTCGTGGCGCTGGTGCTGGATGGCTCCAACGAGATCACATCGGCAGAAATGCGGATCGGTCGCAGCGACGGCGCCGCAGACGTGAAGGCGTGCACCACGCCCCCGCCCGATGCGGCAGACAAGGCGGATACGGCGGATGTAGACGGTGTGCGTACCACCCACTTCAGCAGCAGCGACGCGGCGATGAGTCACTACCTGTCGGCCGACAGCTATCGCATCGTCCAGGGCGGCGCCTGTTATGCCATCGACCTGATCATCGCCGGCGCCCACCCGGAGGTGTACGACCCACCGCGCATGCCACCGTTTACCGCGCAGCAGGCCAAGGCGGCGCTGGCGTCCATGCTCGCTGCGGTGCACTGGACGCACTAGCGGCGTAGCTGCGGGCCCGTTGATGTCGCCACCACGCATCAAGGCTCACCATCCAAGGCAACGGCGCGCGCCACCGGCGCCCCTTTGATGAGGTCTCTGCATGCACGACTGGGCAACACTGCCGCGATCGTTCTACCAACGCCACCCCACCGAGGTGGCACCGGCGCTGCTCAACAAGCTGCTGGTGCGCGACGATGGCCGTGCGGGCCGCATCGTCGAGGTGGAAGCCTATGCGGGCAGCGAAGATCCGGCGGCGCATTCGTTCCGCGGCCAGACGCCGCGTACCGCCACCATGTTCGGTGAAGCCGGTCACCTGTATGTGTACTTCAGCTACGGCATGCATTGGGGATCAAACGCGGTCTGCGGCGAGGTCGGTCAAGGCTGGGGTGTACTGCTGCGGGCGCTGGAGCCGGTGCACGGGCTGGAACTGATACGCGAGGCGCGTCCGGCCATCCGCCACGACCGCGATCTGGCCAGTGGGCCGGGCCGGCTGTCGCAGGCGATGGGCATTACCAAGGCGCTGGACGGCGCGGACCTGGTGCGCAACGACCGCGGCGTGCGGATTGTGTCCGATGCGATGGCACCGCCCATCGAACCGGGAGTGGGCCCGCGTATCGGCATCAGCAAGGCGGTGGATTTCCCGTGGCGCTGGCACGTGCCCGGGCATGCGCACGTCTCAGGCCGGTCCGCGCGGCGCTGATCCTGCCGCGGCCTGCACTGGTATCCTGTTCGGCTGCCTGGCACCGGTTGACGCGCGCGTCGTGATCGCGCGCCGACACCCGGTGTTGCACCACGAAAAGGATGTCCCGATGAAATCCCTCCCCGCCCTGCTGCTCGGCGCTGCCTTGCTGTGCTGCGCAGCGCCGCTGCTGGCAGCCGAGCACGTCTACTACGTCGGCCTGGACATCCGCCTGGCCGGTCAGGACCGTGGCACATTCGGGCAGCGCAGCCTCAGCAGTCTGGCGATCGACACCGCGGCCGATGGAAGTGCCCGCCTGCGCACGCGCGTGCTGTGGACCGAACAGCGCGCCCCCGGCGACAGACAGACGGTGCTGGATCTGGATCCGGAGGTGGGCGACGAGCGCGCGATGCTGGCACTGCTGGACGGCGGCTTCGAGCTGACCGTGGCCGCTGACGGCACCAGCACGGGCATGCGCGCCGTCGACCAGGAGGCCTGGCGCGACACCGTGACCCTGCAGCCGCAGGCCGCACGCCTGATCAACGCCGAGCAGCAGTTGGGCGGTCTGCAGCCGTTGGCGCTGCCGGCCCAGCTGGACATTGGCCAGCGCATCACCCGTCGCGCCCAGACCCGGGACTTCGGCGAACTGACCTCGCAGATGCAGGTGCAGTCGCTGACCCCGGCCGAAGTAGTGGTCAGCGTGGAGCTGGCCGGTACCGGCGTGCAGGGCCGTGGCCGGCAGGTGCTGCAGCGTGCCGACGGCATGCCGATCGAAGCGCGCATGCACCTGACGCTGGCACCCCGCGACGACCTGCCTGCCACCGAGCAGCGGATGTACCTGGCGCGGATGGACCTGGACCCGCTGCAGCGCCTGGAAACCGAGCGCATCGTGGAGACGTACCCGGCGATGATCCAGGCGCAGCTCGACGCACCGCCGTTCTCGGCGCTGTCGTCCAATGCCGACGACTACCCGCCGGCGCCGCCGGAAGAGCGCGTGCCCGGGCTGTTGGACATGGCGGCACTGAAGCAGACCGAAACCAGCCTGATGTTCGCGGTGAACCGCGACTACCGCGACGGCCGCCCGTTGATCCGCATTGCCGGTCGCGTCGGCACCGGCGCCCCCACCCGCGACGCCCCGGCCGCGCCCGCCATCGCCGCGGCCACCGCGCATGCCGTGCACTTCTTCGATGCCAGGGGCAAGCGCCTGTCGAACCTCGCCGCGCAGCCGGTGCTGGACCCGTGGGTGTTGGTGGGCGACTTCCATGCCGACGAAAAGGACATCGCGTTCCCGTTCCGCCTGCCGCTGAACACGCGTGGCAGCCAGGTGGACGCCATCCGCCGGATCCGCCTGGATGTCGATGTGGACACTTACCTGGGCACCGAGGTGGAAACACTGGCCCCGGGTACCCTCTCGCGGCGCAACCCGAACGCGCAGGTGCAGTGGACCTCGCCCACCCGGGTGACCGTGCAGCAGCCGCTGCCCTGGCGCGAACGTAGCGAGGGCTACTGGACCACCGCCGTACCGCTGGATGCGCAGGGCCGTGAGATGCCGGCGGCGATGGTCGATGTGCAAGGCGCGCTGGCACTGGCCGACGCGCACCCGGGCGACCCGGCGCAGTCGCCGCTGCACTGGGAACGCATGCGCCAGCCCCACCGTGAGGAGATCGCCACGGCGGCGCCGATCGCCGCCCTGCGGCTGCGCCACCAGCGCTGGCAGCGCCAGCCGCGGCAATGGACCTTCCGCTACCTTGCCCCGGACGCTGCTGATGCGGGCACGGCGGAGGGTGGTGCCGACTAGCCCGGCGGCCTCGTTCAGACAGGCCGGTTGTCTTTCCGGTGTAAAATTCAGCGTTTTAACCGGAACAATGGCGAAAACGCAGCACCGCCCGCCCCTGCCCGGCCCCGCGTTCATCCGTCTGTTGGCCGGATTGGCCGACGGCCAGGCAACGCCGACCAGCCCGGACCTGTCCGATCGCCTGAGCCAGTGGGTCGACTGGAACCGTGCGGTGGCGCTGTCGCGGGCGCTGGACGGCCGGGTGCCGCCCCCGCCTGCCGAGGCGGTCGCGTTCGATGCCGCCGAAGAAGTCGACTGCGCGCGGGTGCGCTCGGTACTGGAAGCGGCCCTTGTTCAGCAACCTGACCCGCCAAAGCCCGGTGCCCGCGACGATGTGGCGGCGATTCGCCAGCGCATCGTTGCCCTGCAGCGCTCAATGCAGGCCAACACCGGGCGGTTGCGCGGGCGCCTGCGCGACATGCTCAGCCTGGCCGGCCCCGAACTGGGGCGGCTGGCCGAGGTGGATGCGGTGATGGAGCAAACGTTGAGCCCGCGCGAGCAGGCCTTGCTGGCCACGGTGCCGACGCTGCTCGTCCAGCACTTCGAGCGGCTGCGCAACGCGGCGCTGCCACCGCCCGTCGAAGGCGAGGCTGCCGACGCCGAGGCGGTGCCGGCCGACGACGGCTGGCGGCAGCGGTTCAACCTCACGATGCAGAGCGTGTTGCTGGCCGAACTGGATGTTCGTTTTCACCCCATCGAAGGCCTGCTTGCAGCGCTTCGCCCCCGATAACTGGGACGTCATGTTCAGAACTAGTCTTTATCTCGTCGTTTTCCTTGCAGGTCTGTTTGCCGCGTGCTGGATCGGCGTGGGGTACCTGGGGTCGAACCCCGTAGGGTTCGCAGTCGCCCTCGTGATCGCGGTCTGCTACACCGCTGGTGGCCTCGAGCTGTTCCGCTACCGCCAGGCCACTGCGGGACTGGGCCAGGCCCTGGCCGATGTGTCCGCGGCCGAGCAGGATCTGGGTGCCTGGTTGCAGCGCGTGCCGGCCAGCCTGCGCAATGCGGTGCGCCTGCGCGTGGATGGCGAGCGCGTTGCCCTGCCCGCCCCGGTGCTGACGCCCTACCTGGTGGGGCTGCTGGTGCTGCTGGGCATGCTCGGCACCCTGCTGGGCATGATGGCCACGCTGCGCGGCACCGGGCTGGCGCTGGAAAGCGCCACCGACCTGCAGGCCATCCGCGGCTCGCTCGGTGCGCCGGTGGAAGGCCTGGCCGTGGCCTTTGGCACCTCCATCGCCGGCGTGGCGACCTCGGCGATGCTCGGGCTGCTGTCGGCGCTGTGCCGCCGCGAGCGCCTGCAGACCGTGCAGGTGCTTGATGCACGCGTGGCCACCGACCTGCACCCGCATTCCCAGGCATGGCAGCGCAGCGAGGCGTTCCGCCTTGCGCAGGCGCAGGCCGCGCTGATGCCGGCGCTGGTCGACCGCCTGCAGGCGATGACCGCTGCGATCGAGCAGCAGAGCCTGCAGGCCAACCAGCAGTTGCTGTCCAGCCAGGAGAGCTTCCATGCCAAGGCCGACGCCGAACACGCCCGGTTGGCGAGTGCGGTCGAGCTGGCGCTGAAAGACAGCATCGCCGCCAGCGCTCGCGCCGTGGGCGAGGCGCTGCAGCCGATCATGGACAGCACCCTGCGCGGCATCGCCGCTGAAACGACCGCCCTGCAGCGCGATGTCGGGCAGGCCGTGCAGCGCCAGCTGGACGGTCTCAACGCCGGCTTCGAGGCCAGCCGCGCGGCCAGCGCGGACAGCTGGAACAGCGCGATCGCCGCCCAGCAGCAGACCAACCTGGCGCTCACCACCGACCTGCGTGCAGCGCTGGAGCACCTCACCGCGCAGCACGACCAACGCGCGCTCGGCCTGCTGGATGCGCTGTCGTCGCGCCTGGCGGCCAACGTGGACCACTGGGCCACCGCGCAGGACGCGCAGCAGCAGACCCATCAGGCGCTCACCGCCGACCTGCGGCAGACCCTGCAGCAGTTCAGCGACAGCCACGACCAGCACGCCCTGCGCCTGCTGGACGGGGTCGCACAGCGCCTGGATACCAGCGCCGGCAACTGGACCACCGCGCAGGCTGCACAGCAGCGCAGCAACGAAACACTGGTGGTGGAACTGCGCGACGCACTGGCGCGCTTCACCGACCAGCACCAGCAGCAGGCCGGCAGCCTGGCCGACGCCCTGGCCAGCCGCCTGGACGCCACCGCCGAGCGGTGGAACAGCAGCCAGCAGAGCCAGCAGCAGGCCCATGCCGCGCTGATCGGCGGGCTGGATAGCACGCTGCAGGGCTTCACCCAGACCCACGACGCACGGGCCGGTGCCCTGCTGGAGGCGTTGTCCGATCGTCTGGATGCCAGCACCCGCAACCACGCCGACGCATGGCGCGATGCCTTGGCGCAGCAGGCCGCCACCCACGCCAGCAGCGCCGCGCGCAACGAGCAGGCACTGACCGCCGTGGCCGGCAGTTTCGATACGCACGCCCGCACGCTCGCCGACACCATGCAGCAGGCACACGCCACCTTGCAGGACGCTTTGGAAGCGCGCGATGGGCAGCGCCTGGCCGCGTGGAGCGATGCGTTCGGCACACTGTCCACCTCGCTGGCCCAGCAATGGGCGCAGACCGGCGAACAGGTCGCGCGCCGCCAGCAGGACATCTGCGAGACGCTGTCGCGGACCGCGCAGGAGATCACCACCCAGACCCAGGCCCACGCCAGCGACACCATCGCCGAGATCTCGCGGCTGGTGCAGGTCGCCTCGGAAGCGCCGAAGGCCGCCGCTGACGTGGTGGCCGAGCTGCGCCAGAAGCTGTCTGACAGCATGGTCCGCGACACCGCCATGCTGGAAGAACGCAGCCGCCTGCTGGCCACGCTGGAAACGCTGCTGGATGCGGTCAACCATGCCTCCACCGAACAGCGCACCGCCGTTGACGCACTGGTGACCACCTCGGCCGACCTGCTCGACCGGGTGGGCACGCGCTTCACCGACCACCTCGCCACCGAAACCGGCAAGCTGGGCGACGTTGCCGCGCAGGTCACCGGCAGCGCGGTGGAAGTGGCGGCACTGGCCGACGCGTTCGGCGGCGCCATGCAGGTGTTCGGCAGCGCCAGCAGCGGGCTGGGCGAGCGCCTCGAGCAGATCAGTGGCGCGCTGGACGCGTCGCTGGCGCGCAGCGATGAACAGCTGGCCTATTACGTGGCCCAGGCGCGCGAGGTCATCGACCTGAGCGTGCTGTCGCAGAAGCAGATCATCGAAGAACTGCAGCAGCTGGGCGCGCGCCGCAGCGCCGACCCGGCTGGGGCCGCCACCGCATGAGCGACGAGATCGAGGCCGACGGCGAATCCGGCGCACCGATCTGGGCTGCCTTCGGTGACCTGATGTCGGTGCTGCTGGGCGCCTTCGTGCTGATCCTGGTGGGTGTGGTGGCGCTGCAGCTGGAGTTGTCCAACCGGCTGGACCACGAGGTCAAGCAGCGCCAGGCCGAAGCCCAGCGTCGCAAGACGCTGGAGCAGGCGCTGGCCGTGCCGCTGGCGGCCGGTCGGGTGACGATCGTGGATGGCCGCATCGGCATCCGCGGCAGCGTGCTGTTCGCCTTGAATTCCGACCAGCTGCAGCCTGAAGGCCGCGAGCTGCTCAAGAGCCTGGCCGGCCCGTTGGCCGAATACCTGTCCTCGCGCGAAGAGATCCTGATGGTCAGCGGCTTCACCGATGATCGTCAGGTGCGCGAAGGCAACCGCCAGTTCGCCGACAACTGGGCGCTGTCGGCCGAGCGCGCGCTCACCGTCACCCGCGCCCTGATTGCCGAAGGCGTGCCCGCCTCGGCGGTGTTTGCCGCCGCTTTTGGTGCCGAGCAACCGGTGGACTCCAACGCAGAAGAAGCCGGGCGCGCACGCAATCGCCGCGTTGAAATGGCGCCGATTCCGCGACCGAAAGCCACGGCCGCCGATGCCCCCTAAGGCCAAATCGACGCCGATGCCGGTGAGTGCGCAGCTCGATGCGTGGCGCCAGCAGCAGCTGGACCGCCACGACCCGCTGGGCTTTGCGGTGATCGAGGCGTTGCAGGCGCGTGCGCAGGCACAGCAGGGCGCGGTGCGACAGCTGCTGGATGCGCGGCTGGCCACGCGGGTGGCAGCGTATGCGGCGCGCATTGCCGAACAGACCGTGCGCGCACCGCGTCGCGCGCGCGGCACGCCGGCCTCGGGTGCCGACCGCGCCAGTCCGCTGTCGGACCTGCTGGCAACGCTGGCCGTACATGCACATACGCAGGCACCGCCGGTGCCGCGAGATGCCCCCCGCGACACCGCCCCGGCCCCGGCGTTCCCCGCACTGCCGGCCATCAGCGAATTCCGTGATCTGTGGGCCACGGTGCGCAATGAAAGCCAGAAGCGCATCTCGCTGGCGCAGGGCCCCGGCGATGGCGGCCCGTTGAACTCGGCGGTGCTGGTGCACCGCTCGCTCACCTTGATGAGCGAGCTGTCGCCGGGCTACCTGCAGCACTTCCTGATGTACCTGGACAACCTGGCCTGGCTGGAACAGCTGCAACCGCGCACGGCCACGCCTGCGCGTGACGTGGGCCGTATCCCCAAGCCGCGCCGCGCCCGCACCCCGAAGGCCTGATCGCGCCACCGGCACGGCGCGCACTGCGTCGGCCTGGATATACCAAGGTATATCGCCGCTAACCCACGGGCATCTAGGCGGGCGCGCAACCGGTGCGGACAATACGCGCACCGGCCAGGCGCACTGCGTCACGCCGGCATCGCCCTTCCACTACCGGACATTCCCATGGATCCCGACCCCGATCCTGCCGGGTGCCGCGCGCCCCTGCTTTCGCCCCTGCCCTGTTCCACCCCGGCGTCCGGCCGGCGGCGTCCGCACCTCTGAGTGCCGGGTGGCCGGCGGGCGCTGCCTGCCCGGAGGCCTTCCGATGCACTACAAGATTCTCTACATCACCCTGCGTCGCCTGATCCTCGATCGCGACGTGGCCGGCCTGCGCAGCCAGCTGCTGCAGCACGGCGCCCCGTTGTTCGCACGCGCCCTGGCCCTGGGCTCCGAGCGCGTCATCGCCGACGCCCTGAGCCTGCTGCCGATCTCCGAACGTCTGCACGTGCTGCGCCACCTGCCCGCCGCCCTGCGCAGCGCGTTGCTGCCGCTGTGTTCGCGCGGCAGCCCGCACCCGGCGCGCTCGCGCTGGTCTTATCCCATCGCCAGCGTCCAGCACGCCTGATCCCCGCGCGGCCACGTCCTCACGGGCCGCGCGCAGCCCTGCCTCCCGACCCGTGCCGCCCTGCGCGGTGTCGCCTGTCTTTCAAGGAGTTCCCCATGACCCTGCTCAATGCATGGTTCGATGCCTTCCTGCGCAGCCGCCGCGCCGCCAGCCTGTTCCGTCGCCGCGCCCTGCCCGACGCCGGCATGGGGCGCGGTGCGGCCGGCGCGGTGCCCACCGATTTCAGCGATGCGTTGCGGCGTCTGGCACAGGTGCCGGTGGCGGCCGCGTTGGCGGCGGTAGCGTCGCACCCCGAGGGCCTGGCCAGCGATGAGGCCGATGCCCGGTTGGCCCGCGTGGGCCCCAATGAGATCGATCACGAAAAGCCCCTGCCGTGGTGGCGTCACCTGTGGCAGTGCTACCGCAATCCGTTCAACCTGCTGCTCACCCTGCTGGCGGTGGTGTCCTGGCTGACCGAAGACGTCAAGGCCACGGTGGTGATCGGCACCATGGTGGTGTTGTCTACGCTGATCCGGTTCATCCAGGAGGGGCGTTCCAACCGCGCGGCCGAGCGGCTCAAGGCGCTGGTGGGCAACAACGCCCGCGTGCTGCGCCGTCCTGGCGGCGATGCTGCAACCCGGCAGGACACCGGCGCTGAACCGGGCACGCCGCGGCCCGCGCAGCAGCGCTCGCTGCCGATCCGGGCGCTGGTGCCAGGCGACCACATCGTGCTGTCGGCCGGCGACATGATCCCCGCCGACTGCCGCGTGCTGAACGCCAAGGACCTGTTCGTGGCGCAGGCGGCGATGACTGGCGAATCGCTGCCGGTGGAGAAGTTCGCCGCCCCCGACACGGCCCAGCCCAACCTGCTCGAGCAGCCCAACCTGCTGTTCATGGGCACCAACGTGGTGTCCGGCTCGGCCACGGCGGTGGTGCTGGCCACCGGCAACCGCACCTGCTTCGGCACCATTGCCCAGCGCAGCACCGCCACCGAACGCGCGCCCACCGCCTTCCAGGCCGGGGTCAACAGTGTCAGCTGGCTGTTGATCCGGTTCGCCCTGGTGATGGTGCCGTTCGTGCTGCTGGTCAACGGCGTGACCAAGGGCGACTGGACCGAAGCCTTCCTGTTCGCGCTGTCGGTGGCGGTCGGGCTCACCCCGGAAATGCTGCCGATGATCGTCACCTCCACCCTGGCCAAGGGCGCGGTGCTGCTGTCGCGTCGCAAGGTGATCGTCAAGCGCCTGGATGCGATCCAGAACTTCGGCGCGATGGACGTGCTGTGCACCGACAAGACCGGCACGCTCACCCAGGACCGCATCGCGCTGGAGCGGCACACCGATGTGTACGGCAACGACTCGCAGGATGTGCTGGCATTTGCCTACCTCAACAGCCATTTCCAGACCGGGCTGACCAACCTGCTCGACCGCGCCGTGCTGGAGCACGTCGAACTGAAGACCGAGCTTCGCCTGGCCCAGGACTACCGCAAGGTGGACGAGATTCCGTTCGACTTCGAACGCCGCCGCATGTCGGTGGTGGTGTCCGAGCGCGACGACCACCATGAGCTGGTGTGCAAGGGCGCGGTGGAGGAGATGCTGGCCGTGTGCAGCCGGGTGCGCGAAAACGGCCAGGACCTGCCGCTGGATGCACAGCGGCTGGCACGGGTGCGCCAGACCACCGAGGAGCTCAACGAACAGGGCCTGCGCGTGGTCGCGGTGGCCATGAAGGAAGTCCCCGCCACGCGCGAGGTGTACTCGCAGGCCGATGAGCAGGATCTCACCCTGCTCGGCTACGTGGCGTTCCTGGATCCGCCGAAGGAATCGACCGCGCAGGCGCTGCAGGCGCTGGCCGGGCTGGGCGTGGAGGTGAAGGTGTTCACCGGCGACAACGAACTGGTCACCGCGCGGGTGTGTGCCCAGGTGGGACTGCACGCCGACGGCATCGTGACCGGTCCGCAGATCGACCGCATGGACGAAGCCGCCGTGGCCGACGCGCTGGGCCGGCATCGCGTGTTTGCCCGGCTCACGCCCCTGCACAAGGAACGCCTGGTACGTGCCCTGCGTGCACAGGGCAAGGTGGTGGGGTTCCTGGGTGACGGCATCAACGATGCCCCGGCACTGCGGGCGGCCGACATCGGCATCAGCGTGGACAGCGCGGTGGACATCGCCAAGGAGGCGGCCGACATCATCCTGCTCGAGAAGAACCTGATGGTGCTCGAGGAAGGCGTGGTGCAGGGCCGGCGCACCTTCAGCAACATGCTCAAGTACATCCGCATGACCGCCAGTTCCAACTTCGGCAACGTGTTCTCGGTGCTGGTGGCCTCCGCGTTCCTGCCCTTCCTGCCGATGCTGCCACTGCAACTGCTGGTGCAGAACCTGCTGTATGACATCTCGCAGATCGCCATTCCATTCGACAACGTCGATGAGGAGCTGGTGCGCAAGCCGCTGAAGTGGAACCCGGCCGACATCGGGCGCTTCATGGTGTTCTTCGGCCCGATCAGCTCGATCTTCGACCTGACCTGCTTCGCGCTGATGTGGTACGTGTTCGATGCGCGCACGGCGGCCGACCAGAGCCTGTTCCAGTCCGGCTGGTTCGTGGTGGGCCTGCTGACCCAGACCCTGATCGTGCACATGATCCGCACGCCCAAGGTGCCGTTCGTGCAGAGCATCGCCGCCCCGCCGCTGCTTCTGATGACCGGGCTGATCATGGCCATCGGCGTGCTGCTGCCGATGAGCCCGCTGGCCGGCTACTTCAAGCTGCAGGCACTGCCGCCCGGTTACTGGCCGTTCCTGGTTGCCATTCTGTTCGGGTATGCGGTGCTGACCACGCTGCTGAAGAAGGTCTACATCCGTCGTTACGGGTGGCAGTGATGGACTTCAACCCGCACCTGCCGGCGTTCAACGCCGGGGCCACGATCAGCACCCTGATCAGCCTGGGCACGGCCTTCGTGCTCGGGGCGGCGATCGGGCTGGAGCGGCAGCTGCGCCAGCGCACCGCCGGCCTGCGCACCAACACGCTGGTGGCGGTGGGCGCGGCGGTGTTCGTGGACCTGGCCGTGCGCTTCCACGACCTGTACGGCGGCCCGCCCTCGCCGCTGCACGTGGTGGCGTACGTCGTCTCCGGGGTCGGTTTTTTGGGCGCCGGCGCGATCATGAAGGACGGTGCGCAGGTGTCTGGCCTGAACACCGCTGCCACGCTGTGGGGGTCGGCGGCCGTGGGTGCCTGCGCCGGCATCAAGCTGCTGCCCGAAGCGCTGCTGGCGGCACTGTTCGTGCTGGCGGCCAACACGCTGTTGCGGCCGGTGGTCAACCGCATCCAGCGCCAGCCGGTGGAGGAATCCTTCAGCGAGGCGACCTACGCGGTCACGGTGGTGTGCCAGCGTGAGCACCAGGCCGACGTGCTGGACCGGCTGCTGGGGCTGCTGGAACAGGCGCACTACCCGGTGCGCGCCGTCGATCCGCGCCCCTTCGGCGAGCGCGACGTGGAGATCGAGGCGGTGCTGTACGCGACAGCCGTGGACGCCGCCGAACTGGACGCGGTGCTGGCCACGCTCGCGGGCCTGCCGGGCGTTCTGCAGGCGTTCTGGAATGCCACGCTGGAGGACTGACACCGGCCGGCCACGGCCCCGATGCTATGCTCGGCCGCGTAGAACCACGCGGCCTTTGTCCACGTTTTCCACGGAACCGTTCCGATGCTGTCTTCCTCCTCGCGCCGTACCGTTGCCCTGCTCGTGCTGGGCGTGGTGATGGCTGCGATCTTCGCCGCCGATACGCTCACCGACTATGCGGTGGCCGCCGCCTGCTTCTACGCGGCGGTGATCCTGGCCGCCTCGCGCGTGCTGACCGGACGCGGGCTGGTGCGGTTGGCCGCCCTCTGCATCGGCCTCACCGGGCTCAGCTTCTTCCTGACCCGCTTCGGCACGTACCGCATCGGCCTGGTGAATTCGGGCATCGGCATGCTGGTGATCGGCATCACCACCTGGCTGGCGCTGAAGATGGAAGCGGCCAAGGCCGCCGTGCAGGACGCGCAGGCCCGGTTGCTGCGGGTGGCACGCGCTTCCACCGTGGGTGAGCTCACCACCTCCATCGCGCACGAAGTGAACCAACCGCTGGCGGCGATCGCCAGCAGCGCCGAAGCCAGTCAGCGTTGGCTGGCCCAGGATCCGCCCAATGTGGAGAAGGCGCGGCAGACGCTGGCACGGATCCTGGCCGATGCGCACCGGGCCAGCGACGTGATTGCCCGCGTGCGCGGGTTGACCCGCGGCGCGGTGCCAGAGCGGCAGGGGTTCGACCTCAACCAGGCGGTGCTGGAAATGCTGGCGCTGTCGCAAAGCGAACTGGAACAGCATGCGGTGACGCTGAGCACCGAGCTGGATGACGCGCTGCCGCCGGTATTCGGCGACCGCGTGCAGGTGCAGCAGGTGATCGGCAACCTGATTCTCAACGCGGTCGATGCGATGGCCGAGGTGCCGGCAGGCAGCCGGCGGCTGGTGCTGCGCAGCTGGCGCGCAAGCCCGACGCGGGTGGCGATGAGTGTGCGCGACCACGGCAGTGGCCTACCGCTGGACGCGCCGGAGCGGGTATTCGATGCCTTCTGGACCACCAAGTCCGGCGGCCTGGGCTTGGGCTTGAGCCTGAGCCGCAGCATCCTGGAGGCCCATGACGGCCATATCCGGGCCGAGCCGATGGCCGCCGGTGGCGCCTGTTTCGTGTTCGAACTGCCGGTCGATGGCCGAGGTTCGCATGGTTAGGCCGACGCCGCCGGAGACGTCGCCTGCGCCCATCGTCTACGTGGTGGACGACGATCATTCGGTGCGCGCCGCTCTGGAAGACCTGTTGGCCTCGATGGGCATGCAGGTGCGTGCCTTCGACTCCGTGGCCGCCTTCCTGCAGCACCCCCGCGCGGACGCGCCGGCCTGCCTGGTACTGGACGTGCGCATGCCGGGCCAGAGCGGGCTGGAGTTCCACCGGCAGATGGCCAGCCATGGCCTGCATCTGCCGGTGGTGTTCATCACCGGCCACGGCGACATCGCGATGGGTGTGGCGGCCATGAAAGAAGGGGCCATCGAGTTCCTGACCAAGCCGTTCCGTGATCAGGAGCTGCTGGATGCGATCCACCTCGGCATCGAGCGCGACCGCGAGCGGCGCCGCGATGACGCTGCGGTGGACGTGTTGCGGCAACGTTGGGCATCGCTCAACGACGGCGAGCGCGACGTGGTGGGCGGCGTCGTCCGCGGCCGGCTCAACAAACAGATCGCTGCCGAACTGGGGGTGAGCGAAATCACGGTGAAGGTGCGCCGCGCCAACGTGATGCGCAAGATGCAGGCGCGCACGCTGGTGGATCTGGTGCGGATGTACGACCGTCTGGGGATCGGCTGAGGCCCCTCCGCCCTCCGTGGCGGCCGTCATCACCAGCGCGACTGGGCAGATGAGCAATCGGCATCAGAGCGCCTGCGATGCGGGCACCGTCGCTTCCTAGAATGGGCCATGGCCGCTGCCGCGGCTCCCCTTCCTGCCGTGGATGCTGGCCATGCGTGCTGCCCTGCCCTTCACCCTGCTTGCCCTGTGCGCCGCACTTGCCGCTTGCCAGCAGGCCCCATCCGCCAGTCCGGTGGCCAGTGCGCAGGCCGCGCCCGCTGCCGAGGAAATCGCCTGGCGGCACGGTGATGTCGAAGACGCGTTTGCCGATGCGCAGCAGAGCGGCAAGCCGGTGCTGCTGTACTGGGGCGCGGTGTGGTGCCCGCCGTGCAACAAGCTCAAGGCCACCCTGTTCCGTGACCCGGCATTCATCGCGCTGACCCGGCAGTACGTGCCGGTGTACCTGGATGGCGACTCGGAAGGTGCCCAGGCACTGGGCGAGCAGTTCGGCGTGCGCGGCTATCCCACGCTGATCGTATTGGACCCGCAGCGCCACGAAATCACCCGGCTGGCCGGCGGCAACGACAGCGCCGAACTGACCCGGGCGCTGCGCCTGGCGGTGAACCGGCGCACCGCCGTGGCCGACGTGCTGCGGGTGGCGGTGGTGTCGCCGCAGCGCGTGTCCGAGGACGATTGGCGGGTGCTGGGTGATTACGGCTGCGAGGTGGACGCTAATCGTCTGGCCGGCCAACGCGATCCGGTGGCGCTGCTGCGGCAGCTGGCCGCCTCCGCGCCGGACCCGGCCCTGCAACGTCGTTTCGGGCTGCTGGCGCTGGGCGCCGGCAGTAGCGGGAAAGATGCGCCTGCGCCCACTGCGGCGGAACGCGCGGCAACCCGCACCCTGCTGACCACGGTACTGGCCGCGCCGGCCGAAGTGCGTGCCAACCGCGACCTGCTGGGCTACCAAGGGCCCGCACTGGTGGCACGGGCCGCGGCCACGCCGGAGCAGGCGCAGCAGCTGGGCACCCCGTTGCTGGCGGCATTGGAACGCGCCGATGCCAGCCAGGACAACGCCGCCGATGCGCGGCTGTCCAGCGTGATCACCGAGTTGGCGCTGTTCAAACAGCAGCATCCGGGCACCGCCGTGCCGCCGGCGCTGCAGGAAAAGGCACACGAACGCGTGGCCGCCGCCGATGCAGCGGCCACGACCGCGCACGAGCGCCAGGCCACCATCAGCAGCGCGGTGCATGTGCTGCGCGAGGCCGGCGATGATGCCGCGGCCGAGGCGTTGTTGCGGGCCGAACTGGACCGCAGCCAGACGCCGTACTACTACATGCCCGAGCTGGCCGAACTGGCCGAGGCGCGCGGCGACAAGGCGACTGCGGTGGACTGGCTGCGCAGGGCCTACGAGGGCGCGCAGGGGCCAGCCACGCGGGTGCAATGGGGCGTGTTGTATGTGGAAGGCCTGGTGCGGCTGACGCCGGGAAATGGCAAGGCCATCGAGCAGGCAACGGCGCAGGTGATCGCCGAACTGGACGCGCAGCCGGCCGGCTACCACCAGCGCACGCGGCAGCGCTTCGAGCGGCTGGGAACCACGCTGCAGGCATGGGGCCGCGCGCACCATGGCGCTGAAACGCTGGGCCGGTTGCAGGCCCGGATGGGCGAATCGTGCGCCAAGGCCGCACCGGGCGCGGACGCCGGCGCGGCGTGCAACCGCTGGTTGAAGGGCTGACAGGTAGAGCCGACCGTTGGTCGGCTGCAGATCCGGCCCGGTAGAGCCGACCGCTGGTCGGCTGCAGAGCATCCGGAGCCGTGCGCGAAGAGCAGCCGGGCAGAGCCCGGCTCTACGCGGTGTCGTGCCACCGCGGTGTGGTGCGACCGTTCAGGCGTCGCACGCCCCCGGACATGTCGGGCACGCCCGGCCCGGTAGAGCCGACCGTTGGTCGGCTGCAGAGCATCCGAAGTCGTGCGCGAAGAGCAGCCGGGCAGAGCCCGGCTCTACGCGGTGTCGTGCCACCGCGGTGTGGTGCGACCGTCTAGACGTCGCACGCGCCCGGACATGTCGGGCACGCCCGGCCCGGTAGAGCCGACCGTTGGTCGGCTGCAGAGCATCCGAACGAGCGCATGACCAA
>Ga0308172_1000990_pt1 | contig 24950 bp, 23 predicted proteins | sample PhyGR2_FD_202134 | JGI IMG/M metagenome (GOLD analysis project Ga0308172, IMG submission 202134) | Phyllosphere microbial communities from UC Gill Tract Community Farm, Albany, California, United States - DLSLSG.R2 | ecosystem: Host-associated > Plants > Phyllosphere > Unclassified | place: USA... | reverse complement strand
CTGCCCAGGTCGTACACGAACACCTTGCCGTCGCCGATCTTGCCGGTGCCGGCGGCCTTCACGATGGCCTCCACCACTTCCTCGACCTGGCCATCGGTGACGGCCACCTCGATCTTCACCTTGGGCAGGAAGTCGACCACGTACTCCGCGCCGCGGTACAGCTCGGTATGTCCCTTCTGGCGCCCGAAGCCTTTCACCTCGGTGACCGTGATCCCGGTGACGCCGCGCTCGGCCAGTGCTTCGCGCACGTCGTCGAGCTTGAACGGCTTGAGCACCGCCATGACCATCTTCATTCTGCTTGGCTCCTGTATTCCGGCGAGCGAGGATAACGCCTGTCCCCCGGTGAACGCGATGCGCGCGGTCAGTGCCGGCGCCGGCGTGGGGGACTATCCTTAGCGTATACCCTGCGGAGCAGTAGCATGATCGACCTCAACCACCTCGATGACCTGGCCCGTCGCCTGAGCGACATGGTCCCGCCGGGCCTACGCCAGTCGCGCGAGGAACTGCAGGCCACCTTCAAGACCGCGCTGCAGGCCGGCCTGGGCAAACTGGACCTGGTCACCCGCGAGGAATTCGACGTACAGCGCGCGGTGCTGCTCAAGACCCGCGAAAAGCTGGACGCGCTGGAGAAGACCGTGGCCGAGCTGGAAGCGCGCGGCGGCGATACGCCGGCAGGCTGAGCCCGGGCCGCATCAGGCCGTTTGCAGCACAAACCGCTCGATCGCCAGCGCCACGCCATCCTCGGCGTTGGTGGTGGTTTCGAAGCGCGCCGTCTGTTTCACCGCCTCGATGGCGTTGCCCATCGCCACGCTGGTCCCGGCGAACTGGAGCATGGTCAGATCGTTCTCCTGATCGCCGAGTGCCATCACGTTGGCCGCGTCCACGCCCAAGTGCGCGGCCAGCTTCTGCAGACTCGGCCCCTTGCCCGCCCGGTGGTCGAACACCTCCAGGAAGAACGGCGCACTCTTGAGCACCGCGAAACGGTCGGTCAGTTCCGATGGCAGGCGTGAGATCGCCGCGTCCAGCACGTGCGGCTCGTCGATCATCATCAGCTTGATGAACTGCATCGCCGGGTCCATGTCCTCCACCCGCCGGTACGACAGCGGCACGTGCGACAGGTGCGAATCGGCCACCGTGTAGATGCTGATGTCCTGGTTGGGCGTGTACATGCGCCGGCCATCCAGCGCCTGGAAATGGATGCCCAGATCGCGTGCGATGCGTTCGCAGAACAGGAAGTCCTCGAAGCTCAGCGGGTACTCGACCACGCGCTGGCCGCTGCCGAGGTTCTCCACCACCGCGCCATTGCAGGCGATACAGAATTCCGCATCGCCCTCAATGCCCAGCTCAGCCAGGAACGGTGCCAACCCGGACACCGGCCGGCCGCTGGCCAGCACCACCCGCACGCCCTGCGCGCGGACCGCGGCAATGGCCAGCTTCACCCGCGGCGTGAGCTTGTGGGCGGGGTTGAGCAGGGTGCCGTCCATGTCGATGGCGATGAGGTGGACCGGGCTGGGGTGGTGCGGCATATCCATCAGGTTGAATGTTCGGGCGGTGCAGGGGGGCGTCCAGTCTAGCGGCAGCGCGTGAACGCCCGCGACCGAAGAAGCCCGACGCCACGCCGGTGCGAACGCCTACATACCGGCCTGCACGCAGCCGCCATCATCGCCCCCATCCCAAGCAACCCCGGTAACCGCATGAGCCTGGCGCTGGTCCACAGCCGTGCCCGCGCAGGCGTCAACGCGCCTGCCGTCCGCATTGAAGTACTGCTCTCCGGCGGCCTGCCGCACACCCAGATGGTCGGCCTGCCGGAAACCGCCGTGCGCGAATCGCGCGACCGTGTGCGTGCGGCCATCGTCTGTTCGCAGTTCGAGTTTCCACAGCGCCGCATCACCATCAACCTGGCCCCGGCCGACCTGCCCAAGGAAGGCGGTCGCTTTGATCTGGCCATCGCGCTCGGCATCCTGGCCGCCAGCGGGCAGATCGATACGCAGGTCTTGTCGCGCTATGAATTCCTGGGCGAACTTGCGCTGACCGGTGAGCTACGCGGGGTGAACGGCGTGCTGCCTGCCGCCCTTGCCGCCGCCCGGCTTGGGCGCACGTTGATCGTGCCACCGGAAAACGCCGCCGAAGCCGGCTTGGCCGGGCACGCCGATGTGCGCGTGGCGCGGACACTGCTGGAAGCATGCGCCGGGCTGGGCGAGCGCACGTTGCCCAAGGCCCTGCCTGCCGACGTCGCCAGCCTGCCCATGCCCGACCTGCGCGACGTGCGGGGCCAGCCGCAGGCGCGGCGGGCGCTGGAGGTGGCCGCTGCCGGGGGCCACCACCTGTTGCTGATCGGCACGCCGGGCTGCGGCAAGACGCTGCTGGCCTCGCGGTTGCCCGGCATCCTGCCCGACGCCACCGAACTGGAGGCGCTGGAGACCGCCACGGTGGCCTCCTGCACAGGCGGCGGCATCGACACCGCGCGTTGGCGGCAGCGCCCGTACCGCTCACCGCACCACACCGCCAGCGCGGTGTCACTGGTGGGCGGCGGCTCGTTCCCGCGCCCGGGCGAGATATCGCTGGCGCACAACGGCGTGCTGTTCCTGGATGAACTGCCCGAGTGGAGCCGGCACGCCCTGGAGGTGCTGCGCGAGCCATTGGAGTCGGGCCAGGTGATAGTCGCGCGCGCGTCGCGCAGTGAAGCGTTTCCCGCACGCTTCCAACTGGTGGCCGCGATGAACCCCTGCCCCTGCGGATGGGCCGGCGACCGGAGCGGACGCTGTCGCTGCGCGGTCGATGGCATCCAGCGCTATCGCGGTCGCGTGTCCGGCCCGCTGCTGGACCGCATCGACCTGCATGTGGAGGTGCCGCGGTTGGAGCCGCACGAACTCCGCGATGACACGCCGTGCGGCGAAGACAGCAGCACGGTGCGGGCGCGGGTGGTGGCGGCGCGCGAGGTGCAACTGCGCCGCAGCGAGAAGGCCAATGCCCAGTTGCAGCCCGGCGAGCTGGCGCAGCACTGTCGGCTGTCTACTGCGGATCGGCAACTGCTTGAAGATGCGGTGGAACGATTGCAGCTGTCCGCGCGGTCGATGCATCGCATTCTTCGCGTGGCGCGGACGGTGGCCGATCTGCAGGGGAGTGAGGAGATTCGGACGGCGCACGTGGCTGAAGCGATCGGGTATCGGCAGTTGGATCGGGGCGGGGGTGGATGAGCCATCGCAATCGCGCAGCACCACGGATAATCAAACTAACCAAAATTTCCTGCACGACGATGAACAGGGCTTGATAGCGTCAGAGCGCCTAGACTTAGTGGCGTAAAGCCGTTGATGGTCCCCACCCACTATTCCAAGTGGTGCATATCAGGAACAGAGATACGGTACGGGATACGCTCAGTGGTCCATAGCCGTGCCCGTGCGGGCGTCAACGCGCCCGCCGTCCGCATTGAAGTACTGCTCTCCGGCGGCCTGCCGCACACCCAGATGGTGGGCCTGCCGGAAACCGCCGTGCGCGAATCGCGCGACCGCGTGCGTGCGGCTATCGTCTGTTCGCAGTTCGAGTTTCCACAGCGCCGCATCACCATCAACCTGGCCCCGGCCGATCTGCCCAAGGAAGGCGGACGTTTTGATCTGGCCATCGCGCTGGGCATCCTCGCCGCCAGTGGGCAAATCGATACGCAGGTCCTGTCGCGCTATGAATTCCTGGGCGAACTGGCGCTGACCGGTGAGCTACGCGGGGGGAACGGCGTGCTGCCTGCCGCGCTTGCCGCCGCCCGGCTTGGCCGCACGTTGATCGTGCCACCGGAAAACGCCGCCGAAGCCGGCCTGGCCGGGCACGCCGATGTGCGCGTGGCGCGGACGCTGCTGGAAGCATGCGCCGGGCTGGGCGAACGCACGTTGCCCAAGGCCCTGCCTGCCGACGTCGCCGGCCTGCCCATGCCCGACCTGCGCGACGTGCGCGGCCAACCGCAGGCACGGCGGGCGCTGGAAGTGGCCGCAGCCGGTGGCCACCACCTGTTGCTGATCGGCACGCCGGGCTGCGGCAAGACGCTGCTGGCCTCGCGGTTGCCCGGCATCCTGCCCGACGCCACCGAGCTGGAGGCACTGGAGACCGCCACGGTGGCGTCCTGCACCGGCGGCGGCATCGACACCGCGCGTTGGCGGCAGCGCCCGTACCGATCACCGCACCACACCGCCAGCGCGGTATCGCTGGTGGGCGGCGGCTGTGATCTACATCAATTGGCGAGACTCAACATTGAATGCCAAGACTGACGGCTGCCCCAAGCAGGGAAACCCTCTGCCATAACCCATTGATTCGACTTCACATCCCAGGGTCAAGGTCGGTCAGACTGATTTCCCATGGAGAACGAGATCAGGTTTCAACTTGCGTAGGTTCGTTCAACACTCGAATCGGCTGAGACCCTTGCCACCGCGGCCGCCGGACGCGCCGCGTGCCCAGTAGCCCCCTGACCAAGTGAACAGTCGAGGCCACTCCCGCATCGTGGCTAAGGGCGCCAGAGACGATGTTCTTGCCACCCTTCAGCGGCCCCGAGGCTCTTCAGCCGGAACTCGTTTGTCAGTCCAGTGGTCAACTGAGTGCTGACGCGCTCATGCCAGCCTCTGGAGTCGGCTGTCGTCGCTTCCATTAGTTTGCGTAGGACGAGCAACAGGAAGAAGGAGCGATTTGCTGCAAAAGGTGCGCGCAGCTCTGACCACTCTGCTGACCTCGGTCGCACTGCCGCGACACCGGACTCCTTGTTCCACAACCGACTGTGGTGAGCTACAACGTTACGAACTACGCTGGTGACGTGTAGCCAACTCACCAGAACTGGCGCAAAGACGCCTACTTCGCCAGCAACGGCCTTCTGTTCCCGTGAGTGTAGGGCTGCATAGAAGCGCGACAGCGAACCAAGCGACATGACCTCGGTTGCCATCCAGATGGGCACGTTAGGGAACGCTGGAAGCGTGTACTTGCCCCTGTAGTGTTCGATGAATGCTTCTCTAGAACGCGACACTTCTTTGCTGACACTTTCCAACCACGTGTCGTACGCACGTCCGCGGAAGGTCAGGTTACGGGCCTCCATGTGGCCGAAGGGACCGTATGCGTGCGCAAAGTGGTATGTGATCAAAGTGCGCAAGGCCACTTCGATGTGACCAACCGCCTCCATGACCAGGTCTCGCAGGCCCCGATCAAACTCATAGAGACTGACCGCATCCTCAAAGGTTGCGTTCTCTCGGAAGTTGTCGCTGCCAGGCACTCTTTGGGTGTGGAGATAGCCCATCAGGCGGTAGTAGCCCACCCGCTGCAGGTACCGGCTAGCACTGGCGTCATCGCCGATGTGGAGCCCGCGTTGTTTGAGTTGCTCTATCTGCGCGTGTATCGAAAGCGGAGGCTTAAGGTACTGAGTCATCCTGACACCAAACACCGGGCAAAAAAAACCCGCCAATTTGAGCATGTCGCGACGGATCGCGTCAGAGGCGTGGCGGGTATGTTGGGGTCATTGTAACGACCACGTTACTTACCTGCAAGTAATCATGGGTCGTCCTCACGAGTCGTAACCCCTTGTTCGTAATGGTGTTTAGCAAACAGTGGCTTGAAATCATCCCCCGCATTGGGGCAAGTTTAGCAATGTGAAGAGTGGCTCCACATCCCGGGAACTCCTCCCGCCCCGGGCTCTTTGCCCAGGCTGGGCTACTTGAAGCAGTGAAGAGTCACACCTCAATTAAAGAGACTCATTGCCGCTAAGGACGGTGACGCACTCCATCCAGCTAGGGCATGACCGAATTCACTGACTTTCCTGACGACGACCGCAACTGGTTCATCCTGCACATGGACGGCTTTGCAAAGCCGCACAAAGGCACTGACTCAACTGCTGTTGAGTGCCAGTTGGTTCCCATCCCAGCAAGGATGGCGGCGCCAGAGAAGCTCTCTCGCCCGGAAATCGCGGATCTGTTCGGAATGCGAGACGGCGAGAGCTTCATCACCAACATCTTCGTCGGCGCCGTGTCTGTCTATTCAATTGGCGACGTGTTCAATCGCAGCAAGTACGTAGGTTCACTGCCGCCGCTGCAGCTCCGAACTGGGAATGCTTTGGAAGAGGGCGAATCCTCAGCGCTGTACACCACACACCATGGAACAGGGCGTACGCAGGAAGTCCACGCCCACACCGAAATCGGACGCGACAGCAACCGCTTCCCCATCAAGGTGTTGTCCAAACGCCAGCTGGATCTGGATCCGCGGTACCGCGCTAGAAGCGAGTTCCTGGTGGTGAGGAACACAAGCAACCCTGACCCAACCAAGCACATAGAATTCGTCATTCCCCGCATAGCGATCTACCGCGCCTTCTACGGATTCAGCAGCAAGGTCGCCGATATCTTCAGCATGGGTCCGTGGGACACCTTTGCCTCCGAAGCGGTCTATGCCGAGGACTTTGCCGGCAATACGACGGGCGCGGATGAAGCGACAGGCGCCTGGAACCTAGTGCTTGAGCTAGGCATGTCAAAGGACGACGCAACGCTCATCGCACTCCTCTACTTTGACGAGTACGGCCGGATCCAAGCAAATCGGCTTGCCATTCCAATGCAGAAGGCAGCGGAGAGAGTGGATCTAGATCCGTCCCAAGATCCGCGGTGGTACACCAACGCTAGGCTCCCCTTGCAGCCTCATCGTGGACCGTACCGCGGGGTGGTCTCAGGCTTTGCATTAAGGCGCCGAAAGGGAGACTCGTTCCAAGGAAAAATCCTGCTTGTTCGCGCGATTCACAGCGTGAACATGCCTAGTGGGATGCCCCCTGTCGGAAAGATCCTCATCAACGACAACACCGACGGCGCGAAAGTCGAGGTTACAGACGGGCAGAATACTTGGAAGCCCAAGTCCAGGGAGCGGAAGAAGCGCCCCAATGACACGCCTAACGTAGATACGGTTTCGGGCTCAACCAAGCGCGAAGGGTTTGATGTCCCCGCGCTGTCATTTGAGGTCGACCCGCCTCACCCCACCCATGATCTAACCAAGGACAAGAGCACCACCCGTACCGGTGGCAGACCAACACCCGATGACCCTGCGACAAGCGAGGGGTCGCACGGACGGCCCAATGGCAATGAAGGGTCGGTGAGCCACCTCCGCGCCCGAAAAGAGAAGCGCAATGCGTCCGATCTCCACGCTGGACTCATTGAAGCGATGGAGATGCTGCGGGTGAAGGGGCTCGTCCAAAAATTCGCTCCCATTGGGCCCGTCGATCTCTGCCAGCGAGTGCATGTCGGTGCTTTCCACTGCTGGAACTTCCTGACCCAGCACCAGCACGACTCGCTCCGCAGGAACGCGGCGGTTGGCTCATACGCAGTGCACTGGCCAACACGGTGCTGGCCGTACCTTGTTTCGGGGAGCGACCCCTTCAGTGCCCAAGAGCGATCCGCACTGGTGCTGGAAATCGACCTTCCCAATGGCCAGAAGGGCTTCTGGTTTGAGATTGAGATGAGGGAGACTGAGAACTACTCGTCTGCCTTTGTGATGCACCGCGGTGGCGACGTACGAAGTGAAATTAGTCGAGCGCTGCAGGTAATTCGCCAGGCAAGCGGAGTCTCGATGTCACGGCACTTCCATGCCGAGGTCATCGAGTGCTACTGCCACCCTCACTACTTTGAGAAGGCTGATACCAAGAAGGCCAAGAAGGATGCGGCAGCAGAAAGCGACACTAAAAATGAACATGCGAAGGGTATCGATGGTACGACGTCCAAGGTAGCTGCCGCCCAATCGACCGGCGCCGGACCTGGCGAGGCTGTAGTTGCTTCACCGACCGATTCAGCGGCGGTCGTTAAGCCGGTCAAGGCCGGGGTCTGGAGCGCCGGGCCTCTAGTCACCTTCTTCAGTCGGTTCTCCGTGGCAGAACAGGAACCTTCAGGATCGGATAGCAATTAGGCAACTCATGGACTGTTAGCCGCAGCAGCTGCGATAAGACAGACAAGCCGGCCGCCTCGACTAAAGTCGCGGCGCAAATATTTGACTCACGTCACATTTCCATCGAATATCGACAGGACTCTATGGAGGGAGGTACCTCCCGGAGTATGCCGCCAGCTCAGCACTGAAGAGGGTGGGCTGGAATACTACAACCGCCAAGGAAGGGGCCATGGCGCCAAAATACGAAGGTCACCCGCAGTACGTACCGATCATCAAATGGCAGATGTGGGAGCAGCGGGCACTGAAGGAGCTGCTTGGGCCAGTGGTGGCAAGAACGCTTCCGTGCATTGAGGCGCGACTGCCGGCGCAACACGCAACCATGCTGACCAGCTTTGCCAACGTGTGGAAGCAGGCCGCACTGATCGACTACTCGGATCCGCTGGGCAAGCTCACGGCGACAAGAATCAATGAGTTGATTCAGTTCCTGACCTTGGTTGGAGGTTCCGGTTTGCTTGCCTCTCCGGTGATCAACCCGGCCACCGCCGCGGCGGACTTCCCATTAATTTCACCTCACCTGGGAGATCGGAAGGTTGCGCTTCGCTTGAGGCTGTCGAACATTGAGCATGTGCCCTATGGCATTGCCATTGTGCAGGCCGCACTGGCCGTACCTGGACTGGCTGCGAAGGCCAACCGGATCATTGTTGATCTGGGCCCAACGCCGGCCTACGGTGCCGCCGAGAAGAACGATCTTGCAGCGATGCTTCTCACCCTGAAGGGCTTGGGGTTCGAGCACATTCACCTCGCTTCTGGCGCTTTCCCTAGGTCTCTAGCGCACATCAACGGCGCCGGTGTGGTGACGCGGAAGGATTGGGAACTGTGGGCCAGCGTCGAGGCATTGGTTCCGACCGCATTGGTGGGCTTCTCAGACTACGGCCCCCTCAATCCGGACTGGTCCGAGGAAACGCTCAAACGTCGAGGAAGTCGAGTCACTATCCGCTATGCGCTTGATGACAAATGGCGAATTGTGCGCGGCCAGTACGCCACCAAGGCAGAGTCGATCGCAATCTCGAGCATCTTCTTGACCACCTACCCCACTGAGTTCCAAGGCAAGCCATTCTCATTTGGCGACAAGCTAATTGCCGACCGTGTCGACCCTGCTGTGCCGGCAAAGGACAAGTTCGGTGGTCACTATCACATCACCGAGTTCTGGACTCATCACATCAGCTACGTACTGCAGAAACAGTACTAGTGCACGGCGGCTGCACTGTTCGCCCGCGCGAGCAGTGCAGCCCGAATGTGCTCTTTGATCTCGTCCAGACTAAAGGTCTGCGCAATGTGCCGCTGGATCAGATACAAGCTCTTGCTACGCCAGCCAGTGAGCTGACCTTCCTGCCGTAGGACCTCGAGCGCTTCTTCTTTGTTGAGAATTGACGCGAGCGAGGCAGCCTTGTGCCTGACGTTCAACCCCGCCTCACGAAGAACTTCAAACGAACCGGTACTTCCATCCACGACCATGGCGCCCCACCAGGGCGGTAGAAGTTCCATCGCCTTGGTGACGTGGCAAGGTGCCATAACCAGCGTTACCCGATCAAAGACCCAGCCGTACCGGGAACCCTGATTGATGAGCCTCGCAAGGCTGTCCGCCTCGCTCTTGATCTCAAAGCAATGCATCTGCTCGACCAGCACCAGGTCTGCACGAACTTCGCCTCCGTGAAGGCGGAGCTCTTCCAGCAATGAGATGTCCGTGGCAGCAGACTGCCTGGCCAAGTGGCCGGCCAACGCCTGTTTGATCTGCAGCTCTCTCATGGGTCATCAGGTCGGGGGTGTACAGGCGAAGCATAACACGGCTATGCTTTTATGCAATTTATATTAGGCTTTTGCATGAAACGGCTAAAGAACCCTCGGACGCTTGCCTCGGAGCTGCGAGATCAATTCGCGCAGAGCGGCTTTGAGACCAGTTCAGCGATTGCTAGAGCCTGCGGCTTGGGTCAACCCCAGGTTTACCGAAACCTGTTCGGCAACCCCAAGACGGTGAGCCGCACCCTGCGAAGCCTATGCAAACATGCGGGCATTGATGCATACGAAGGCACCAGCGACCCTCGGGACTCCAAGGTGCTCATGGACGCCCTCGCCAGCGTCTGGGACGGTACCGATGCCCATGCCGGTCGGCTGGCCAAGCTACTTTTTGCCCACCAGCAGGCCCACATGCAACAATTGGCCTAGGCCCAACGGAGGCCAAGGATGAACAAGAACTCACCTACGGTGACGGTCAAGAGCGCCTACGACGCGCTGGGCGCAGCCGGTTTCCCTAAAAGCTTTGTTACCCGCCTTTTGCCCGACTGGTGGGACAACGCACTATTCAAGACAAGTACCGGCGCGATCGAGTTTGCCTCGATCCTTAAACAGCGCTTGGGCCTGGACGTGGGTTTTGCGGAGAACGGTGAGCTGCAGGTGCTCGCTCCGGATCGCCGTGCCCGCTACAAAAAGCGGGCGGCAACGCTGGAGAGCGAGTTACAGGTCTGCTCCAACTTGGGCGTTGCGATGGGCAAGCTGGCCCTCTTCTGTATGAAGCAACCGGCCCAGCGCCTGTCTAACGATCCCCTGATGCTCGCCGAAATGGCACGCGCCGGTAGCCAGACCAAGGACATCAATTTTCAAGCACTGCTGGATTTTTGTTGGGGCCACGGGGTTCCAGTGCTCTTCCTGAAGGACTTGCCCAGAGGGAGCAAGCGAATCACTGGAATGGCACTCCGCATTGAGGGCAGGCCAGTCATCGTTCTGGGCTACCAGTCCAACCAGAATGCCAAGCAGCTGTTCGTGCTCGCGCACGAGTTGGCACATGTGTGCCTGGGCCATGTTGATTCGGCCGGCGTGCTGATAGATGAAGGTATGGATGCCATCACCGAGAGCATCGAGGGTGCCGGCGACGACCAGACCGATGCCGAGGAGCGCCAAGCGGATGAGTTCGCGCTCATGCTGTTACGAAATGGTCACCTTAAGCTTCCTCCGATTCCGCAGTCGCCAGCTTCACCTGCAGAACTCACCATGTACGCGGTTAACCGCGGTCGGGATCTGGGAATCGATCCCGGTCACATCATCCTCAGCCATGCCCGAGAACACGATGACTGGTTGTTCGGCCACCAGGCGTTGGGCTATCTGCCAGACCAGAAGACCGCCATGGAGCTGCTCAAGGACAGGTTCCTGAGCCATTGCAACGTTGAAGATCTCTCTGACGACAACCGCGCGTATCTGCTCAGCATGCAAGGATTCTGATGAGCCCCACTCACTACCTGCTAGATAGCGATGCCGCCAAGGCTGTCTGCCAGTACGGCCTGATTGAGGATCTGGCCACGGCGCTGGGCGTTGCGCTCAGTGACTTTTCCATCTTGTCCCAGCTGCGCTTCCAACTGCACGTAGGAGATCGGGCTAGAGCCCTGAAGAAACTCGGCAGCGAAATGGCGATCGACCAGGTCGGCCTTCTCGTCTCACAGGCCAGCGAAGTTGTGGTGCTCGTCGACTCTGCCAACTACGCCCTGCTCGAGGGTACCCCTGATATCGACGGCGGAGAACTAGCGCTGTTTGCCGCGCTCTGCGAAGACAGCACCGCCGGCTTGATCACTGGCGATAAGCGCTCACTTGTCGCCCTTTGCAAGGTTGGCTCCACTATTCAGGACAGCTTCTGCTGGGCGCAGATTCTCTGCCTGGAGGAGGCACTGGCGCTCCTCGTCGACCATTTCGGATGGTCCTATGTCTCTGAACGGGTACGCGCCCGGCTAGACGTCAACAGCGCCATCAGTACCATCTTCGGGCGCTCGGCGCCCGCCGATCAGCAGGCGATTTCTGAGGGGCTGCAGAGCTACCTCCGAGACGTTCAGAGCAGGACCGCTGGCAAGTACCAGTCGCCGTACCTTGCGAGAATGAGCAGCTAGACGATAGAAGCCCCGTGAGCTGGCCTCACCATGAGGAAGTGAGGGGCTGAGACCACCAACCCACAGGGCGCGCCCTATCCACCGCTAGCCGCTCCTGAACTGGACATGCTGGGACCTAGCGAACCTTGTCGGCTCGGGGTCAGCTGTTACCCAGCCCCAAATTTGGAATCCGCCTCGGACGAAGGGCCGGCATGAAGCGCCCGCGGCAGGTCCAACAGCGATCCTGGATCCTCCATGGGGCGACCCGACGCGAGTCAACGAAAACGGGAGTAGCATGCCTCACGCGCCCCCACGGTCCGATGCCATGAGCGAGTCGTTCGGCCACCATGATCTCAGCCTCGTAGCGCCGGCCCTGCGCGCATTCACGCGCGTTGCCAGCGTTTGGTCGCTGACCCCCCAAGAGCAGTCAGCCATCCTGGGCCGGCCCGTGGACGTAGCTTGCTCCCAGCTGGACGCGGGGACTGTGGACGGCGACTGGCCCGAGATGCTCCAGAGAATCAGCTTTGTTCTCGGCATCTATGCCGCACTACACACGCTCTTTCCCGATCAGCAGCAAGCAGACGGCTGGATACGCCGCCCAAATGCAGGGGCACCCTTCAAGGGCGAGCCAGCGTTGACGCTCATGTGCACCGGCCGGCTTGGCGACCTGGAGATCGTTCGTGAGTATCTGGACGGCCAAGGGACGTATCAGCCGTCATAGACCGAGGCTGATGCTACGTTCCTACGCTGTTCGGCAGTCAGCCACTGCACGAAACGACTGCAGCATTAGTCAGACAGGTATGAAGGTTTTGATCTGTCGATTCATCAGGAACCCTTCTTCCCTAATTCGATGAAGGCTGCCGTCTCGCTCTTCCCGGTCTTGCGACACGCTTGGATGCTTGAACACGTCAATTGACAACGGATGTGTTGCAAAGGGATTGTGCAACACGTGCAATCCATCCAAGAGATGCTCGCTGTAGTCCCGCTTTCGCGCGACTCGTACTTCAGTCGTCTGCGCGCTGCTCAATTCATGGAGCGTTGTGTAGACAGAGAGCTGGCCTGGGGAGTCGGCTAGAGCCCGCACTTTCCCCAAGCCAGCGACAGCACTATAGACAACTGCCGAGATTTCCTTACAGACGTCCGATCGGAAGAGACCAACGGGAACATCGACGCCAGGTCGCTTCGATACAACGGCAATCTCCCGCTCGAGCACCGTTGAAAGGCCCTCGGCCATAGTCCGCTCTTCGTCAATGTGACGTCCATAGAGAGTAGCCTGGATAGGTCGGTCATACTCCATGTTGGGAAGAGGGCGATCAAACGGAGCGAGCGCCAGCACAAACGGGCGATCTTTCACGTGATCCAGCGTTGAGTAATGATCACGGTAGCGGTTTAGCTTTGAGCTGATGGCGTTGCATGCTCGCAGCGTTGCTTCCCGATTGAACTCGTTCAAATCAACTGGGATCTTGGGGACACCGGTGCCAATGGCTGGCGCACCACCCAGTGGAGGCGCTGCGATCGTCGCCTCCATGGTGAAGCAGCTAGGGCTTGTAACGAGGAAGTCCGGTGCGTGGTGACTAAAGTCCATCCCCAGCCGGAGCTCCTTCAAGACAGCATGTAGGTACAGCTCCCACAGGCCAGACTCGAAGGTGGTCTGAAACTCCTTTACGAACTTCTTATCTCGATCGTGAAACCCGCTGGCCCAGGCCGAGAGTACCGCACGTTCAGCGGCCAAGTTGGGATCAAGCAAGCGCTTGAAGCCTAGGTGCAGATGAGATGGCTCAATCTTCAAGTCGAAGAGTTCCATGCCGTCGCCGCCCATCAATGCCCCTGCTCGGTGATAAAACGAATGCCTGATGCCCACGAAATGGGAGCATTAGACTTCCGCAATGGACCGAAGGCCTTGCAGACCGCTCCCGACGATCTTATTGGAGCTTAAAGCCGCTCCAATCGCCTAACAAGTGAGCTGATACAGCGCCGGCGCGCTCTGGTAGGCGAGAAGACCAATGACTCTCTCAGGGCATATCCGGAGGCCTCTCGCGGCCAGAAGCCGACACTGGAACGCCTGAGTTAAGCCGCAGCGCGCAGAAGCGTCAGCTGGGACGAATTGTTAGGCAGCAGGCCGGGAGACGAAGTCATAGATTGCGTCCTCCAGGCTGATGTTGCCGCCGTTTATGCGCTCAAGATAGAACGGCGAAAACTCATCCTGAGCCATGATTTCCTGAATCTTGCTGCTGGACAGGGTATAGAAGAAATCGCTGGCCGCCGTGGTGGACGCTGGCTCACTGTTCGCCTGATGCTGTTTGGCCCGCGCCAAGCAATGTTGCGCGAGGTATACCGCGTCACGTGCGGCGACAGGACGCACCAAGTCATTTGGGTTCTGGATCGAGCCATCCGCGAGAACATCTGTATACATCGACGGCTCGCGGCCAAGGCGCAGGCTGCCCATAAGTTCAAGGGCCGCGTCAATCGCTTCCTTCATGTTCTCTCGCTGCGTCAGGTTCAGCGATGGTCCAAATGCAGCAATAATCTTTGACTTGTGATCCAGAAGGTTGCTCCAAGTCTTCTTGAGAACTTGCCGATCCGCCAGGTTTCGACCTGCCGCGCCAAACGCTAAAGCGGACTTTCCGACTTCCTCGATGGCCGCAACAGCAAGGAAGTAGGCACGTGCATAATGCTCGGCACTTAGCAAGACTTCTGCCTCTTCGAGTAGGGCGGCGGCGTTCTTAAGCGAGGCGACCGAAAGATTCAAGAGTATCTCGTTACTGAGTTTTCTCATACATCACCTATCGCCTGGATAAAGCCCAGCCGCAAAGCGGGTTCGGCTTGAATGAAGTGTCAGAATCCGCGAGCCTTGAACTGGGTCTTTTGAAATTTGTACTCCACTTCAAGTGTTTCAAGTAGATTGTGGAAGGACAAGGCCAGCTTGGCATTCATGTCATTGAATTCCTTCTTCTTGGAGGCAACGAAATCTCGCAGATAGTTGGCACGCAAAGCCTTGATTCGTGCTTTTCCGTCCGAAGCCACGACATCAAGAATTGCGTCTTGATAGAAGAGTTCTATGCGGCGCATCTTTTCGTCAAGAAGCGAGTGTTTATGGATGATTGTATGCCGGTCTTGAGCGTACAAGTCTAAGGTTTTTCGCAAAGCTTTTAGCTTTGCGACGACAGCGGGGCGGTGTTGAACTTTGGTGTTAGTGATGATGGCGGAATGCGTTACGTGCTCCTCGTGAACGCAGAGGTGGAATACCGAATTGACAAGCTGCAATGCTCTGTCGTATGCGGAGTTGGCCCGAATTAGATAGTTCTCAATGTTGTAGATCAGATGATCTGCGCGAGATGCGGAAATCTTCTTTGAATAGTCATAGTTGGCAAGGAGCTCAATGGCGAAGTCTAGTTGATCAAGCCATGTCAAAGCATGTGCGAGATGAAAGCCAACTCCTTGGCGGTAGAACTGATACTCATCAATCGTGGCGTTGGATGGGGAGAGCCCCCCTGGCTTTTCGTTCATCGCGCCTAGCGCGTCTTCAAAAACAATTTTCACGAATTTGCTTGTCTTCAATGTGCCGAAGTTATCCATCGCGGGTTCTAACCACCTAATAGACGGACCCGTGGGTCCAGTTAAAGAGCTCATCCACAAAGCACCGAGCTGCGCGCTTTCCCCTTGATACATCTCGATCTTAGGGCGACTGGGTCCGGCTAGAAAGGCAGCGCATGACCGGACCCAACAGAACGCAGAACATGCTCTCGCGGCTGTCCGTCATGGATCGCATGGCGTCCTGCTGCCAGAAGCGGATATCAACCTGGAGTCAAAATCCCACTGGCTACTGAACCGGCAGATGTTTGTCTTGTAGATGCCAGTGGCTGCTCCACTTGCAGTCTTGTGTCCTAAGCCAATTGATAGCGCAACCACTGATGGGTGGTGAATCGCCCTGATCTCGTTTGAGGAATCGTCTACTGTCGTAGATCGGAATTCTGTTGTTGCGTGGTGCGTGAGCTGATCAGCACCCCAGCCAGGACCACCGCAGCAGCTGCGCCCTAGAGAGCAGTCAGATGCTCTGACAGAACCGTCGCTCCCATTCCTGCGGCAAGGATTGGGACAGTCAGCTGCAGGCTCCCCGCGGCCATTCGGCTTAGAAATCCGCGAATCCAGTACCACAAGGCATAGGCAAGACCGGAGGCCAGTGCCCCGGAGCACACCGCGTAAAGCGAGCCGATCGGGTCAAGCTTCAGATCGCCAAGAGCGAAGGGAACAATGGCCAGGCACAGGATGGTCGCTGCCACGAAGTTCTCTGCCGCCTGCGCTGTCACATCATTGCGCGGAGCGACCAGCGAGTAAGCGCCCCATGCCAATCCGGAAATCGTCATGAATGCCGCAGGCACCATCGGGGGCGCACTGACTGAAGGCCTCAGGAAGAGAACTAGCCCAGCCAAGGCCAGAGTGGGCCCCCACGGGCTTGATCGCTCCCCGCGGAGGTAGCCTGCTGCAACCATTAGTAGTTGAGCGCATGCAAACAGGATCAGCGCCCCCTTTGCCGCGCTGATGCCCCTATATGCGTAGGAAAACGCCAGCGCATACGTGAGTAAGAGTGTCCCGTGCCGCACGTTGCGTCTGCGCAGTGACCAGCCCCTGCCTCTAACACAGGCAATGAGGATGAGTACAGCCGCACCTGAGACCAGACGGATCAGCGTGAAACTGGTGGGGTCAATCGAGGTAGTGGTGAGCGCAAGCCTGGCCAGCAGCGAATTGGCCGCGAATCCAACCATTGTTAGAGACGCCAGGACTGCGATCGTTGAAATTCTTGGCTTCTGCGATGGGTCTAGTCCATTACCTATCAAGTCGTCCTCCCGACAGTGGGTGCAGCACCCGCGCAGCAAGAGTTCACGCCGACACCGTTCAGGCGCGTCGGCGTACTCCATTCAAGCTAGCTGAGCCGATGTAGCCGAGCCAACCCCGACCAAAGCAGTAGCTGCGCCAGACCGGCCGATCCAGCCGGCCAGTTCGTCCACGGCTTGCTCGATACGAATTGCCAGTCCCTCGTCATCAACCGCCCCTCCTTTGAACTACTCGGACGAGGCGTAGACGGCCGTCCCCAAAGTCATGCCGTTCCTGCTAGAAACTGAGTTGCGCAAGCGTGATGTGACCTTCCACGCATCTGAGAACTGGACTTCCACGTCGGTGATCGATGGCCGACTGGTTACGGGCCAGAACCCGCAGTCCGGGCATGCTGTGGCCGAGAACATCCTCAAGGTCGCCGCGACCCTGAAGTGATCAACCCCGTGTGACCCTGGGGCCGTCCGCGGAATCGGGCGGCCTTGGACCTCCTTGTTGATCGTCACTTTGGATTGAGCATTCGGCTGGGCATACGCTGCTCAAATAGGTAGGCCGGAAGCCGGCGACTGCGCTACTCAGTGGCTGCTTTCGGCCAAAGGCAGACGCCCGCAATCATGCGCGCATCGCGCTAGCCGCACCGCGAAGGGGCACAGCCTTGAACGACAAGTTAGACAGCATCCGACTCAGCTGAAGTACCCTGGTAGTTGCTAACAAGCTCTTTGAGGAACTTGCTGACACCCATAAGGCCATCAATTGCCTCATCCAGTGACATTGGTGTCCCGCGGCTAAGCACAAAGGAGGCCGCCATCCTGTCTCCATCGACAAGAAGCTCCAACGCTTCTCTAAGAATTGCATCAGGAACAACTTGCGGAAACAGATGAGCCACGTTTGAACGCAGGAACTCAAATCGTTGCGAATTCAGGGGGTGTCGGCGGACGGAGTTTGCCGCAAGCTGGGAGAGGACCTGCGCGGTCGGGGTGGCAGCTATCGCACCAAAGAGGCGTACAAGGTCTTGAGTAACCCGCGAGGCAAGGTCCTCGGGGGAAGAGAAGAAATTGACGACATGGCGCGCCTTAAGATGCTGCTTGAAGGCACGCAGCTTGTCGGCGGAAACACCAGTATCTACGTGCTTCGGCAGGACGGGATGATTCTCCTCATCCATGACGTAGATGAGGCTCGGCAAATGGATGGCCTGTGCCTCTTCATACTCAAGTTGAGTCAGGGATTTTCCGGATAGCTCGTCTATGTATCCGTGGCGCATCCCAAACACACCGACATAGGCACTTGCCGACCTAACGAGGCGCAGACAAGCTTCCTTTGGTGTTTCTGGCAATGCACCAAAGAACTCCATCGCCTTTGAGTTGTGTTCCAGCCTGGTTATCGCATCGCGGACTAAAGCGCGATGTCGCTCAAGGTCTAGAAAGGTAGAGCCTAGGAACACGGTTGCTGGCATGTGATGTCTAACTACCTAATGGACGGACACGCAGGTCCAGTTACACGACCCACCCGCAAAGCGGGCTACCCCTTGATTACAGCTCGATCTTAGGCCGGTTGGGTACGACTAACAAGCGAGCGTATAACCGGCCCCCGCGGAAGTCAGCGGGGAACCTAGTGACCAACGCGAGCTCGCCTTAGCAGCACCGGAATTGCCCGCTTTGGGTCGAAAGCGGGCTCTAATATCTCTGGTCCTGTCGTCGGGAGCCCACGCGCGCCCTCTCGGCCAGAAGCGGATACTTCAATGGCTAACGCCCCGTAGAGCTGCCGCGTCAGGTCAGCCTAGTGGACGAATTTCCCCGCCCGCTATCGAAGCATGCGGCCGAAAGCTACAGAGTTGAAAGTCTTCGGCAGCTTGACCAAGGTGTCCTTAATGGCTGCGCGAGCTGTACTTTTGCACCACGCGCAGAACTCAGGCGTCTCTAAGGCCTCAATCCAACCTTCGTTGTGCATTAGGCTCCGCGTTAGGCCTTTATCACTCAGCTCACTTAGCACATCGGGACGTCCACCGACCGTAGAGCTTTCCGCGTCTAGCGAAGTCGCTTCGGGCTCTAGGTGAGCGATCCTGTTACGCGTCAAAATCAGTAAATTGAGGTCCGGATCATCTATGCCTTTTTCGGGATCCTGCCCTCTCATGATCGCCAGCTTTTTTAGTACAGACATGCGCTTTTTCTCAGCAAATTTCAACCCACCAAGTAGCGCAGTTTCCTCATCAGTCATGTAATTATTAGCAGCGTGATCCTCTGGATAGTAAGCGATTGGACGATATTTGATCTGATCATAGAAGGCCACGAGATCGTGCGAGAGGGATTCGAGAGCTGTTGCATACAGCAATGCACACACGACCCCTTGCTCAGCGCGAAAAGCGACATTGCCGCGCTCAAAGATCGCCGGTGCGTGACAGTGCACGAAGACACTTTGCGGTGGGACTTTTCTAGATCTATTAGTAAACATTGATAGCTCGCTGACTTGATCGAATGCAATGGCTCTGAAGAGTCTTCTGTAGACCCCCGAGCAATGTAGCTCATGACCATTTCAACAAAAAGCACTGAAAGAGAAGCTCCCGCAAGCAAGTCTCAGGTCGGACTCAAAGTTCCCTGCTGATCGCACTCCGAAGCCCATTACCCGCCTCACTTCAAAGTGGTGCAGTTATGGCGAATCACCGCTTGTAACAGCTCCGATCGCCGCCCAACGGACGTGGCGCCAGTCCATTACCAGTACAACGTCGGCTTCCGGCCGACATCTGACACTCGCTATGAAGCAAGTGGAACTGGCGCCCGCACGTTACCTAGACCTTCAATCAAGCTGCTCCGCAATACACCGGAGAACAGTGCCATCGCCGCCACAGACCGTGCAATCGTCGCTGTACTCGCTTTGACCACTACCGTCGCACGAGGGGCAATCCACGTCGTCATACCCCCTCAATTCGATCCGGTCAGCGACGCGTCTCGGCATCCGGCAATCGCCTTGACACGCCAGGCACTCTTCCGACCGCCATCGTCCTTTGCCTTTGCACAGCGGACAGTCAATCCATTCATACGCACTCAGATCAACCCGATCAGCGATGCGTCTAGGCATCTTGCAATCGCCGTGACACGTAGGGCAATCATCCCCGTCCAAGTATCCATCGCCATCGCAGACAGGACATTCAATTTCTTCATGCGCACTCACATCAACCCGATCAGCCATGTGCTTAGGCATCTTGCAATCGCCGCGACACTCGGGACAATCATCCCCCTCCCATTGTCCTTCGCCTTTGCACAAAGGACAGTCAACGTCGTCGAAATCTGCTAAGTCCACACGGTCCGAAAAGCGCCTCTCCATCCTCCGGTCACCATGACAAACCGGGCACTCTTCTCCCTCGTACAGACCCTTTCCCTTGCAGAGCGGACAACTGACAAGCGAGTAAGGCTCAAGGTCAATGTTGTCAGCCCATGCGGAATCGATTTGCTGTTCCCCGTAGCAAACTGGACAATCCGCCTCGCCATGAGTGCCCCGCCCCCCGCAGAGCGGGCAATCAACAAACCCTGCAGCAGCACGGAATTCCTCGTCATCCGCCAATGCCGCAGCAGAGGCCAACTGAACGCTCAAACTGGGACTCTGAACAGAAAGCTCAAGCCTATTCCACAGTTCTCCAGGAGTACTGGTGTCCTTCTGATTGCCGCGCTTCTGCCGGCCCTTAACGGCGCTCGCCTTCAACCTCGCTACTGCATCTACTGCGAGTTGATTGTAGGAGTCCAACTGACCTTCGGTTGCATTGCCATCAATCGTTTCCATCTCCTTCTTCAAGCGCTGACACAGCTGCGCGAGGGCGAAGCACTCCGCGATTGAATTCGCATGCGACCCCCACTTCACACGAGTTGCATAAAGCAGTGTCTGCTTAAAGCCAGCGACGTACTCCCGCACATCTTCAGCGGGCCCTAGGACACCCTTTTTATCAAATTTGGTGTGGTGGTTTGCGCACAGATTGATAAGGTTATGGGGATGGTTGCACTTGCCTGTTGCCACAGGTTCAATGTGCGCGATCTCGCAAGTGTCCTGGTGAGAGTTACAGACCGCGCACTGGCGAAAGGTCTCTCTTTTCACCTCTTCCTTAATCGCTTTAGGGATGTGCGGACGCTTTCCATCGTCAGACGGCCATGGTTTGCGCAAGTACTCATCAAACTCGAGGAGTTCCTTACGCGAGTAGGTGAGGTGCTTGCCCACCTTCTTCATGGGCAGCTTCTTGCTCTCTCCCGTTTTAGGCGCACTTTTGGTGAATGATTGCAACAGCTCAGGAGACATTTGAACCAAGGCAGCGGCTGCGAACTCTTCAATATCGTCGTCTTTCGTCGTCACCTTCTCTCGGCCTCGCTATCTAGTGGTGTACGCAGCTAATCTTGTTAGTCAATGCTACACCAGGCATCGACTCTCACCTCCGCTCACGCGATATGAAAGAACCTCTTCATTCGGTGTCTATCCCTGCAGGAGCTTTCTGCCGGCTGGATCGAGACAGATGGCCCCAGCCTTGAGTCGAGAGCGGACGCTAGAATTCGTTGTACCGCTAGTGAGCATCCTGGGTCGGCTGATACCTGGGTTCAGTCGACTACACAGATACGGACCAGTGGTCTGAGAGTACGCAGGTTTGGACACACTCCCGCTGAGGCACCTCGCCGAACGGTGCCTCAGGCATCCCTCCCGAACTCGACCAGGGCAGCCCGTAGTACACGTGCGGGATCGATAGCCAGCATTTCGGCTGGCTGCGCGCCGTCGAGGAGCGCATGTGGCGACAAAAACCACTCGACCTCAGACCAGCCAGTCGTGCGGCGCAGTCCATCTGGCTCGCATGGAATGGCCCCATAGCTTGATCCTGGATGAGCGCGAAGACACCACCCAGCGCGACCTCGGCGAAAAGGGCGGCCTGTTCGAGCACGGCCTGCCCAACAAGATCGTCTACGACTACACCGCCGACGGCACCCTGCGCGCCATCGAGGCCAGCCTGGCGCGCCTGAAGACCGACCGCCTGGACGTCGTGTGGATTCATGACCCGGCCCGCGACTTCCACGGCGAGGGCTGGTGCGACGTGTTCGACATCGCCATGAACGGCGCGGCCAAGGCGCTGACCCGGCTGCGCGAGGAAGGCGTCATCAGCGCCTGGGGGCTGGGCGTCAACCGCGTCGAACCGTGCGAAATGGCGCTGCAGCAGGCCGACCCGGACGGCTTCCTGATCGCCGGCCGCTACACCCTGCTGGACCACGCCGACGCGCTGCGCGCCCTGATGCCGGCCAGCACCGCGCGTGGGCTGGGCATCGTGGTGGGCGGCCCGTACAACTCCGGCATTCTAGCCGGCGGCACGCACTACGAATACCAGCAGGCCACGCCCGAGATCCTGGCCCGCGTGGACGCCCTGCGCGCGGTGTGCGCCGAGTTCAACGTGGACATCCGCGCGGCGGCCCTGCAGTTCTCGCTGGCCCATCCGGCCGTGGCGGCGGTGATTCCCGGCGCCAGCCAGCCGAACCGCATCGCAGAGAACCTGGCTTTGGTGGATGCGGAGATTCCGGCTGCGTTCTGGCAGGCGCTGCGCACGCGCGGGTTGGTGGCGGTGGATGCACCGCTGCCGCAGGCGGGGTAAGGCGCAGCGTGGGCGTAGTGCCATCTCCGTAGCACGGCATGCGCCTACCCGTACGCGCAGCATCGGCCGATAGCCGCTATGGCCACCGCCAGCCACCCTCTTTAACAGTGGGTGGTTCGGGAGTGTCTGGATGGGGAAGTTGCTGCGGCACGGGAGATGGCCGTCATTGCCGGATTTAACCTTTAAGGTTATATTGGCTCGACTTGGGATGGATCCACTGTGACCCCGGTGCCGCCGGGCGTCGTCGTGCGCGCAGATGGTGTCTGGGAAAGGCAGTCTGCCCACTATCCGCTGGCAGAGGTCAGGAAGGTGATTGCCACGTTCGGAACCGGCGTGTTCGGCGTCCAAGCCATTCAGGGCTTCACCCTCATGCAACTGCGACCGCAACAGGCAGTGGCCGCCTTGCTTGCGTTGAAGCCCAGCCACTTCTTCAAATCGATGACGTCGGAACGAGACCCCACGCACACGCTCTGGCAGGACGTTTACCACGGCCCCACGGACAACGGCTTGGCCTACATCAAGTTCATGCTGTGGTACCCCGCGGCACGCTCCAGCAACGCACCGGCACCTGCTCCAAAGCTGGTGATCTCATTCAAGAGACTGTAACCATGAAGACTGCCGCTTCTTACGCCACGCTTGCTGTTGATCAGTGTCCGGCATGTGGTGCTCCCGACGCGTTGGTTGCCCTGCAGGACGCAACACTGCCGCTGTACAGTGGCACGCTGACCAGCCAGGTTCCGCACCTGTCGGGCCAGCGCTGCAGATACTGCGACGAATGCCAGTTGGAGCCGGACAGCCAGCGCCGGTATCTGGCCGCTGCCGACGAACTGTCGGGTGAGTCACGCCGCGAGGCGGGCGCGCAGTTGCGTCGCGTGCGTTTGAAGCTTCGTTTGAGCCAACAGGAAGCTGCCGCGATCGCCGGCGGCGGGCCGAACGCGTTTTCCCGCTACGAAACAGGCAAGGCGCAACCAGTGGCCGCCGTTTTCAACCTGTTCCATCTGCTGGACCGTCACCCGGATCTGCTGGCCGAACTTACGGGCGTGCCCCAAAAGCATTCGCAGTCACGCCTGAAAGGCGAGGGCCGCAGGCAATCCGTCGCACCCACGCAGCGCTGAACCCGCGATCATTTACGGCCGGAACCGACCGGCGCGAACAATCCTTGCAAACGTGCGGATTTTGTCAATTTAGCGACGGGATGTTTGTAAATCCTTATGATCATAAGGAATTTGACCAGAAGGGTTGATGTAGGGGCTGAATCCTCACGTTCATAAGGAATATGGCGTACTCTCCAGCTTCAAGCCAAGAGATCCACACGATCGCGAGGATTCCTCATGAAGGTCAAGCTGCAACGCGCCGAAGATCTGGGTGCCTTGGTGCGCGCCACCCGCAAGTACCAGGGCATGCGGCAGGACGACACCGCAGAGGGTATTGGCGTCAGCGAGAACTTCCTGGCCAAGGTCGAACGCGGCGGTGGAACCGTGCAATGGCAGAAGCTGTTCAATGTGTTGAGCGAGCTCGGTCTGCAGGTTGAGATCGACGTACCGGATGCTGCCATGGCGCGGCTGCACGAGCAGCCGAAGAAGAAGGCACGCACGCCGTGAACCCAACGCCCCCCAGCACCGGTGAGGCATCGGCCGCAGACAGCGTGGCGATGCAAGGCATGCATGCACCCGAGCGTTCACTCCTGGCCACCATCGAGGGCCAGTCTGTGGGCACCCTGCAGGAGCACCGCAACCTGTGGCGCTTCGAGTACACGACGGCTTGGCGTGACACTCCCGATGGATTCGATCTGTCGCCGTGGCTGCCGCGCCGCGATGCACGCATCGTCGATGGCAGCACGTCGCGGCCGGTGCAGTGGTACTTCGACAACCTGCTGCCCGAAGAGCACCTGCGTGTACGCATCGCCACCGAAGCGAACATCGCAGGCAACGATGACTTTGCCCTGCTGGCCCACGATGGCGCCGAGTCGGCCGGTTCACTGACGCTGCTGCCGCCCGGCAAAACGCTGGCACCGGGCACCCGGGTGCCCTTGTCAGACGCGGAGCTGTCCCGCCGCATCGGCAGACTGCCGCGGTTCTCGCTCAGCAGTGGTGCGGAAAAGCGCATGTCGCTCGCCGGTGCGCAGCACAAGCTGGCGGTGATTGAAGACGGTGGCCTGTACCAGCCAGTCGGCGATGCAGCGTCCACGCATATCCTCAAGCCCGACAGCAGCGATCCCGATTACCCCCACACGGTGATCAACGAGTGGTTCACCCTGCGGCTGGCGCGTGCCATGGGTTTGGCAACCCCCGATGGGCAACGCCGCTACGTGCCCGAGCCGGTGTTCCTGATCGCGCGCTTCGACCGCGAGGTCACCGGCGACGGCGTCCGTCGCCTGCATGCCATCGACGGCTGCCAGCTGCTCAACCTGCCACGTAGTGCCAAGTACGCCTCTGCAACCGTGCAGAACCTGGCCGCCATCGTGGAGCATTGCCGCGAGAAACTCAGCGCAAGGCGTCGCCTGTTCGACTGGTTGGTCTTCAATGTGTTGACCGGCAACGATGACGCCCATTTGAAGAACCTGAGTTTCAGCGTGGGCAAGGACGGTATCGACCTGGCGCCGCACTACGACCTGCTCAGCACCGTGGCGGGAAGCACACGCGCCTACAAGCAGGAGCATGCGGCGTGGCCACAGGCATCAACCGTGGCGGGAGACATCATGGGGGTGAAGCGCTTTGCCGACATCACGCCAG
>Ga0308172_1000981_pt1 | contig 25096 bp, 19 predicted proteins | sample PhyGR2_FD_202134 | JGI IMG/M metagenome (GOLD analysis project Ga0308172, IMG submission 202134) | Phyllosphere microbial communities from UC Gill Tract Community Farm, Albany, California, United States - DLSLSG.R2 | ecosystem: Host-associated > Plants > Phyllosphere > Unclassified | place: USA... | reverse complement strand
CCGCTTTTGATCTTGAGGTTGCCGGCCAGCGGCCGGCACTACCGCAGGTGCAGGGCTGCAAGCCCTGCCGAACACCCCACCTACTTCCGCGGCAGGTAGGTCACCAGCGAAAGGTCATGCCGGCTCTCCGGCACCAGCGCCACGTACCGCAGGTCCAGCAGGCCGCGCGTGGGATGCATCAGCTTCTTCGCGCCCTCGTCGAAACGACGGACGTCGTGCTCCGGCCACCACAGGCGGAACGTCTCGCTCTGCGCCGAAATGTCCTCGGCCAGCGCCAGGAACGGCGCCTTGTCCGGCGCCTGCGCCATGGCCGCGCGGAACCCGGCCAGCAGGCCGCGGCTCATTTCTTCCCAGTTGAGGATGCGCTCGCGGTATGGGGCATACAGGAACATCAGCCACAGCGTGTTGCGCTGGTTCGGCGGGAACTGGCTGTAATCCACGAACAGCTCGGCGATGGCCGCGTTCCACGCCAGGATGTCGAACCGCGTGTTGCGCACATAGGCCGGAAGCGGCTGCATCGCCTCCACCAGCTGGCGCAGGCCGTCGGTCACGCTCTCGTCCGGCGACTCCAGCGGAACACCGTAACCGGACAGCGCAAAGGCATAGGCGCGTTCGTCATCACTCAGGCGCAGCACCTTGGCCAGGCGCTCCAGCACCTCCGGCGACGCACGCACTTCGCGGCCCTGCTCGATCCAGGTGTACCAGCTGACGCTGACCCCGATGGCCAGCGCCACTTCCTCGCGCTTCAGCCCGGGGGTGCGCCGGCGCCCGGCCGGCAGGCCGAGCGTGGCGGGATCGACACGGGCACGGCAGGCTTTCAGGAAGCCGCCAAGTTCCTTGCGTTCACTCTCGCTGCGCATCATCGCTACCGCCGCACTGGTTGTAGCGTCAAGCCACGCTCGACGCATCTGCTAGCCCGCGAAAAGCAGCCAAGCAGGGCTTGGCTCTACAGAAAACCGGTTCTGCCGCCCTCCGTTGCGGAAGGCGGCAACATCCGCGCAGGCGCGTGGATCAGGCATCAATGCGCTTGGAACCCACCGCCAGGCCGGCCTTCAGGCTGGCCTCGACGAATTCGTCCAGGTCGCCGTCGAGCACCTTCTGCGTATCCGAACGCTCGATGCCGGTGCGCAGGTCCTTGATACGGCTCTGGTCGAGCACGTAGTTGCGGATCTGGCTACCCCAGCCGATGTCCGACTTGGTGGCTTCCACTGCGTCGCGCTCGGCATTGCGCTTCTGGATTTCCAGCTCGTACAGCTTGGCGGCCAGCATCTTCATCGCGTTGTCGCGGTTCTGGTGCTGGCTGCGACCGGTCTGGCACGCCACGACCGTATTGGTCGGGATGTGGGTGATACGCACCGCCGACTCGGTCTTGTTGACGTGCTGGCCACCGGCACCGGAGGAGCGGTACACGTCGGTGCGCAGATCGGCCGGGTTGATGTCGATCTCGATGTTGTTGTCCACTTCTGGCGACACGAACACCGAGGTGAAGCTGGTGTGGCGACGGTTGTCCGAATCGAACGGCGACTTGCGCACCAGGCGGTGAACGCCGGTTTCAGTCTTCAGCCAGCCGTAGGCATAGTCGCCCTCCACGCGCAGCGTGGCCGACTTGATGCCGGCAACATCGCCACCCGACACTTCCATCAGCTCGGTCTTCCAGCCGCGCGATTCGCACCAGCGCAGGTACATGCGCAGCAGGATTTCGGCCCAGTCCTGGGCTTCGGTGCCGCCGGCACCGGCCTGGATGTCGACGAACGCCGGAGCGGTATCCATCTGCCCCGAGAACATGCGCTGGAACTCCAGCTTCTCCACGTGGGCCTGGTGCTTGTCCAGATCGGCAACCACGGCCAGGGCAGTATCTTCGTCCTGTTCGGATTCAGCCAGTTCCAGCAGTTCGGTCGCGTCGGTCAGGCCGTCCAGCACCGAGGCGATGCCGCCCACGGTCTTTTCCAGGGTGGAGCGTTCACGGCCCAGGTTCTGCGCGTATTCGGCGTTGTTCCAGACGTCGGGGCTTTCCAGCTCCCGCGTTACTTCTTCAAGACGCTCTTTCTTGGCGTCGTAGTCAAAGATACCCCCTGAGCGACACCACACGATCGGTCAGATCGGCGATGCGCTGGCGGACAGGATTCAATTCGATCATGTCGGCGGTTATGCACTAAATAGATGACTGCCAATGATACCGCAGGCGCCGGGCCTCCGGCGAGGCAGGCCGGGGGCTGGGGCCAGCACTGGACATCCCGCCACACGATCCCGGTAGACTTCCCCACCACCGCGGGAACAGGGGCCACGCGGGCCACCCCAACCAAGGAGCACCATTTCAATGACGATCATCCGTTCCACCCTGTGCCTGGCCGCCTGCCTGCTGGCCGCCAATGCCTCGGCCATCGACCTGAAGGGCCTGTCCAGCACCGGCCTGAAGGCCGGCAAGGCCCTGACCCTGTCCGACGCGGAAGTCTCGGCGGCCGCCGACCAGGCCTGCACCTACATGGACAAGGAAAACCAGGTGGTGTCCGGCAACGATCCGTATGCCCAGCGCCTGGCCAAGATCACCCAGGGCCTGGCCAACGAAGACGGCCTGAACCTCAACTTCAAGGTCTATCGCACCGCCGACGTCAACGCCTGGGCGATGGCCAACGGCTGCGTGCGCGTCTACACCGGCCTGATGGACATGGCCAGCGACGACGAAGTGCGTGGCGTGATCGGCCACGAAATTGGCCATGTGAAGCTCGGTCACAGCAAGACCAAGATGCGCACCGCCCTGCTCGCCTCGGCCGGCCGTGAAGGCCTGGCGGCCTCCGGCAACGGCAACCTGACCCAGCTCAGCCAGGGCCAGCTCGGCGAACTGGCCGAAGGCTTCGTCAACGCCCAGTTCTCGCAGAAGGAAGAGAGCGCGGCCGACGAGTACGGCTACCAGTTCATGAAGCGCCACAACTACGATCCGGCAGCCCTGGCCAGCATGTTCCGCAAGCTGTCCAGCGACGGCGGCCTGATGTCCTCGCACCCGGGCTCGGAAGCCCGCGCCGGGCGCATCGACGCGATGATCAAGAAGGACAAGAAGTAAGCCACGGGCGGGCGGACTCCTTGGGTCCGCCCGTTCACACGCCTGCCAGGGCCTGCCGCAGCAGCGGCAACTGTCGCCTGCTGCATGGCACTTTGACGCCATCAGCCATGTGCAGCAGGGCTTCCCCGCCGTCCAGCGGCTCGATCGAGCGCAGCTGGCCCCTGTGGATCAACCAGCTGCGGTGCGGGCGCAGGAACTCCGCCGGGTCCAGGCGCTGCTCCAGCGCTGCCATGGTGATCCGCAACGGGTAGTCGTGACCGCGCACCCGCAGGTTCACGTAGTTCCCGGCCGCCTGGGCGTATTCCACATCGCCGGTGGCCACCAGGAACTCCTTGCCCAGCTTGCGCACCAGGAAATGCTGCGGACGCTCGACCGGCTCCACCGGCGGGCCCTCGTCGGGCGGGGCCAACAGATGGGCCTCGCCCTGCCGCTGGCGGCCGAACCAGGCCACCGCGTGCACCGCAATCACCAGCAGGCTGTAAGTCTGCACGTCCTTGAAGAACTCGTAGAACCACTGCGCCGGCCAGGCGCCGTAGGTGTAGTGCTGGCCGGCCAGGGCGAAGGCCACTTTGCGCAGCAGTACCATGGCACTGACGTGCAGCAGCCACCAGGCGATGCCGCCCAGCAGATAGAAACCGATCCGGCGCCGCCAGGTGTCGGCATGCAGCGGCCAGCGGCGCGCGGCCGCATGCAGCAACGCCAGAAGGCCCAAGCTGGCCAGCGCACTGCTGAACTCCTCGATCGAGGTCGCCGCCGCCGGAAAGAGCTGGCCGTCACGCAACGCCCGCATCCACTGCGCCAGCACGTTGCCCGCCGCGGTGCCCAGGAACAGCAGTGACCAGAACGCGGCGGCAAGCCGAGACCGCCGCGACCGCTGTGGCCGCGCTGCAACAGGGGCGGTCGAGGCCGCCGGATCTCCATTTTCCATGCCGCCATTGTTGCCCATCCGGCCGCGCGCGCATCCGCCATTGGTCCCAGCATCACCACCACTGGCCCCTGCGCGCCCGCCACTGCGCCCCATCCGCTGGCGGCCCGGCGCTGGCAGGCGGAGGGTGCAGCTTCCTCCTGAAGGCCCGCCTCCATGCACCGTCGCCATGACCTGGACACCCTGCGCGTCGCCGCCTTCGGGCTGCTGATCCTCTACCACGCCGCCATGGCCTACGTGGCCGGCTGGGATTTCCACCTCAAGAGCGCCTACACCGCCGAGTGGCTGCAATGGCCGATGATCGCGATGAACCGTTGGCGCATGCCCCTGCTCTTCGCCATCAGCGGCATCGCGCTGGGCCTGTCCCTGCCCGACCAGGGGCGGCTGCGGCACACCCTGCGTCGCTGCTGGCGCCTGCAGCTGCCCCTGCTGTTCGGCATCGTTGCCGTCGTCTCCCTGCAGGCGTACTGCGAAGCGCTGGACAAGGGTGACGTGGCGCCGGGGCTGGTCCGGTTCCTCTGGCGCTACTGGCAGTTCCGGCCCTGGCCCGGCGCGCACTTCAGTGGCGCCGAATACGGATTCACCTGGAACCACCTCTGGTACCTGGCCTACCTGCTGCCCTACACCGTCCTGGCGGTGGCGCTGGCCAGCCTGCTGCGACCGCTGCGCGGGGTGCTGCCACGCTGGCAGCCGGGCGACCGCCTGCTGGGCAGCCTGCTGCTGGTGCTGCCGGTCGCCTGGCTGGGCTGGGCACTGCTGGTACTGATGCCACGCTGGCCGCCCACCCACGCCCTGTTGAACGACGTCTACGTGCACGGCGAATCGCTGCCCCTGTTCCTCGGCGGCTTCCTCGCGGCACGCTGGCAACGCGGTTGGCATCTGCTGGTGCGCGGGCGCCGCCTGACCCTCGGCCTGGCCTTGCTGGGGCTGTGCCTGGAACTGGGCATCCGTGCACTGGCCCGGCTGCCGCACGTGGGCGACCTCGACGCCTGGGTGCTGGCGCTGCCATGGGCCCAGACCGAGCGCATCGGCCGCGCCCTTTATACGTGGTGCATGCTGCTGGCCTTGTTCGGCTGGGCGCGGGTGCTGCTGTCCCGCCCCTGGCCCGGCCTGGACTACTGCCGGGAGGCTGTTTTCAGCTGGTACATCCTGCACCAGACCGTACTGATCGTGCTCCTGTATGCGTTGCGGCCGCTGCAGCTGGGTGCGTGGCTGGAACCTGCGCTGCTTGTGGCCGGCACCGTCGGCGGTTGCCTGCTCATCCACGAGCTGCTGATCCGCCGCGTACGCTGGCTGCGCCCCCTGTTCGGCCTGCGTGCCGGATCGTCAGCGCTGCCCGTGGCACGCGTTGCGCCGCTGTAGTGCCGAGTCCACACTCGGCTGCTCTGGCCGTGAGCCGAGCATCGGCTCGGCTCTACCTGGCCTGACTACCCACGGACGATGAGGACAACGGATGTTCCAGACGCAATGGCACCTGTGGTTGCAGCACACCTTCGACAGCACCTGGGTGCTGTCGCTGATGCAGTTCATCAGCCTGCTGGGCTACGAGATGGCCTATACCGCGCTGATCCTGGTCTGCGCCTTCGGGGCACGCCTGCGCGCCGGCCTGTGCGTGATGCTTGCAGTACTGCTGATGGCCTGCGCCACGCATGCGATCAAGCAGAGCGCCGCCCTTCCCCGCCCCACCGATGTGGATGCATCAGTACTCGACAAGGGCGAGCCATCGCATCCGTTCGTGGTGGATGGCGGAGGCCACACCTTCTGGGCACTGCCGGACGCGCAGGCCACCGCAATGCTGCGGGCACAGCCCGACGCCGACTACGGCTTCAACAGCGGCCATGTCGGCGTGGCGACAGCCGCCTGCGTGGGGCTGCTGCTGGCCTTCGGCATCCGCCGTCGCTGGCTGCGATGGACACTGGCGCTGGGCTGGCCGCTGCTGATGGCACTCTCGCGCATGTACCTTGGCCGGCACTTCCTGGCCGACGTACTGGCAGGCTGGTTGATCGGCCTCGGCGTGGCCGTGCTGGCCTGGCAGTTGATGCCAGGGTTGCACGGGAATCGGCGCTGGCAGCTGCCGGTACTGCTGGGCCTCGGCGCAACCCTGGCCTGGGCCTCGCTGTGGACACCGCTCGTGCCGGTCGGCGAAGCCGCGCGCCTGCTGGCGCTTGGCCTGCTGGTGGCGTGGCTGCAGTGGCGTGGCTGGCCAGCCGATCCGCACAGCATCGCGCAACGGGTGCTGCGCGTACTGGGCGTTGTGCTGGTCTACCTGCTGGCGCGGCCCATCATCGAGTGGCTCGCGCAGAGGATTCCGTTGCCGGATGCACCGATCACCGAGTTGCTGTGGCATACCGTCGGCACGCTGCTGATCCTCGGTGGCGGCGTTGCGCTGGCACGGTGGATTCCGCGGCAGCGCACCCGGTAGATCCACGCCATGCGTGGATGAGCCGTTCCAACGCCGTGCGACAGCCACGCGTGGCGTGGCGCTACCAGCCTATCCGGACGGCACCTGGTAGATCCACGCCATGCGTGGATGAGCCGTTCCGACGCCGTGCGACAGCCACGCATGGCGTGGCTCTACCCGCCTATCCGGACGGCACCTGGTAGATCCACGCCATGCGTGGATGAGCCGTTCCGACGCCGTGCGACAGCCACGCATGGCGTGGCTCTACCAGCCTATCCGGACGGCACCTGGTAGATCCACGCCATGCGTGGATCGGCCGTTCCGACGCCGCGCGACAGCCACGCATGGCGTGGCTCTACCCGCCTATCCGGACGGCACACGGCACCCGGTAGATCCACGCCGTGCGTGGATGGGCCGTTCCGACGCCGTGCGACAGCCACGCATGGCGTGGCTCTACCAGCCTATCCGGACGGCACACGGCACCCGGTAGATCCACGCAATGCGTGGATGAGCCGTTCCGATGCCGTGCGACAGCCATGCATGGCGTGGCGCTACCGCACCTCGAACTCGCCCACCAGCACGGTCTCGGCACGGTCCTTCAGCCGCAGGGTGACCGCCTGGTCTTTCTGCTGCGGCGTACCCCAGTGGGTGGTCAGGCGCAGCATCAGGGTGGTGGCGCCGGTCACCAGCTGCTGGCGGCTGCCGAAGTAGTTGGCCTCCACCTTGTACTTGCCCGGCTTGGCATCGCGCAGTGAGAACTGCTCGGGACCATAGCCGCCGGTGAAGTCCTGCGACATCTGCCCGCCCTGGTAGGTCAGGCGATTGCCGTAGTAGGCGCGCTCGCCGTTGGGGTCGGTCACCCACAGGTCCATGTCACTGTTGTCGGCATCCCAGGCCAGCACCACCCGCAGGTCCAGCGGCATGGCCTGCAGCAGGCGCGGATCGATGCCCCGGGTGTCCAGCTTTGGCCGGCTGCGCGATACCAGGTTGGTCAGTTCATCCAGTGCGATCAGGGCGATGCCATCGAAGCGGCCATCCCACGGGCGTACGACAACCTGGTACAGCGGTTCCAGCGCCTGCTGCGGCTTGCCGGCCGCCGCCAGCGCCAGGCCCAGATCACGGAAGCTCTGCGGCTCCTCCTGCCCCATCGCCAGCACCTGCTCGAACACCGGCACGGCCAGTGCCGGCGCGTCAGCCTGCAGCAACCGGTAGCCGAGTACGCGCAGCAGATGGCGGTTGTCCAGGTCCATCTCGGCCAGGTTGGAAAGCACGCGCAGGGCCAGCTCACGCTGGTTCTGCTGCAGCAGCAGGTCTGCCACGTCCAGGAAGAACGCGCTGCTGTCGGCATGCGCAGCGCGCTCGGCCAGGTAGCGGTCGTACAGCTGGGCGGGCGGGCCCTGCCGCAGGCGGCGCGCAACCGGCGAGTCGGGCTGCCACGCTGCCAACTGGATGCCGAGCTGGCCGCCGTTGGCGGGCGAAGGTGCAGCCTCCGCAGCCGATGCACTCGCACCCGTGGCATCCAGTGATGCAGCCTCCGCCGATGGGGCCTGCCGGCGCGCACGCGCGGACTCCATCCGCGACTCGGCAGCCATCATCGGCGCGGGCGGCGGCGGTGCCGCAGGTGCTGGCGCGGCAAGCAGCGCCATCGGCGCACTGGCCGCTGCATCGTTGGCCAGGATCTCCTTGGCCGCAGACGGCGGCGCCTGCTTCGGCCAGCTGCGGTTCCACCACTGCTGGCGCTCCTTCCACTGCGTGGCAACCTTGTCGAGGCGGCGGCGATCCTCGGCCGCACGATCGGCGACCTGGCGGGCATATCCACGGTCATAGTCGGCGCGCAGCGCGCCGGCGGGGCGGATCGCATAGCGCAGGTAGTCCTGCAGCGTCTCCAGAACGATCAGTGACGTGTCCGGCCCGACCATGCCGAACTGCTGGGACAGACGGTGCATCGCCTCGCGGTTGCTGCGCGCGTCCACCGCCAACTGCTGCAGGCGCGCCTGCGCCCACAGCCCGGCCAGCAGATCACCGTCATCACTGCGACGGGCAGGCGGCAGCGCCTGCCACTCATCACCGGCAACCCGCACGCGCATCGGCACGCCATCGGCGGCGAGGCGCGCATGCAGCCACACCCAGCCCTGCGCTTCACTGCGGCGATCGATCACCACATCCTGTACGCCACGCCCGGCGTCGATCTGGAGGTCCAGCGGTGCGGACAGCAGTTCGCGGGCGGCGGCATCCACGTCCGTACCCACGGGCACGAAACGCCCGCCATGCGCCTCGCTCCAGCCGCGCAGGCGGGTGCTGTCGGTGCGGGCGCCAGCGCTGCTGATTGCGAACAGGCGCTGATCCGCGGCCAGAGCCGGCAGCGTCTCCGGCCCGTAGGTCAGCAGGCCGTCGCTGAGCAGCAGATATTCCTTTACGGTCGGCTGCGGCTGCCATCCGGCCAGCGCACTGGCGCCATCCGGGCGAACCGACTGCAGGGCCGCGCGCAGCGCACTCCAGTTGCCACCCTGGATACGGAAGCGGCGCACCGGCTCGGCGCGGTCGCGCAGCACGGTCAGCGCGACCGTGCCATTGCCCATGGCAGCGAAGTACCGATCCAGCAATGCGAACTCGCGGGTGCGGTCACGCTGTCCGGACGATCCCGAACCGTCCCACAGCAGGCCAACCTCACCTGGCACCGTACGCGGCGCGCGGCTCACCGGCACCGGCAGCTGCGCCAGCAGGTAGTGGCCCTCCTCCCACTTCGCCACCTGCACGTCTGCCCGCCGTGCCGCAGGCAGGTTCCATTGGAGCTGCGCCGGCAACTGCGCCCCCTTGCCTCGCCACTGCAACCGGCCCGCGTCGATGCGGAACGGGGCGGTTCCTGCGGTGACTTCACCCGGCGCCTGCAGCTTCAGCTCAACCGAGGCGGCGCTGGCCGCGAACTGCAACGGCAGCGTCCACCGCCAGCCTTGGTTGGAGAAGACCAGCGGCTCACGCAGCACGAGCTGCACGCGACGACTGCCACCCGCCGGCAACGGATAGATGCGCAGGCGGAACTGGTTGCCGGCTGTCTGCTCCAGCAGACCCGGGTCAACACCGCGACGGGCGATCTCCTCGAAGACCTGGCGGCCACGATCCTTGGGAACGGGCACCGCATCGCGCAGCTCACCATTGATGTCCAATGCAAAGCCGCTGATCTGCTGGCCGTCGGCCAACGGGAACTGCAGCTCGCCTTCCATCGCGCGCCGGTTCGGGTTGTGGAACTGCAGGGTGATGCGGGTCTGGGCGATGCCGGCGCGGACCTCACCCTCGATGCTGGCCAGGCGCAGCTCAATGGGCTGCTCGGCACCCGCGACCTTCAGCAGGGGGGCTGGAGCAAGCGGCCGGACGGCCGGGCGAGACTGTGCGTAGGCAGACCCGGCCAGGCTGCCGAGCAACAGGGCCAGCACGCAGGGGGCGCGGCGGAGGACGAGGGGCATTGGACGGCTCCAGCGGGAGGATGGATGGTTCAACGCCTGGGTGGGGGGAATGGGGTTGCTGGGGAGGCAGCCGGCGCGCATGCCCCTTTCCAGGGCCGCCGACTGCCTTGACCTGATTCAGAATCGCCTCCCGTCCAGTCATCCTTGCAGCCCCATGCGACGCTCCCCTGCGTCGCGCAACATCAGATCTGGCCGTCTTCCAGCTGCTCCAGCACAACAGACCACCACGCGCCCTCCACGAGTGCAGCAGGGTCAAGCGTGGCCCATTCCGCCGCCATCGTGCTGATTGCAACATCACGATTGAAGCGTTGCTCTGTCGGACGCGCTTGGAACTCGCCTCGCCTGAAGGCCCCAAGCCTGGCCTGCATCTCTGACTGGGAGTAGACAACGGGACCGGAATCGCCTGATCTGGCCTGCTCCTGAAACTCCTCATACAACGCCAGAAACCCGAGAAAGCTGGACAAGCGACTATTGACGAACTGATGCATGCCATCACCCGCCGCAATCACTTTCCCGCCTGTTGATAGGCAGAGTAGAAGCTCCCCTCCCCATGGCTCGCGCGCGACGACGAGAAGCTCCTCACCGCCGAATTCGACTCTCTGCGGCGCCTCGAACTGCACAAGGGGCACTTCGCCCGGCAGTTTTGAAGGCAACCCGAGGCGCAACATCAGCTCGCTGGACAAGGGATCAAGCCCAAAGTCGCTCAATACTTTGGCGTCTACCCCCAGAGAACCCGCATCGTAAATGCGAGGGAAGGAATTTCCAGTCACGTCCAGACCTCACAGGCAGGAAGACACTGTCCGATAGATGGATGAACCACGCGTCGGAGAAAGCTCTCGATTCGATCACCAATCAGATGGGCAGTTATCATCTACCCGCAGCTTCCCGCAATTCGTCGACCACTTCAGTGAAGAACGCCAAGATGGGCTGATGTACTTGGACAAATTACCCTCTGCACGCGCACTCCGAACAGGTCCATGCTCGATCTGCTTTCCGCTTGCTTGGCCCACCTTCGATGGATCGATTCGACGGCGCGGGCACGTTGCTGAAGAATAATTTTCCAGCCAAGCCTGCATCGCTGCAATCATAGCGCCGAGACACCGTACGCGCCGATGGTCAGGCTGTAGCTCCAACCGTTCTCTTTTGAAGCGAGCTAATTTTCGCGTCTACTCTTTCCAGACCCAGCTTCCCGCATCCCACAATCTTCAACTCACGAAGCGCGGCAAGATCATTGATGACCTCGATATTCGCTATCCGCTTGCAGTACTGGATATCGAGCATCTTGAGATGCCCGAGCCTGGACAATGCGCGAATGTCTGCCAGCGAACTCAGATTTTTCAGCCGCACTGCCTCCAAATGTGCAAGCTTCTCGAGTCCATCGAGGCTCTTCAACTTCGTCCCTCCTAGAAGCCCCAGGCGCTCAAGGCCACCAGCCGATGAAGAGAGGACATCGAAGATCTCATCAGCTACCGGCACGTTCAGCAGGTTCAACTCATCTAGAGGCAAGGCCAGAGCCTGCCTTAGATTCTTCAATGACCTGTCGGGATAAATGGAGAGAACCCTCAACATCGGGAAGCTCGATGCATCGATGCGCACAGGCACGTCAACGTACAGCGTCCTGAGATTGGGCAGTACAACACTCGGCCACACCAGATTTCCCGCGCCAAGGTGAATGCTCAGTGCCTCGATTCCCTCAGGCAGCCGCCCGTCCTCAAGTCCATCCATGATCGATGGCGCAATGGATCCAGGCCCTATGCTGAGCGACTTGAGACCTCGCATTTCCCTGAGTATCTCTGGCAACGCCCCAAGCTTGTCACCGGGCGGGGACCAGAGGTGGGCCTGCCGAATTTTGGCAAGCTTGTCGCAAATGAAGGGGGCATTGAAGAACACCAGCTCAGCATCTGGCGTCGGGAATGTTGCTTGGTGTCTGGCATCCATCAGAACAACGCTGTGCTTCATGCTCTTCGCCTTCGATGACCCGAAACTTCTCGCCGCGGACGCCATCACTGTACATCCGCAGAGCCCCATTCCTCAGGTTTCTGCATCGCGACACTGGTGGATAGGCCGTCTTCGCAAGCGGCGCGAACGCAATGCTCTGCTACCCAGCCCAACGAACAACCTCCACGAGGAACCCAGCAAAGGAACTCTAAAGCGTCTCGAATGCACCGGTGTTGTAGTCGTACCTGAGAACTGGATACCCCCCGCCTTTGAGCCCACTGCGCGTATCGATGTAGAAGGCCTCATCGGAGTCCGGAACATAAACAGGGATCATCCCCGAGGGAGGAAATCCATTCTCCTCAACCAAGCGAGCGCTGTAGATCAGATCATCATCCGCCACATCCCGGTGTTCGGGCTCTGCAAGGCCAAACACGGATCTGGACCAATAGAAAGGTTCCCATACTCAGCCAGCCAGAGTTTGTATGAGGCAGGCAAAGTCAAGCCCAGCTCCCCCTCCGCATCCTCCAACAGATCTAGAGGAGCAGCACGACAAGGAAAAATCCTCACGCGTGATGATCCAGCGATCATCGTGCCAAGGCGCTCGAAAGCGGAGTTCCAATCAGGGCTTACCTGACCTCCCGGGCCAATCACGTGAAGCGCGACTTCAAGGCATCAACAGCGCCCGACAAACTGGTGTTGCCAGCACTTCGAGGCAGCGCCGCACTTTCAAAGCCACGAACCAGCCAGCGCTCAATTGCAGATGCAACGGAATCATCATCGATGCGCGAGGCCTCTTCAATTGCAATGCAGATGGCGATAGACACACTTCTCTTTCTGGCAGAGAACTTGGTCGTCGATGAAACGCCTGCCGCACAGTAGTCGGTCACACGACCACTGATCCACAGCTCGACATCGATCACGTCCAAGCCGTCGACGGACACTTTTTCAAGGGCAGATTTCAGCCTGATGCGAGCCTGGACAATTCCGGGAAGGAACTTCATGCCCATCTCCGGACCACCCATCCTGCCACCCAGGGTAACTTCCATACACCCTCCTGATGCCTGGCCGCGACAACTACTCATTCTGAAGCAATGCCCAAGCGCCTCAACTCCGCGATCCCGCCTGCCCAGTCTTCCCGGCGCTTCCTGGCAGCGGCCAAAGGCACCACAAGCAGGACTTCCTCGGCATCCGAGTCACTGAAGATGCTCAGCCTCATATGCGTCTCAGGGAAGGCATCCGCGAACTGTGATCCCAACATGTCGAGTCCGCCGAAGTCCCGCTTCCGGAGGATGACCTGGGTCTGCGGATCTCTCCTGATCAGGTCGAGAGGTATACCCTTGCATGCGAAATCGACAAATCTCGCCCGACTTATATCCAGCGCCCAGTTCGTAGCTTCATAGAATGCCGCACGCTGCTCTGCGAATGCAGCGAGAACGCCAGCATCAGCGCAGAACGCAAAGGGTTCAAGATTGATTTTGATCTTTCCAATCTTTCCCGCAAGGGAGACCCTTCTGAAGAAACAGGACCAAAGGAGGAGGAGAATTGGATTCACATCCAACCCGTCGATCTGAACATCCTCAAGCACCGTTGGACCAATCTCGCAGTTGATCAGCTTGCAGTTCGACACATGAACATCGCGGACGGCGCTCATCCTCGAAGGTCGCTTCGAAAGCGACATCCCACAGTTGTCAAAAGAACTGTTCGCTATTCGAAGCGCCTCGAAAGCACTGCCGCCAGTGTCGAACTTCATGCTGAACTGCTGCGCGCCAATGTGTTGCATAACTAGATCCAGGGCGGAAGCACCATGACCACATCGACCACATCTCAACATGGACCAGTCAGCATCATCAAGTCCTAGGCAACCACCAGACCCGGGAAGATCAAGACCCGCAACAACCTCTGGCAGCTTATATCAGGCGGTTCAAGCGGCGGCCCGACATCCCTGACGACTTCGTCGTGTAACGCGAACTGCCCTAGGCCCGACCCGCCAGTGCCTCCTCAAGAACTTCGGCGATGTACTCCGCAAACTGCGGCATGGACGATGCACAGCTTCTTCCGGGGCACGCCGGCACAACCTCTCCGTTAAGGTCAACGTAGGCGCGCTTTGCGCCGAGCCCCCGATAGAACACCAGCGACTTCAGATCCGGCAGTGATTCCATCACCCCCTTGCGCAGAATCGGCCAACTACCATCTTCGATACGGCGTGTCACTATATTGTGTACAGGCATCACGTCGCCAGAATCAAAGATCGCATCAATCATCTCCGGGACGTCCAACTGCGCGTCGATGAACTGCGACAGCCTCCATCGCTCTGAAACGTGAATCATCCGACCCACTCCATACCCGCCTTTGGGCAGCGGAATCGCAAAGACGTCACCAACCTCAGCCTTGATCTTCTTTGGCATCCAATCTCTCTCAGGTTCGCGCCACGCGTGTCCATGTACAGTCAATCCCAGCTGCACGCTTCAGCATAGTTCGCATCGGAATCCAACGGGACGCCTTTCACTGCGCCATTCCAACTGCCGCTTGCCTGCTACTCGTTGATTCGCTTGAAGTAGTGCGAGTCCTCGGTGGATCCAATGCACGTCGCTTCGCCGTTCTAACGCATTGATCCAACTGGTTGTCCAGTGCATGAAATTCCGTGCCCGCGAAGTCCACTCTCGGGTCGATGTGCCGCAACAGCCCTTCGAACTCGCCATAGGGCACTCGCCCGCACCCCGGGCGCAGGCGCTGCGCTGGCTCAGACAGCCATCACGACCTGTCACAGCGCCCTTCAAACACGTGGACCCAATGCTTTGCACTCAAGCTCTTGTCAGCCTTGGGCCAATTAGAAATGCGCGATGCACCCGGCAAACTCAAGCCAACCGGACAATTTCCTCCAGGAAATGCCGAAAATCTTCCGCAAACGGCTCGTAGCTGCCATCAGACCAATCGCGCCTGACAACCGGGTACTCGCCATTGATCAGCCCGTTGCTCGCATCAAAATAGAAAGACTCATCTGTATCCGGGAGGTGGAGCGAGATGTATCCGACAGGCAAACCACCATCTCGAGCGTCCAATCTGAAGTTGTAAATCAAATCACTGTCAGATATGTCACGCACATCCCTCGGCGCAAGCGTCAGTACAGGATATGCGCCCACCCTAAGATTTCCGAACTTGAGGAGCCATTCCTTATACAATTCTGGCAGCGGGATTCCCAGCTCACCCTCAGCATCCTGAATAAGACCAGGATCGACTTGACGACCGGAAAACACCTTGACCCGCGGCCGCTGCGCCACCAACGCCTCAAGGTCATCAAACATAAACACACCTCAGTGAACCATAATCGCATTGCGCCGCGCGTGTGGGGCTGCGCAACTCGACGACCCGTCCCTTCACATTATAGACGAAGTACTTCTGCAGCTGATGGCCGTAATGGCGAACAGCCGGAGGCATAATGCATGTGACGCGCGCAAGCTTGTCGCTAATAAAGGCGATGCGCACAACCGGCGGATCCTCTGTCGCCGTCAGCGTCCGACAGCGTCGTAGCTTTGACGCCGTGGTTGCCCGGAAATCAATTCCCTCGACAATCCTGCCCAGCGTATCGCATCCAGGCTGCACGTTTCGCAGTGAGCGCCAGGCAAACGTTATCGACACATTCTACATTCCCTCAAACACCGAGGGCAGCGGACTGTATCCCGGCCCCATCACCTCGCGAATCGCATCCCCCGACAACCTCTCAAAGAGTTGATAAAGATCGGCTGCGGCATATCTCATTCCACCCATTCGAGCGCCTATGCAGTAGATCGGATACTCGCCACCCTTAAAATCACCCATATCCCATACAAAATATTCCCCATTTTCACTGGCGGCAAACGGGTATAGGTCAGGCCCCTGACTTTCCCTTCCATCAGGTTCAAATTCGAAGTAACCCTCCGCCACAGCCTCTTCTATGAAACCTCTCACCCTCAGCCCCTGATCGAAAATCGAGTCTGGATGATCAGCACTGGCAGAGTAAATTATTAACAATCGCCCAAATCGGCCGTAGCCGAAAGAACTTATGAATCTGCAGTACGAATCAGGCAGGCATCTCCCCGCAACCGTCGCGGCCCTCGCCTCGCTCAGCGGTGTCACCAACTCAGAAATACCGTTAATCTCAATATTCATTATCTTACTCATGCCCTACAGCATTGCGTGGCCTGCCTCAAACCATTTGATATAGTGGAATCAACCAATACATTTCCGGCAGAGTCAATCGCATACATCGTCACCGAACGGGGAACAAGCTCACTGCCCACGTAGTTTGGAATAACCTCCATGAGGACAGTACCCCCTCCATTCTTGACATGCCTGCGCACTATTCCTTCCATCTTACTCATTCCGGGATGGTTGGCCCCGTCTGACAACGTGACAAGATTCCGGCTATCGCTGCCTGAACCACCCAAGGTATCACCAGCCAAGTGACTTCGCTGCTGATGATGGGGATGCTGCCCTCCCACCCAACCCGGCGGATCAAGCGTCGGAGGGGATGAACCTGTTGGCCGAAGATCGGTAGTGGAAACCTCCAAAAACACCCCCGTCGGACGCCCCAAGCCATCTAAAGGATAATAGTCAACCGCCAGACCCAGTGGATCAGAAAAATGAAGGGAGTTAGGCGCGTAATTGTATAAATTTATTCCGCCAGACAGGCCGATCGGATCTTTAGCGAGATAGATTCCAGCCCGACAGTCGTAGTAGCGATGCCTATTGTAGTGCAAACCTGACTCTGCATCGTAATACTGCCCCTGGTAGCGAATCTTGTTTTCGATATGCTCGCACAGAAGGTCGACAGAACCCCAAGCGCCATAGCGCGCTGACCAGAATATTTCCCCATTTGGCGTCGTGATCTTTGTGACCGCACCGTTTGCGTCGCAGTGATACAGGAAGACTCCCTGAATTCTATTCAGCAAGACTCTGCACGCATCGATTTCATCAACCTGCCTTTCATCAAGTCCACTGGCTACGGCCGTCCGATGGACTGATGACGAAATAACGGGAATTGCCACATCATCGAGTCGGGACTCGTTGCTGCGCGTTGAAACCTGACTAAGTGCCTCTAACTTCCGACCTTCCGACGAACGTCGAGCGGGATCCGACTTAGCTTCCGCACCCTCATCAGCCTTGGGCAATCTGCTGTCAATTGACAGTGAGACGCTGCCTAAAACCCCTAATCCCAGGGATGTGCCACCAATCTTTACCGGTTTCCTGGCCGTGGTATTGCCACTTCTTACGCCAGGAGAGTTATTAAGACCCGGCACCCAACCCTCTGGCAGAGGAAGTGTCCCAGACAAAGCCACACTATCTTTCCCTTGGGCAGCCATGAAGGTGTCGTTGCGGCCAATGAACGCCAACGGCACAAACGTCCCCGGGTAGTACACATACTCCCGCACCCGCTCATGCAGCTTTTCCAACCGCCGCTGCCGGCGCCTCACCTCTACCAGGCTCGCCACATTACCCACCCAGACCGGCGCCGCCTCTTCGGCATCGTTGGCCTGCTGCACCTCACCCAGCAACGCATCTCCATCCCAGAAGAACCACCTCGTCTGCGTCGGATTGCGCTTGAACACCCGCCGCCCCAGCGGGTCATAGCCGTAGTACGTTGACTGGCCGTTGCGGCGGCTCTCGGCCAACCGATGGTTGGCATCCCAGATCAGCGTCAGGTCATCCGGCGCATCCCCATGCGGCACGCCCTTGCGCACCAGGTCGCCTGCCCGGTCAAACACGTAGTGCATGCCCTGGTAGGAGCCTTCGCGCGTCCAGGTGGTCAGGTCGTCATCGTCGCCGCCCACCACCTTGCGCGCCTGCACCTGCTTCACCTCGGTGCGCAGCCGGTCGCCCGCCGGGTCGTTGAAGTAGCGCTCCACCTTCCCCTTGGGGTCGATGTGCTGCAGCAGGCGCCCGATCGCGTCGTAGCGGTACTCGTCCACGCCCTGTGCGCTGTCGCTGCGCCGGGTCAGGTTGCCACTGCGGTCGTAGTCATAACGCGTTTCGAACAGCGGCGCGGCATCCTTCAGTACCGATTGCGAGGTCAGCAGGTTACGGCTGTCATAGGTGAAGTCGCGCTGTAGATGCGGACTCAGCTGCTCGCGCGTCGTGCGGCCCAACGCGTCGCGCTCAATGGAGATCGGCGACTCGTCATTGATCGCCACCGACACCGCCTGGTCCCGCAGGTCGTAGCCAAACGCCACGCGGTTACCCGCCGAGGTCTCGCGCAACACGCGGTTGCCGACCGCGTCGTAGCCATAGCCCACGCGGAAGCCATCCTGCAGCTCTTCCAGCAGCTGGCCCAGCGGGTCATAACGGCGCTTGACCGTGCGCGCCGGATTGCGCAGCTCGACAATCTGCCCCTGCACGTCGTAGACAAAGTGCTCCTGCACCTGCTGGCCGGGGTGACGTACATCCGGCAGCGTCTTGCGGGTGATGCGCCCAAGCTTGTCGGTGGTAAAGGCGATGCGCTGGCCCAGCGGATCCAGGGTCGCCGTCAGCCGCCCGGCAGCATCGTAGCTGTAACGCCGTGATTGCCCCCAGTAGTCCACTTCCTCGACGATGCGGCCCAACGCATCACGTACGAGTTGATAGGTCTCGCCGCGCTGGTTGATCACCGCGACGAGCTGCTCTTCGGTGTCGTAGCGGTACTCCACACTGTGGCCATCGGCCTGCAGACGCTTGCCGATCTGTCCGATGCCCACGTACTGCAGCCGCGTCTGCGCGCCCACTTCATCGGTGTAGCGCACCAGCTGATCTTCGGCATCGTACTCGCAGTGCACACCGGCGCCATCGGGGCCAGCGGTGGCCAGCAGGCGTCCCTTGACGTCGTACTCGTAGCGGCTGGCCTGTCCCAAAGGATCCACCTGGCGCAGCAGGTTGCCGAGCGGATCATGCTCGAAGCGGCTCTCATGGCCGAGTGCATCTATGACGGCAGCCACCAGCCCATGTCGGTCATAGCGCAGGCGTGTGACTGCCTGCCGCGCGTTGGTCTGCGACTCCAACTGTCCCCGTGCGTCGTACTCGAAGCGTGTGGTTGCACCCAGTGGATCGGTCTGGCTGACCAGCAGGCCCCGGCCGTCATACGCCTGTTGCCAGTCGACGCCATCCGGCGTCCGCAGCGACACCATATGGTCGTCCAGGTCGTACTCCATCTGGATCGACGTGCCATCGGCGCGCGTCAGGCAGACCAGGTTGCCCTGCGCATCATAGGCAAATGCCGTACGCAGCCCCTCCGGATCGGTCACCGCCACGGTCCGCCCGAAGTCGTCGTACTCGAACAGCGTCACGCCATCGAGCGGATCGATCTCGCACAGCGGCAGCTGGTTCTCGTCGAACTTCACCACGCTCAGGTGCCCGAGCGAGTCGGTCACCCGGGTCTCGCGCAGCAGCGCGTCGTACTCGAAGTGGTAGTCGTACAGGCCGCCATCGCCCCACGAGTGCACTACCCTGCCCTGCGGGTCGAACGCGTAGTGGAATGACAGGCCGACGCGGTCGGTGTGCCGCACCAGGCGATGGTGTTCGTACGCGAAGGTGCGCGGCGCACCCAGCGCATCAACAGCCGCCAACAGATCACCCTCGCCACTGTAGCGGTAGCTCACCAGCGGATGCACCAGGCCGGTGGCCGGGTCATGCAGCGCCATCCGGTCGATGCGGCCGTGGCGTGCCTCCACCTCGATGAAGCGCCCCTGCAGGTCGCCGACGCCACTTTCAACAATGCGCACCAGATGGCCGTCGCGGCGCTCGAACCGCCAGTGGTTGCCGTGGGCATCCTCGATGCGCTCGATCGGCCACGACTGCGGATTCGGCAGCGCGCTGACGCCTGCCGGCAGTTCGCCGCCGAACACATACTTCAGGCCGCTCTTGAAGCGCACCTGCCATTGCCCGCGCCGCCGCAGCAGGCGTGCGCCGTCGACGAAATCGAGGATCGCCCCGGCCTCGCCGTCGGCCGGTGGCAGCTCGGGGAAGAACGCGGCCTGGTCCGGGCCGGACAGCCACACGCTGCCGTCGTCCAGCAGTTCCAGGCGGATATCGGCCGGCGTCTGCCAGCCGGCGCCGCACAGGCCCGGCTCACCCGCCCGGCGCGAGCCGTAGCTGCGCTGCCAGGCGAAGGACAGCCGCCCCGGAATGTCGAAGTCCTGGTGGCTGACCACCACGCTGCCATCGCGGATATCGACCGGCTCGGCGCGCAGCACCTTGCACTTGAGGAAGCTCGAGGGCAGATGGCCCCATTTGCCACGCCGCCAGTTGGCAAAGGCATCCATCTTCTTGCGGAAGAAGGCGCTCTTGCGCAGCTTGCCCAGCCCGGCAAACGCGGCGCGGAACGCCAACGCAGTCCAGGACACCGTGGGCGGCCCGCCGATGGTGACGCTGGTGGGGATGGCCACGTTCAGGCCGGTGGGCAGCGACATCGCGCGCAGCGGCTTCTTTGGCTTCTTCACCCGGAACGGGTTGATCATGCCGGCCAGGTTGCAGTCCAGCACCGGCATGGCCAGGCGCGAGAACGGCTCGCCATCGGCCGACACCGTGCGGCTGCCCATGAAGATCTCTTCGCCGTCGAACTGCGGTCCCATCGGCGCAGCCAGCGGCGGCCCCCACACGCCCAGCGGAATGTGGATGTCCAGGCCACCGGTACCGGCAGTGCCGCGGTGCACGCCATTGACCTTGATGGTCGACCCGATGAACGGGATGTAGTCGAACGGATCCAGCACCAGGCCGATGTGCGGCGTCGGCAGCGGGCACGGCGGCACCGCGTACATGTGGATGTCGATGCCCAGCTGCGGATCGAAATGCTTGGCGGCGATGCTCACGGCAACACTCCTTGTTGCTTTACAAGGCGCGGAACAACGCGCGCAGGAACGCCTTTACTTCGTCACGGTACTCGGCGCTGATCCAGGTCACGACGATGATGCCCAGCACGATGGCTACCAGCATCACCACGGTCTTTTTCGACTTCATGCAACAGCAACTCCTGTAACGGTCGTTCCGGCGGGTGCGGCCACGGGCGGCTGCAGCAGGCCCGACGGGTCGGGCAGCGGCTGCATCGCCGGCGGCTCGCTCCACACCGGAATGTCATGGTCGAGCGGGTGCTCGATGGCTGGCAGGCCATTCCAGCCCGGGTCGAGGAAATCGCGACCGACAGCCACGATCTTGCGGAAAAACTCATCGCCGCCCTGGATAAGCCGCTCGCGCTCCTGCTGGGCACGGTGGAAACCACGCTCCAGCGTTGCATCCAGCTCGGCATCGATCGCATCCAGTGCTGGGCGTGGCGGCTGCGGCCCGAGCGCACGCCCCTGCGCGTCGGCCTTTTCCAGCAGGCCGGTACTGGCCTGCAGGTAGTCGCTGGCCACCTGCTGCAGCGATTCGCAGCGGCGCGCATCCTGCAGCTGCAGCAGGTCCCACAGCGCCTGCGGCAGCGTCGTGGCCTTGCGGTCGGCCGGCGCCAGTGGCTTGGCGATGCGGATGGCCTCCAGCAGCTGGGTACGCGCGGCCTCGCGCTGGCCGGCCTGCAACTGGCACCACCCGGCCATGCGCTGGCCTTCCAGCGCGAACATCGGATGCGGAATACTCGCCGCCGACGCCGAGGCCTGCAGGTAGGTCTGTGCGGCGCGCTCGGGCTGCTTGGCGGCCAGCCAGCAGCCGGCTTCGCCGAACCAGCTCTGCATCACCAGTTCCGGTGCGGCCGGGTTGCCGCTCATGCGCGCGCCCTCGGCCGCGCTTCGCGCTTGCCGGTAACTGTTGATCGCCTGCCCGTGGTCGCCATGCTTCAACCACGCGCCCGCCACCATCATCTGCACCACCGACTGCTGGTCCTGCCAGCCGTGCCGCTGCGCGAGTCCCTGCGCGCGCCCGGCGCGGGCAACGACCTGCGAGGGGCTGCCGCGCTCGAGCAGCAGCATCAGGTCTGCCAGCAGCTGCCGGTACAGCACTTCCGGGCCACGGCCGCCGGACTGCGCCGCGGTGTCGCGGGCGATGCCGAACATGTCGACCGGGGCGCTGACCACACGCGCCAGCGCGCCGTGGCGGTCGAGCAGCGACTGCCAGCGCGGATCTTCTTCGGTATCCACCAGCACCAGGCGCAGGCGCGCACCAGGACCGGCGGCCAGCGCGGCATCCACCCAGCGTTCGAAACCCTCGCCCGGCACGCTGCGCTCCGGCTCAAGCACCGCCGCCAGCAGGCGCAGGTGTTCGCCGTGGTGGTCGATGAAACTCTCCAGCACCTGCACCACGCCGTGCGCGCTGTCCGGGTGCGCCTCGTGCGGGCCCCGCCACCCAAGCGGCACCTGCTGCGAACGCAGATCGTCCTGGCTGGCCAGATAGCGGTCCAGCAGATCCTGCTTCACCTGGCGGCTGTAGCGGAAGCCCAGTTCATAGGCGGTATCGATGCGCAGGAAGTAATCCGGCGTATCGCGACCCGCGTCGTTGCGCTGCATTTCGAAGAACGCGGCCAGCAAGCGGCTGGCGGCGGCCGGCAGGCGCCAGACCAGCAGCCGCCGGCTGCTGTCGGCGCTTGCATCCAGCCAGGCATCGCGCAGTGCGTTCAGGCCACGCAGCATGGGGGTGTCCTGCATCGTGCTTCTCCCTTGCGGCTCAGCAGTTGAGCTTGATCTCGCTGCCGTTGACCGAAACACCACCGGCGTCGATCACCACCTCCGAACCACCGGCGGTGATCTTGATCGCGCTGTCGGTGATTTCGATGACCGAACCGCCGACCTTGCTGGTGAGCTTGACCGCCGACTCCAGGCTCATCGCCCCGTCAGAGCCCTGGCTGTGGGTGCCGGTGGCATCCTGACTGAAGTTGCCGGTGACATCGATGACGCGCTCGCCGACGTTGCTGTCGTCGACCTTGCCCTGCACCTTGCGCTTGTCCTGCCCGGTGATCGTCACTTCCCGGGCGGCCTGCAGGGTCTCGGTGACCAGCCCACCCACGGTGCGGCTGGAGGTGGAGGTCACGGTTTCGGCCCAGGTGCCGGTGCGCTGGCTGGTGTAGTTGCCGGTCAGCGTGGTCTTGAAATCACCGGTGATGGTCTCGGTGTAGCCGGCAGCAGAGATCGTCTTGGTTTCGCCCGTTTCGTATTTCTCGGTGACCGCACCGGTGACATTGGTGGTGCGGGTGCCGGTGACGCCGAGCGTATCGGTGCCGGTAATGGTGATGCCGCGGTTGCCGCCGACACTGATGTCCTGGTTGGCACCAACGCCCATGGTGTGGTTCACCGCCACCGTGGTCGACTTGTTGTTCTTGATGCTGGCGTTCTGGTCGTTGAGCACGGTGGTGACCATGTCACGCTGGGCGCGCATGTTCAGCAGCTCGCCGCCGGCGCCATCGTGCATGGTGATTTCGTTCCAGCCTGCGCCCTTGACGGTCTTCGACTTCAGGCCGCTGACCTCCATGCCGAACGGCGGCATGTTGTCTTCGTTGTAGACGCGCCCGGTGATGATCGGCCGGTCCGGATCACCGTCGAGGAAATCGACGATCACTTCCTGGCCCACGCGCGGCGGCGAGACGCCACCCATATCGGCGCCGGCCCAGGGGCTGGCGCTGCGGATCCAGCACGAGGCATTCTCGCGACGGTCCAGCTGGCGGTCCCAGTGGAACTGCACCTTTACTCGGCCATAGCGGTCAGCATGCAGTTCCTCGCCCGGCGGGCCGACCACGGTGGCGGTCTGCGGGCCCGGCATGCGCGGCCAGGGGGTGAGCCGCAGCGGGCGGTACGGGATGCGCCGGCGCAGCACTTCGGCCTGCACTTCCACGCTGGGCGCTTCGGCACTGCCGAAATCGGCGGCAAAATTATTGTGGCCTTCGCGCTGCACGCTGACCACGAAGAAGCTGCGATCGGTGTCGTCGCGGCCGATGAAATCCGGATGGCGCTCCAGGTCGAAGCACCCGCCGGCCTCCATCTCGCCGGCATTGCCCGCACACTCGAACAGCTTGGTCGGCCAGGTCACTTCTTCGTTGCGCACGGCGGCCAGCGCCGTGCCGATACGGCTGTTCATGAAGCGCGCGGCACCGTCGTAACGGTACTGCTCCAACGGCGGCAGCAGGCCCATCGGCACCTGGTTGCCCTGGTTGCCATCCAGTCGTTCGCCCGGTTGCTTGAAGTCGAAGCTGCGCAGGGTCTGCACGCTCGGGCCGACCCGGCGCCGCGCGCCCCAGCGGTGCAGGCCGGTGCTGGCCAGGGTGCCCTGGTCGGAAACGTAGGCGATCGGCTGCGGCTCGCCGTGGGCAGTGCTCAGCGTTGAATCGTCGCTGATCACCATCTCGTGGCCTTCGTCGTCGTGGACGAAGCTGTAGTACAGGCCCGCGTCTTCCAGCAGTCGGCTGACGAAGGCGAAGTCCGATTCGTTGTACTGCACGCAGTACGGCAGCGGCGCAAGCTTGCCGGGGTTGAGGTCGTAGCGGTACCGCGCCAGCTGCGCATAGCCCTCGAAGACTTCCTCGATGATCTGCAACGCGGTGCGATCCTGGAAGATGCGGCAGTTGCAGGTGTAGTCGAGGAAGGCGAACCACGGCGCCAGTTCGGCGCGGTAGGCGCTGAACTGTGCTTGCTGCCCGGTGCTGGCGAACTCGCGCACATACCCATGCACGCTGCGGTCGCCGAATTCATCCCCCAGCTGCAGGCGCAGCGGCTGGCCGACCAGCTGCTTCAGCTCCAGCCGTGGCTGGATGGAAAGCAGGTCGATGCGGTAGGTGAACGGGCTGGAGACCGAGGCGATGCCATCGAAGCGCTTGACCAGGAAGGTATCCGGGTCCAAAGCGGTTTCGACGCGGATCAGGCGTCGGTCCTGGTGCAGGCGCTGCAGTGCGGCGCCGGGGAGCAGTGATTCGGCGTACATCGGGCGTTCCGTCGTCCCATGTTGGTCGTGGCCCGACTGTGCCATCCAGACGTGACGGGCGCCAGCTTTTTGACGGTCACATGGTCATATAACGAGATGAATTCATTAAGGTTTTCCCTCGTAATGTGCTTCGCGTCACACATATTCCGTCACAGAGCGGCTGGTCAGCCCTGCACCTGCGCGGCACCATGGCGTCCGGTTTTCCCCCATAAGGATGTGCATGCGCCCGTTGTTCCTGTCCGTGCTGTTGGCTGTTTCGTTGCCTGCCGCCGCTGCCCCGACCTCGCCTTTCCCGTTCACCCACAATGACTGGACGCTGTCGTGCGACAACACGCGCACCTGCCGCGCAGCGGGCTACCAGTCCGATGAGGGCGACGGCCCGGCGGTGTCGGTGCTGCTGACCCGCGCGGCCGGCCCGCAGCAGCGCGTGCAGGGCCAGTTGATGCTGGGCCAGTACGATGAGGACTCGCCGAAGC
>Ga0308172_1000978_pt1 | contig 25144 bp, 25 predicted proteins | sample PhyGR2_FD_202134 | JGI IMG/M metagenome (GOLD analysis project Ga0308172, IMG submission 202134) | Phyllosphere microbial communities from UC Gill Tract Community Farm, Albany, California, United States - DLSLSG.R2 | ecosystem: Host-associated > Plants > Phyllosphere > Unclassified | place: USA... | reverse complement strand
AATACCGGCATGGCCGCTAAGAAAATAGTGAATGGCCGAGAGTTTGAATTTGACGGGATATTTTGTCGCCATAGACCTGCACCTTCAATGTCAGATTATGGTCCAACATTTGGGGTGCAGTTCATGAATGGCGACCTTGCGTTAGTTACTCTACGCCATTAACCAGCAGCACGCGGTATTTCGCGCCTTTCAGGCGATGCGCTTTGGCTTCCTGATACGCCGGGCTGAAATACCAGCCTTTCGCCGCCTCAGCATCCGGGAATTCGAGCACCACCACGCCTTCCGCTTCCGGGCCTTCCAGCGTTTCCAGGGCGCCATAAAACGCCAGCGGGGTGATGGGATGGTCGCCGCGCGCCTGTCCGGCTTTCTCGGCATACGTCGCCATCTCGTCCTGGTCTAAGGTTTCGTCCTTAATAAACACCACATATGCAGCCATTATTTCTCTCCTCGCGCCTGGCGTTTGTCTTCAGTGTTGTTATCGAAATCGGCGGCATCATGGCGCTCCAGCAGCTGATCCTGCGGCTCGGCACCAAAGGCGCGATTCACTTTACGCCCGCGAATCACCGCCGGACGCTCGGCAATCTCTTTTGCCCAGCGCACCACATTTTTGTACGACTGCACATCAAGGAATTCGCTGCCGCCATATTGGTTGTTCAGCACCAGATTGCCGTACCACGGCCAGGTGGCGATATCGGCGATGGTGTATTCGTCACCGGCGAGGAAGCGATGGTCGGCCAGTTGACGATCCAGCACGTCCAGCTGACGTTTAGCTTCCAGCGTGAAGCGGTTGATGGCGTATTCGATTTTTTCTGGCGCGTAGTGATAGAAGTGGCCAAAGCCGCCGCCGAGGTACGGCGCAGAACCTTGCAGCCAGAACAACCAGTTCAGGGTTTCGGTGCGGCCTGCCAGCGAGGTCGGCAGGAAGTGACCGAACTTCTCGGCCAGATAGAGCAGGATATTGCCGGATTCAAACACGCGCTGCGGTGGCGTGACGGAATGGTCGCTCAGCGCCGGGATTTTCGAGTTCGGGTTTACATCGACAAAACCGCTGGAGAACTGATCGCCATCGCCGATACGGATCAGCCAGGCATCGTACTCGGCGTCTTTGGCGCCCACCGCCAGTAACTCTTCCAGCAGGATAGTAATTTTCTGGCCGTTTGGCGTGCCGAGCGAGTAAAGCTGCAGCGGATGTTTGCCGACCGGCAAGGTTTTCTCATGCGTCGGCCCGGCGGTTGGACGGTTGGTTTTCGCGCCGTTACCTTTGGCTTCCGGGTCCCAGGTCCAGACTTTCGCGGGCTGATACTGATGTTCCGACATAGTGGTTTCGCCTTGTTGTGATTGTATTTTTGCTGCTACTGAGTGTAGCAGCGCGTGATACAGGCGATTTAACCGCGCTGGCGGTGGGACGCAAAGTCCGATTATGTAAAGTTCTCTTGCGTAAACAGCATAAAGTCCACTCTACCAGGCTGATAGGTGTCGGGGATGTCGCCCTCTTCCAGATGCCGCAGCATCAGCGTTAAGGCAAGCTGAGCATGGCGCAGGGTGTTTTGATCGAGGGTGAGGTTCAGCACGCGATCCTGCAACAGTCGGCGTGTGGTGCTGTACAACTCGTGCGTGACGTACAGCACTTTACCGTCGAGACGATGACGCGCCAGCGCTTCGTGCACCTGTGTGTTGCCAATGCCGGTGTTATACAGCCCGACAATCGGCGGCGAGGCGGCCAGCGTTTTTTCTAACAGGCGGCTGATGCGTTCGCGCTCATCCTGACCGGCAAGAATCTCGCGCAGGCGCAGCTGCGGAAAGCGTTCGGCCAGCACCGCCTGAAAGCCCTCAATGCGCAGGCGGTGGGCTGCGTAATCCGCGCGTCCGCTCATCAACACCACTTCACCCGGCTGCGACAGCATACTACCGAGCATCAAACCGGCGGTGCGCCCGGCTTTGTATTGATCGATACCGACGTGGCACAGCCGCGCGGCATCGGGCAGATCGGCGACCAGCGTGATCACCGGCACGCCGCGCGCTTTACAGGCGGCGAGCGCATCGTAGATTAGCGGGTTTTGATGGGCGAAGACGATCAGCGCATCCATCTTTTTACTGCTGGCGGTGATGTGTGCGGCGAGTTTTTCCGGTGCATTTTCCGGGATCAGCGTGCGATGCAGACGCAGGCGGCGATAACCGAGCTGGTCGGCGAGTTTGGCAAAGTCTTGCGCTAATTGCTGAAAGAAGAAGGAGGCGTTGCCGCTGAGCAGCACTTCGATCTGCCACGGATGGCGATGCTCCTCGGGCAGAATGCGTTTTAAACCGGCGTCACGCGCTGCCTGCAGGATTTTTTTGCTCATGGCGGGCGATACGCCACCGCGATCGTTGAGTACCCGGTCAACCGTGGCGACACCGACGCCCAGTTGTTTTGCCAGCTCGGCCAGCGTCACTGCTTTCATGTTGCGTGCATTCCAATAGGGCGGGCCCTCATCCTAACCTTCTCCCGCCAGCGGGAGAAGGGACCGATCGAGCAAGCCGCACCATCCCGTTCCCTCTCCCGGTGGGAGAGGGTTAGGGTGAGGGCATCAGCGCGCACTCAACTATCCCAACAGCTCACGCTCAATCAGCTCGCGGGTTTCCACCGCCTGATACTTCATCTTCTCCGGATAACCGAACAGCGCCGCCGAGATAATCGACTCGCCGCCAACCTTAAAGGTGCGGTTGGCAAAATTCATCTCGCGCAGTGCTTCAAACAGCGCATCGAAATTCACTTCGCCTTCACCGACCGCCACGTGCTGGTGGATGGTGGCATCCACGCCTGGCGGGTTGACGATATAACGGCAGTGCTTGGTGTGGTTCATGGTATCGGCGATCAACATATGCGAAAGATCGTCGCCGGCGTAATGCAGCATGTTCTTCACATCGCCCACACCTTTGTCGTAATAGAAGGTGTGCGGTGCGCTGTAGATGTACTTCACGTTTTCGCTACGGAACGACTTCACAATGTCTGCAGTTTCGTTGCTCTGCTCACAGAAATCCCACGGATGCGCCTGAATTTCGACGCGGATGCCTTCACGTTCGATGATCGGCAGCAGCTCTTCCATCGAACGATAGAACATCTCTTCACAAATTTCTGGCTCGTTGGGATTGCCCGACAGCTCGGTGTTGATCACCTGCACGCCCATTTCGACGGCAATCTCGATCATGCGTTTCCAGTTCTTCACCGCCGCCTGACGACGCAGTTCATCCGGGCCGGACCAGCGATATACGGTAATGAACGAGGAGATCTCCAGCCCGGTGGCATTCAGCGCGTTTTTGTATTCGCGCATGATTTCACGGCTGGCTTTCGGATGTTTATAAAACGGATTGATCTGCGGGTGCGGCGACTGCTCGATGTACTTGTAGCCCCATTCCGCCACCTGATGCACCATGCGCGTGATGCCGAGATCCCTGATTACATCCACATCAAAAGCGATTTTCATTGTTTTCTCCTGAGCGTTAAGCGGTGCGGACTTTGATGATGACCATACTGATCTTTTTACGCGCTTCATCACGTATTCTGATGTGAAACCATCAGCCGGACCGCTTTGAATACGCACATGAATATCAAACATTTATTCTGAATGGTATTAAGATGAAATGAGTTATTTCATTTTTGCGAGAGCGATCAAAATAATGAGAGATTCTCTATCACTCGAAGCCAATTGCTGATGATTTCTGTGCGGGATGATTGGTGATTTACCGCAGGTTAAGGCATTATTTTTGATAATTTATTATCATTTCATTCAGGGAAGTAGCGCATGAGTAAAATCACCATGACCGCGATTGCCGCCGCCGCCGGGGTTGGCGTGGCGACCGTCGATCGCGTGTTAAATCGTCGTGCACCGGTGCGCGCTGCAACGGAGCAGAAGGTGCTGGAAGCCGCTAATCGCCTCGGTTATCGCATCGGCAATGTGCCGCTGCTGAGCGGCACCGCGCCTGCCGCCAGCGTGACGCTGCGCATGGGCTTTATCCTGCTGTCAAAATCCTACTCGTTCTATCATTCCCTCACTGATGCGCTGCGCCAGCATACGCAGCCGTTTCATCCGGCAGGCAGCGAACCGCTTTTTACCTGGCACGACATTGATGATGTGGAAGCGGTGGTGGCCTCGCTGTATGCGCTGGCCGGGCAGGTGGATGCGATTGGCTTAGTCGCGCTGGACCACCCGCTGATTCGCCATGCGATAGAAAACATATCGCGTCAGGGCGTGCGGGTTTATGCGCTGTTTTCCAACTTTTCGCCGTGCGGTCACGCCGGTTACGTTGGTCTGGATAACCAGAAAGCCGGACGCACCGCCGCGTGGATTGCCACGCATCTGTTGCATCAGCCGGGTTCGGTCGGCGTGCTGGTGGGCGACCATCGCTTTATCTGTCAGGAGAGCAATGAGATCAGTTTCCGCTCCTATCTGCGTGAGCAGGACAGCGCGCGACGCGTGCTGGAGCCGCTGAAAACCAATGAATCGATTGATGGCGGCTACCGTTCCACGCGTCAGTTACTGGAAGAACATGCCGATTTGGCACTGATCTTCGCGCCTTGCGGCGGCATTGAGGGCGTGATTCATGCGTTGCGCCAGCAGCCGCAGCGTAAGGTGGCGTTGATATGTCACGGTCCGGTGAAAGAGGGCGAGCTGGCGCTGATTGATGGCACCATTACGGTGATGATCCGCAACCGCATCGACGAAATGGCCATGCGTCTGGCGCAGATGGTGCAGCAGCATCATGCGCAGCCGGGCGATCATTTCTCCCAGATCATCCTGCCGTTTGATATCGTCACGCGTGAAAACCTGTAGGCCGCGTCGTTGCTGTGTTTGATATATTTTCTATCATTTTAATGATGCGAAATACTATGATCGCTATCAAAAAATGAATGTTTCATGGTTGTTGATGATGAAATATTTATTTGATACTTGCGCCATCTACTACCGCAAGGAACGATCATGACTATCCATATTGCTAACGCGCCCTGTAGCTGGGGCGTTGATGACCCGAAAAATCCCTTCCTGCCGCCGTGGCAGAAAGTCCTGAGTGAAGCGTCGCAGGCCGGTTATAAAAGCATTGAGCTGGGCCCATGGAGCTATCTGCCGGTTGAGCCTGCCGAACTGCGTCAGCAGCTGGAAGCGCACGACTTGTCGCTGGTGGCGGGCACCATTTTTGATGATTTGGTGAGTGAAGCCAATTTTCCGGCGATGGTTGAGCTGACGCACAACATCTGTCGCAACCTGTCTCTGGTACCGACCGCGACCAAAACCCATGCGGACAACAAACCCGCACCTTATCTGGTGATTATCGACTTCGGTAATCCAGAACGCGCCAAATACGCTGGTCAATCCGCCAAGGCGCCGCGCCTGTCAGCTGAAGCGTGGCAGCGCATGATGCAGCACATCACCACGCTGAGCCAGATTGCCTGGAACGAATACGGTGTGCGTGCGGTGATCCATCCGCATGCCGGTGGCTGCATTGAGTTCGCCGACGAGCTGCAACAGCTGGTGGAAGACATTCCGCATGAAGTCGCTGGTTTGTGCCTCGATACCGGCCATCTGTACTACTCCGGCATGGATCCGATTCCTTACCTCAGCCGCTACTGGGATCGCATCGATTATCTGCACTTCAAAGACGTTAACGATGCGGTATGGCGCGACGTGATTGCGCGCGGCGTCGATTTCTTTGCCGCCTGCGCAGAAGGCGTGATGTGCCCGATTGGCAAAGGGGCAATTGATTATCCGGCGGTGCGCGCCTTCCTGGCGGAGCGCAATTATCAGGGCTGGATCACCGTCGAGCAGGAGCGCGATCCGCGTGATGCCGACACCAGCCTGCGTGACGTCACCGCCAGCCTGCACTATTTGCAATCGGTCGGATTCTGAGGAGAACAACATGATCAACGGCATTAAGGCTCTGAATCGCTCGCTGCGCTGGGGCATGGTTGGCGGTGGCGGCACCAGCCAGATTGGTTACATTCACCGTTCGGCGGCCACGCGTGATAACAACTTCACGCTGCTGGCAGGCGCATTCGATATCAACGCCGAGCGCGGCCGCGCCTTTGGCACTTCGCTAGGTATCGAAGCCGATCGCTGCTACGCAGATTACGAAACCCTGTTTGCGGCAGAAGCGGCGCGCGCCGACGGCATCGAAGCGGTGTCGATCGCCACACCCAATAACACGCACTTCGCCATCTGCCGCGCCGCACTGAATGCGGGTCTCCATGTGGTGTGTGAGAAGCCGCTGTGCTTCACCGCTGCCGAGGCCGATGAGCTGGAACAGCTGTGTGCTGAGAAGAAGAAAATCATCGGTGTGACTTATGGTTACGCCGGACATCAGCTGATTCATCAGGCACGCGAAATGATTGCCGCAGGTTTGCTGGGTGAGATCCGCATCATCAACATGCAGTTCGCGCACGGCTTCCATAACGAAGCGGTTGAATTGCAGAACGAAAGCACCAAGTGGCGCGTCGATCCGCGCTTCGTCGGGCCGAGCTATGTGCTGGGCGATTTGGCGACGCATCCGCTGTTTATCGCCGAAACCATGGTGCCGCATCTGCAGATCAAACGCCTGCTGTGCAGCCGCCAGAGCTTTGTCAAAACCCGTGCGCCACTGGAGGATAACGCCTTCGTGATGATGGAGTACGACAACGGCGCAGTCGGCACTATGTGGGCATCGGCGGTGAACTGCGGTTCGATGCACGGCCAGAAGGTGCGGGTGATCGGCGAGAAAGCCAGCCTGGAGTGGTGGGATGAGCAGCCGAATCAGCTGCGCTATGAAGTGCAGGGCGAGCCGGTGCAGATTCTCGAGCGCGGCATGGGTTATCTGCATCCGAGTGCACTGGCTGACGACCGTATTGGCGGCGGACATCCGGAAGGATTGTTTGAAGCCTGGTCCAATCTCTATCGCCGTTTTGCGCTGGCAATGGATGCCACCGATCGTGGCGATCAGGCATTCCTGAAAGACTTCTGGTATCCGGGCGCGCATGCCGGTTTGATGGGCGTGCGATGGGTGGAACAGTGCGTGAAGTCTGCGGATGCGGGAGCCATATGGATAGCGTGTTGAATGGGCCTTGATCATGTGCGGAGCAAGAGGGCGTTAATGACTCAATATTCCGCGGTCGCTTTTAGACCCTCGAAACTGCAGAATTACTGCCAATTGAAATAAAAGTTAACTCGATTTTTTGAGTAATTTTTCACCCCTCTACGCGCTCTTTATCAAGAGCGCATTTTCATTCTCCCCAGATTAAATAATCACTAAACGTGCAATTAACGCAACGTAATATAACAGTTTTATTTCTGTAATAGTTAAGCCGGCGTTATAAGAAGCGTATGAATAATAACCGCCTTTGTTTTGATGGTGTAAGCATCATCTCGCGATATTTAGCCTTTCCGGCGGCAATTGCAGACATATCTTGAGGATACTGAATTTTGTCTCGATCGAACAAAATACTGTCTTAAGTAATTTTTTAGATCTTTAGATCGTTAAAATGCAAATGTTAAGTTTTTTATTCTAAAAAAAGATCTTAAAAAAGATCAAAGATCTGTAAATTCACCGTCGCGCTAATTTTTTTAGGGTTATATTTCAAATTAAGCACGAATAATCAAAAAAACTTTCAATAGCCTGAAAATTGTCATTTACTTAAAGCGGTCGAAGGGCTCCAACATTACTTCGATTAATGTTTCTTCTGCTGTGGAAATGAATATTCATTGCTTGAGCAGAGACATTTTTTATGACGATTTTTGAGGCTTAATCATGAAAAGCAAGTTCGCAGTATTGGTTGCAATTACGGCTTCTCTTGGATTTATTGGCACGACAACTGCTGCTGATGGCACGATTAATTTCACGGGTACAATTACCGATAACGCTTGCACGGTGGATACGGGCTCTGCCAACCAAACCGTGAATCTGGGCACCGTTTCAAGCAAAACCTTCACCGGAGCCGGTGTCACCGCGGCACCGACTCGCTTCAACATTAATCTGACAAGTTGTCCTGCTGCGGTAACCTCGGCCAGCGTACGTTTCGATGGCGCAACCTCTGCGGCAAATAACCAAATCCTCGCTCTGAACTCAGGGCAAACTGCCACCAATGTGGGTGTCGCGCTGTATGAGCAAGACAGTTCCACTCTCATCCCTATCGCCAGCAAATCGGCTGATCGTCCGATCACGGCAGCCGGCCCTAATGTACTGACCTACATAGCGAAATATTACGCTACGGCCACGCCAGTTACTGCGGGTACAGCAAACTCCACGGCGACCTTCACCATTGCTTACAACTAAGTAGTTTCAGAGCCGCGTTATGCGGCTCTTTCTTTCGTCACGGAGAGAGATGGATGTTTAAAAAAAGTCTTTGGCCATTGGCCATGGCACTTTTGTGCCTGTCGCCTATGGCTCAGTCTGGTGTGCAGATTGGCGGCACACGCCTGGTTTATGACGGTAAAAACAAGCTGGCCGCGATAAGTGTGACTAATCCAGACGATCGTCCCTATTTGATTCAATCCTGGGTTAGCAGTCAGGAAGAGAGTGATACCGCTGATGACACTTTCATCACCACGCCCCCGCTCTTCCGCCTTGAGCCTCATAGCCAGAATTCGGTGCGCGTTATCTACAGTGGTCACACGTTGCCAGACGATCAGGAATCCGTGCACTGGTTGAATATCAAGATCATCCCGACGGTCAATCGTCAGGCCACTAACGATCTCGTTATCACCATTAAAAACAAGATGAAGTTATTTTACCGGCCCGCAGAGTTAAGCGGCGATCCCGCATTGGCTTTTACCCGGCTCAAATTTCGCCAGCGTGAGGGCAAACTCGCCGTGTTTAATCCCACGCCTTACAGCGTTTCGCTCTATGACCTGACCGTAAACGGTTCAACCATGACCAAACCGCCGATGGTGTTGCCTTCACAGGAAATCGTTCTGGGCCAAAAAGTGCACGTTGGCAATCCGGTGAGCTGGCGAGCGATTAATGATTTCGGCGGCATTACAGCAGAACAAACATTAAAAGTGGGCACCGATTAAAGGAGAGGGCCATGTCGATGAGACAAAATATACCTTTAACGCTGAGGCCTGCTTTTCAGCGCACCTTACTTAGCATGGTAATACTGGCTGCAATGCCCATTAATGATGTGGCTGCAGAGGATTATTTTGATCCTGACACGGTGGAACGACACAGCGGCCAGCGTGCAAATCTGGATCTTTCCACTTTTAGCCACAGTGGGGGGCAAGCGGCGGGCGTTTACAACGCCGACGTTTACCTGAACGACAATTTTGTTGGATCAAAAAGCATACGCTTTGAACCCGGTGCGAAGGGTCTGCAGCCCCTATTAATGAAAGCCGATTTTATGCGCTGGGGCGTGAAAGAGAATGCCACACCGGCTTTCATGAAAATCTCACCTGCGCAGGAAGTGACGAATATCGCTGCCATCATCCCGCAGGCGCAAACCCGCTTTGATTTAAGCCAGCAACGCTTAAATGTCTCCATTCCACAAGAATATGTGCGACAAAACGCACAAGGTTATGTTGGCCCAGAGGAGTGGGACGATGGTGTCAACGCGCTATTTGTGAATTATGGCTATTCAGGTGCCAATAACTGGAGTGATTATCGTCAGGGAAGTGATAACAACGCGTATCTCAATTTGCGTAGCGGTATCAATCTCGGGGCCTGGCGCGCGCGCAATTACACCACCTATAGCCATAGCCAGGGTGATGATAAGTGGAACAGTATTAATACCTACGTTCAGCGTGACATCAAACCCTGGAAAAGCCAGCTGGTATTGGGAGAGAGCTATACGCCCTCAGAGGTATTCGATAGCTTCCCCTTTCGGGGAGCTCAGCTCTACTCAGACGACAATATGCAGCCCGAGAGCTTACAAGGATTCGCACCCGTTGTACGAGGCATTGCGCAGAGCAATGCGCAAGTTACCATTCGTCAGGACGGTAACATCATTTGGCAAGCCTATGTGCCACCCGGACCTTTCGCCATAAACGATCTTTATCCTACCTCTGCCAGTGGCGATCTTGAGGTGGTAATAAAAGAAGCGAATGGCAGCGTCCGACAGTTTGTTCAGCCATTTTCTGCGGTGCCTATCATGCAGCGTGAAGGGCGTTTCAAATATGCTTTCACGGCCGGACAATATCGTTCAACCGGGGGATCGGCAAAAAAGCCGGGCTTTATACAAGGCACAGGTATCTATGGTTTGCCTTATAGCTCAACCGTTTATGGTGGATCAATTCTGTCGGGTGATTACACGTCAGCATCGGTTGGTGTGGGGAAAGGTCTGGGGTTATTGGGTTCGATTTCGCTGGACGGGACATTCGCCAATGCCCGTTTAATGGAAGAAACTCATCGCGGTGGCTCATTTCGTTTTCAATATGCAAAAGATGTCGCAATGAGCGGCACCACTTTTACTCTGGCAGGCTACCGTTATTCCACCTCTGGTTATTACGATTTTAATGAAGCCAATGGCTATTACGCGAATACACTGCCGCCGGGTTTCCGGGGTAATCCCAACAACCGCAATGAAGTTGAACAAGCCCGACGCGAATGGCGAAACTGGCGTTATAGCCATAACAGACGCAGTAAATCCCAACTCAACGTTAATCAATCGTTGGGTGATTATGGCAGTCTTTTTCTCTCCGCTTACCAGCAACAATATTGGGGCGTGACAGAAAAGGAGCGCAGTTTGACGCTGGGCTATAACACCAGCTTCAACGCCATCAATTACTCCTTTAACTACAGCTATTCACAGACGCCGTTCTACACCAAACACGATCAAATTTTTTCGCTGGCGGTGCAGATTCCCTTCGACCGATTTTTACCCAAAAGCTGGCTGAACTTCTCGGGCAGCACCGACAATCACGATAAAACTACTGGCGCGGTGGGGTTGTCAGGCACTGCACTGGCAGACAATAACCTGAGCTATAGCGTGCAGCAGGGTTACACCAATCAAGGGGTTGGCGCCAATGGCAATGCGTCAGTCAACTATAAAGCACGCTTTGGCGAATACCAGGCTGGCTATAACTACTCGCGTAATACCCGACAACTGAATTACGGCGCAACGGGCGGCATCGTGGTGCATCCCTATGGTGTGACTCTGAGCCAGCCGTTGGGTGACACCATGGCCTTAGTGCGTGCTGAAGACGCAAAGGCAGTTCGCGTGCTCAACCAAACCGGCGTGCTGACTGATGGCAGAGGTTATGCCGTCGTACCCAACGTAACACCTTATCGCCGCACCTCGCTTTCGCTTGATGCCAATTCGCTCGGCGATAACGTCGATCTGCTGAGTGACAGCCAAACAGTGGTGCCTACGCAGGGGGCCGTAGCATTAGCCAATTATCCCACGGTATCGGGGGCAAAAATGGTCGTCACCTTGCGTGGGCGTCAAGTGCCGTTCGGCGCACGTGCCAGCGTTGCCAACGGCGAAACCCTTTCGCATGGCATCGTTGATGACAAACAACATGTTTACCTCAGCGGCGTGCCCGCAGCGGGCGTGGTTAAAGTGAACTGGAAGGGCGGCGAATGTCAGGCTCCGTTTACGTTAGGAAAGGCTCAGTTTGGTGTCAATTCTGTGACGGCACAATGCCGCTAAAGGAAGCATTTATGCGTTTATTTCTTTTATTACCGAGCATATTTTTTATTGGGTTGTACGTTAACTTTGCGCAGGCTTATACCTGTACTACCACCACAGCCGCGACGACAGTTTCTCCTCCTGCCATTGTGATTCAACGCGATTTACCGGTGGGATCGTTAATTGGCAGCCAGATCACCTCGGGTGCGGTGAACACATATACTTGTACTAACACAGCCCCCGCGTTGACTTTTCAAAGTGTGGGCGTAAAAGGCACCGGTAGCTATGTCACGACCATTGGGGGCCGGCGAATTTACAGCACCAATATTGCGGGGATTGGCTTTGCTATCGGTGCCATCTCAGTGAACAATTGCAGTAACTCAAGTGGCTGGGTTGATGGAACCGAAACGGGAGATGGTAATGCCAACAATAGGCTGCTGTGTTCGGTCAATGGATTAATGGGGGGACAACCTCTGCGCGAGCAAGCGTTGCTACAGTTCTATAAAACCGGTCCAACCGGATCGGGGATGGTCACCGCGCAGCAGGCAGGATCGTTTATTTTGCGCAACAACCAGGCGCTCTGGCATTCACCGGAATCGACTATTCTTATGAACGGTTTTAGTGTCACAACGCTGGCGTGTTCAGTAAGCAATACAGCCATCGCCGTGAATATGGGCAACGTGGATAAGCGTGCGTTCAATGGGACAGGCAGTTCACCCGATGCCAGCTTTACGCGTAATTTTACCATTCCGCTTAACTGTAATGCCGGCACCCGCATCAATGTGAAAATTGATGGAAATGCCCAAAACTCCGCCAATGGGGTATTAAATCTGACATCAGGTGCCAATACGGCAAGTGGAGTGGGCGTGCAGCTGCTGTTTAACAATGCGCCTGTGCAACTGGGCGCCAATATTGTTGCCGGAACCTCGGCCAGCGCGGGGAATTATAATATTCCGCTTCAGGCGCGTTATTACCAAACGACCGCAACCATTACACCCGGCACTGCTAACAGTTCTGCGACTTTCACACTGACCTATCAATAAATAATCTTCCCCCTGGCGGGGGAAGATTGTCAGTGATGACTCACCGGTAGGTTATTTGAACAGCTTTAATATGACCCGAAGATTGCACGCTGACATCGCCGAGTTGAAACGGCAGCGTCTGCTGTTGCTTATTGAATCTAATCTGACGCACCTTATCGACACCATTCTGGCTACATTGCACTGCGGCATGCTGGCTATTGGTCATCGTCGTACAGGCAGGCTCAACTATCGCACCGGTAAAAGAAACGGTACCGCCCTCAGCCAGAACGGCTTGGGCAAATAGCAAACCAGAAAATAATACGAATGCTGTTTTCATCGGTCTTCTCCTGGTGGTGGCATAAAGAAGAACGACAAATCAGGACCAAACTTTAATTAAAAATGATGATGCTGAAGAATATCCCCTTTAATGCGATCGCAGATCGCTTAGAAAGCGCTGCGCGCGCGGGTGCTGCGGCTGGGTGAAGAACTGTTCTGGTTGTGATTTCTCCAGAATCTGTCCCTGGTCCATAAACCAGATGGTATCCGCCACCTCACGGGCAAAGTTCATTTCGTGGGTCACGCACATCATCGTCATCCCTTCCTGCGCCAGACCGCGCATCACCGACAATACTTCGCCGACCATCTCCGGATCGAGCGCCGAGGTCGGTTCATCGAACAGCATCACCGGCGGCTTCATCGCCAGCGCGCGGGCAATCGCCACGCGCTGCTGCTGGCCGCCGGAAAGCTGCGCCGGATAAGCATCGGCTTTATGCGCTAAGCTCACGCGCTCCAGCAATTCACCCGCCTGACGACGCGCTTCGCTGCGCTTTACGCCCAGTACTTTCATCGGCGACATCATGATGTTCTCGGCCACCGTCACATGCGGGAACAGGTTGAAGCTCTGAAACACAAAGCCGATGCGCGTGCGCAGCTGATTGAGGCGCGTGCTGCTGCCGTGAATATCGGTGCCATCGAATACGATTTGGCCGTCATCGATCGGTTCTAAACGGTTAACGGTGCGGATCAGCGTCGATTTGCCCGAGCCGGAAGGGCCGCACACTACCACCACTTCGCCGGGATTAATCTCGGCGCTCAGGTTGGTCAGCGCCTGATACGCGCCGTACCATTTGTTGACCTGATTAAACATGATCATCGGTCCCATGCGGTTTCCTTATTGCGAAGAGGTTTTAGTCAGCATCACTGCGGGCGCCACGCTGGCAGCCGGTTGCGGTGCTTGACGACGTTTCTGCGCAATGTGCGCTTCGAGTTTATTGGCCAGCCAGGTGAGGCTGAAGCAGATGAGGTAATAGCTCAATGCCACTATGGCGAACACCTGAAACGGTTTGGTCAGCAGCTGATTGCTCACCTGATTGGCGGCAAAGGTCAGCTCCGGCACGTTAATCACGTAGCCCAGCGTACTGTCTTTGATGATCGACACCAGCTGGCTAACCAGGCTCGGCAGGGTGTTGAACAGCGCCTGCGGCAGGATCACCAGACGCAAAGTTTTCAGATGGCTCATGCCGAGCGCGCGTGAGGCCTCGTATTGGCCGTGCGGCAGCGCCTGAATGCCGCCGCGCACGATCTCGGCGATATAGGCACTCTCATAAATCACCAGCGTACACAGCATGGTGGCGAAGCCGCTGATGTTGTGGCCGATCAGCAGCGGCACACAGAAGTAGGTCCAGAACACCACCATCATCAGCGGGATGCCGCGCAGCAGATAAACCCAGCCGGTGGCGGGCCAGCTCAGCCAGCGCCACGGCGACAGGCGCGCCAGGCCCAGCAGCACACCAATCGGAAACGCCAGCAGCACCGCCAGCACCGAGATCAGCAGCGTACAGAGCACGCCGCCAATCGGACCGTTCGGGTATTGCCCCATCAACAGCAGCATGCCGTTGTCATGCAAAATGGTGAACATCTCAAACATCGCCATTACCTCGCATAGACGCGCTGGAAGCGGCGGGCCAGCAACGCGCCAAGGCCCATCAGCAGCAGGGAGAAGAACAGATAGCCCACGGTCGCCACGATGTAGGATTCGAAGGTACGGAACGTTTGGTTCTCAATATCGCGCGTTACATAGGTCAGATCCGCCACGCCAATCACCATCGCCAGGCTGGTGTTTTTAAACAGCAGCACCGTGTGGTTGATCATCGCGGGCATCGCATTGCGAATGCCCTGCGGCAGAATCACGCCGTGCATGGCGCGCACGTAGCTCATGCCGAGTGCGCGCGCGGCTTCGTTCTGCCCGTCGGGAATGGCGCGCAGGCCGCTGCGGATATCTTCGGAGAAGTACGCCGCCTGACACAGGCCCAGCGCGGTGAGGGAGAACAGGAACTCGGCGTTGTAGTTGTTGATCCACATCTGCAGCGCTTCCGGCAGCAGCGTAGGAATGGCGAAGTACCACATCATCAACTGGATCAGCGTCGGCACATTGCGGTGATAAGAGACATAGGCTTTGACCAGCCCAACCGCGATGCGGTTTTCAGTCAGGCGAATTACTACCAGCAGCAGCGCCAGCACCATCGCCAGCAGCCAGGCACCCAACGCCAGTTCAAGGGTGATCACCGTTCCGTCAACGATCATCTGGCCGTATTGGCCGGTTATCACACTGCTGAAATCGAGAGCCATTCTGTTACCTCACCTTCGCCTGCTACGCGCTGTGCTCGCCCGGTCGCATGGTGGAAAGACCGCCCGGCACCTGCAATGTCGGGGTGATCTCGATGTTGCCGATATTCACCGCCAGCGGTGCCGCGAGCGCGAAAGCAACGCAGTCGGCGATATCTTTGGCCTGCGGCAATTCAAAGCCATCAATGAAGCGGCGGCGCGCCTCTTCGTGATCGCCTGACACGTTGCCGAAGATATCGGTGGCGACGCGGCCCGGACAGATTTCGGTGATGCGCACGCGCGCGCCGTAGCAATCGACGCGTAGCTGGCGCGAAAGGGCATGCACACCGGCTTTGGTGGCGTGATACACCGAGTTACCGTTGAAGTTGTAGATGGCAGCTATCGAGGTGATGTTGAAGACGTGGCCACGATCGCGCGCTACCATGCCCGGCACCAGCAAACGACACAGATGCAGCACCGCGCGCAGATTGACGTCCACCTGGGTTTCAATCACGTTCTCGTCGGCATCGAGGATCGAGCCCGGATGCGACAGGCCAGCGTTATTCACCAGAATGTCGATTTCGAGATCCTGGCACAGCGCGGTCAGCGCCTTTATGTCACTGACATCCACCGCATGCGGAATACAGCCGGTACGATCGGCCAGCGCTGCCAGCTGCTCTTTACGGCGCGCCACCGCGTGCACGGTGATGCCCTCCTGGCACAAGCGCTCAACGATCGCTTCGCCCATTCCCGCCGATGCGCCGGTCACCAGCGCGGTTTTGTAATCTGAAAATGGCATCTGCCTCTCCTCGTTATGGCGTCTTTTGACTGTATGCAGTTATGCCGTAAGGGCATAAGACATAAAAATTTTGAGGCAATAAGCGCCCCTTATAACCCCGCAGGGCTGCCATTCATGGCGACTGAAACATCAACACGTCCTCGCCATACTCCACCGCAGACAAATGCTCTGCCGCGAACGACTGCACCGTGCCGCTATCCGGGCTGATCACCGGCACATACAGCGGGCCAACCTGCACCAGCGCCACCACCGCACCGGCCTCGATGTGCTGGCCAGGCGCGACAAAATCCTGCGGGCTATGCGGATGGCGGCGCAGCAGCGTGCCGGGCATCGGTGCGCCGATGCGTTGCGGGATGGAGGGGATTTCAGCGGCGGGAAGCGTGACAGGCGCGGGCGTGGCTGGCGTGGCGGCGAAGGTCAACCGCACTGACCAGTGCTTGCCATCGAGCGCCAGGCTGTTCAGCCCGGAGGATTGCATCTTGCGCGCCAGCGCACGCAGCGTCGGCAGCGGTATTGCGGTTTTATCCATGGAATTCCCATCAAAGCGAAACACGCCCGCCTGAGCGGGCAAAATCGTAATCTAGCGCGTTCGCAATACAGGCAGTAAGAGGGTTTCGCTTTGCGGCAATAAGCGGGACTTATCCCACCAACGTCAGAGGATGATTCTCAACGTTGCGGCGCGACATCAGCGACAGCAGGATCGATTTCACCGCTTCGGCCGGCTGTGACAGCGGCAAGTGATCCGACATGCAGAACGACAGCGACACCTGTACATCCGGATCGACGATCTTCGCCATCCACGCATCGCCGCTTTTCAGCATCGCGCGCGCGGCGGATTCCGGCATGATGGTGGTGCCGAGACCGGCGCTCAGGGCGGCATTCAGCGTGGTTTGCGACTCGATCTCGCATTTCACACGGTACTGCAGATTGTTGTGTACGAAGGCATCATCGAGCACTTTGCGCATGATGTTGTAAACGCGCGGCAGGAACAGATCGTATTGCGCCACCTGCGCCAGCGGAATCTCTTTCACCGGTTGCGCGAGGCTGAACGGACAGACGAAATAGAGATCCTCTTTCATCAGCGGCATAAAGCGCAGACCGTGAATGGTGCGGTGATCGTAAATTACCGCCATATCCATGCGACCATTCATGATCAGTTCGCTTAGCGTGGTGCCGAAGTTCTCATTGAAATAGAGCACGATGCCGGGATGCTGCTGCTGCACTTCCATCATCAGCGGTAATGCGAGGTTTTGTGCCGCGGTGCCCGGCGCTAAGCCCACTGAGACGCTGCCGCTTAGTGACGCGCCGACCAGCTCAATGGCGCTTTGTGCCTGCTCGCACTGGCGTAAAATCGCCTGCGCGTGGGAATAGAGCGTTTTCCCGGCTTCGGTCGGCGTCACGCCGCGCTTGGTACGAATGAGCAGTTGCTGATTCACTTCCCCTTCCAGCGTAGCCAGCTGCTGGCTCAGCGCGGGCTGGGCAATATGCAAAATATCGGCGGCCTGGGTCAGGCTGCCCACATCAACAATTTTAACAAAGTACTTCAGGCGACGAAGATTCATGAACGCTTCCTCCAACAGAACGCATAGCGGGTATCAAGCAAAGTTGATGCCAAATAGGCTTTCGCGAATGAACTCAGACAGGAGGGTAGAGCCACAGTGCCTCCTACGGCAGGTGCTGAGTTGGACAGTTGCCGAGACGGCGAGGGTAAAACAGCGACCTTTGCACTGGTATGGTGCGATTCACTCATTAGATTTGGCGATGATGGGAGTGAGTAAACCGGCGTTGCGCGCTGTTAACCGGCACTCAAAGTAACACTCTATTAACATTGCGTCAGGCGCTGGCGCGTGACCTGCCGCGCATTTCCACATCAGGCTCGCCACCTTTATGGCGAAAGTGTGCGGTCGGTTCAGTCATCGCTTTGTGTTATATCACCACAACAAAGCACTATTAACCGCCGCTTCGGGCAAAAACCTATCCTCTGATAAACGTCGTGTTTGCAGCTTGCTGCAAACCGTTCATGCTGACACTGAGCCAGGATTAACCCATGCCCGAGATAGCCGATCGATTAAAGAATGTGACCGTTTCTGCCTCCGTTGCCATGACCCAAAAGGCCCGCGATCTCGCGGCGCAGGGCATTGATGTGGTGGCGCTTTCTACCGGTGAACCCGATTTCCCCACGCCACCTCACGCGATTGAAGCCGCTTATGCCGCTGCGCGCGCCGGGGATACGCGTTATCCGCCCACCGACGGCACGCCGGCGCTGCGCAAAGCGATCCAGCTAAAGTTCAAACGCGATAATCAGCTCGATTATGACGTCAGCCAGATCCTCACCGCCGGCGGTGCTAAGCAGATCATTTTTAACGCGATCCTCGCGACCATCAATCCAGGCGATGAAGTGGTGATCCCGACGCCGTCGTGGATCAGCTATGCCGATATCGTCAAATTCGCTGGTGGCGTACCGGTGGCGCTACCCTGCACACAGGAGAACGGCTTCAAACCGCTGCCGGCCGATTTAGACGCCGCCATCACCGATAAAACCAAATGGTTGTTGCTCAACTACCCGAGCAATCCCACCGGTTCGGTGGCGAGCCAAGCGGAGCTGCACGCGCTGGGCGAGGTGCTACTGCGCCATCCGCAGGTGTGGATCATGACCGACGATATCTATGAACACCTGATTTATGACGATGTGCGTTTCTACACGCTGGCGCAGGTTGAGCCGCGCCTGGTTGACCGCGTGCTGACGGTGAACGGCGTGTCGAAAGCCTGGTCCATGACCGGCTGGCGATTGGGGTTCTGCGGCGGCCCGGCGCCGTTGATCAAAGCGATGAGCAACGTGAATACCCAGAACAGCGGCGGTGTTTGCACCTTAACGCAGGCCGCGGCGGTGGCGGTGCTGGAGGGCCCGCAGGATCTGCTGCAGGAGCGCGCGCGCATCTATCGCCAGCGCCGCGATTACGTGCTGGAGCGCCTGACGTCGATTGATGGCCTGCGCTGCCACAAACCGCAGGGCGCATTTTATCTGTTTGTGAATATCGCGGGCTACATCGGTAAAACCAGCGCCGGTGGCCGGCTGATCACCAACGATGCCGATTTTGTGCTGGCGCTGATTGAGGAGCAGCACGTGGTGACGGTGCAGGGCGCGGCGTACGGCATGAGCCCGTTTATCAGGTTGTCGTATGCCACGAGCATGGAGCGGTTAGAGACGGGATGCGATCGCATTGCGGCGTTTTGTGGTGGTTGTGTTTAATGTCCAGGTCGCCAAAAAAGGCGACTTGGTTTTTTACCTGGATTGTATAACCTCCGCCGCCGGGGCGACCTGATGGCCGCTGGCTTCGATTTCGCTGCGCACAATGGTGGCGAGCGCCAGGGAGCCTGGCGTGTCGCTGTGAACCAGAATCGAGCGCGCACGCACCGCAATCTCTTCACCTTCAATCGTCGTCACCGTGCCGTGCTGCAAAAACTGGCGCACGCGGGCGCGCAGCGCGCTTTCCTCGTTGATCACCGCACCGGCAATGCCGCGCGGCACCAGACGGCCTTGCGCGTCATAGGCGCGGTCGGCCAGGAACAGCGTCAGCGTTTTCAGGCCAGCCGCCTGCGCCGCGACTTCAATGATCGTATCGGGCTGGGCGAAGATGATCAGCTCGCTATTGATGCGCGCCACTAACTCCATCACCTGTTGCGCCAGGTCGGCATCGCGGTTGACGATGTTGCCCATCGCGGCGTGGAAACTGAAGTGGGAAACGTGGGTGCCTTCCGCGCGGGCAATCGCCGTCAGCGCGCCGAGTTGATAGGCCACCTGCTGACAAATCTCTTCGGCGCTAAACGGCAGTTCGCGGCGGCCAAAACCCTGGCGATCCGGCAAGCCGGGATGCGCGCCAATGCCCACGCCATGTGCCTTCGCCAGCCGCACCATGTTGGTCATGATCGCCGGATCGCCAGCGTGGAAACCACAGGCGATATTGGCGGATGACACCACTTTCATTAGCGCGGCGTCATCGCACAGCTGGTAAATGCCGAAGCCTTCGCCCATATCGGAATTCACATCAATCTTCATGTCTGGTTTCCTTGTGCGGATTAAACGGTAAGCGCTTTACGCAGTGGCTGGCAGCTGAAGCGCAGACGGCTCAGCCAGCGCGCCACTTCCTGTTCGATGGCGATCGCTTCACGCACATCGCTGTGAATCAGCTGGATCGACTGGCCCGGCAGCACTTGTCCAAGCCGCCACAGATCCTGCTCGATCACGCCAGCGATCTTCGGATAACCGCCGGCGGTATTGGCATCGCTTAGCTGGATGATCGGTTCACCACCCGGCGGCACCTGCACAATGCCGGGGATCAGCCCGTACGATCGCATCTCAATGGTTTCAGAGGGGAAGATCGGATCGCCTGAAAGCCGATAGCCGGTGCGATTGCTTTGATTTGATACCTGCCAGGATTGCTGCCAGAAGCGCGCGGCATCGGCGGCAAACAGCGGGTATTCGCCGGAGGGAATGGCGCGCAGCTGAATGTCTCCGGCGCTGTTGCGGGGAAAAATGGCGTGTAATGCGCTGTCTGGCGGTTCAATGCCGATGCCGCTGTGTGGAAGTGCCGGGCCGCGATTTTCGCCGAGCGCCAGCCGATCGCCACGCTGCAGCGGACGTCCTTCAACGCCGCCGAAGCCACCGCGCAGCGCGGTACTGCGCGAGCCAAGCACCAGCGGCACATCGATGCCGCCAGCAACACACAGATAGCCACGCGCGCCGCTGCGCGGATAACGCAGCTCCAGCACTTGCCCGGCACGCACGCTGCAGCCCCACCACGGCGGCAGCGGCGTGCCATCCAGCGTGGCGCGGCAATCCGCGCCGGTCACCGCGATGCTGCTGTTTTGCAGAAAACGTACGCGGAACGGGAACAGCTGCACTTCAATTGCCGCCGCATTTTCGTCGTTGCCGAGGAGTAAATTACCGGCACGCAGCGCCAGCGGATCCATCGCGCCGCTCACCGACACGCCGATGTGGCGATAGTTGAAGCGACCTAAATCCTGCACCGTGTTGAGCGCACCGCTCTGTTCGATCTCAATCACAGCTCAATCCTCTGCGGCAGAAAACGGATGCGATCGCCCGGTGCCATCAGCGCGGGCGATGCGGCCAGCGGGTCAAACACCACCAGCTCGGCAAAACCAATCGCATTCCAGCCGTTCGGGCCGGTCAGCGCCGAAACGCCCGCCTGCGCGCCACCGATGGTGACGGTGCCTTTCAACATGCTGAGCGACGGCACTTTCTTGCGCGGTGTCGCCAGCAGCGGATCCAAGCCGTGCAGATAGCCGAAGCCCGGCGCGCTGCCCAATGCAAACACCGTGTATTCGCTTTGATGGTGCAGACGCACCACCTCGCGTGGGCTCAAACCGGTATGGCGGCACACCGCCTCGAGATCGGTGGCGTGTTCACCGCCGTAATGCACCGGAATTTCAATCAGTTTGCCCTGCGGACTGATCGCCTGCGCCTGATCCCATGCGGCATGCAGCTGCATACGCACGGCGATTTCATCAGCTGGAATATGGCGGAACAGTACCAGCAGATTGGTGACGCCGGGAATCAGCGCTTCAATCGCTTCATCGGCATGCAGCAGGCGCGCCAGCGACCAGATGCGGCGCTGCGCCGGGAGATCGAAACCGCCTGGCGCTTCCACCAGCCACGCGCGTGCGCCGATGGTGGAGAGCTTGATAGCAGAGGAGCAAGCCAGCGCGGGAACGCTGGCAGGCTGGAGAGCAGAGTGCGACGTCACGGGCATGGTTATTCCAGCGGTTCAAATTTCAGACTGGAGAGCGGCTGTACGCGCTCTTCGCGCACCATTTTGTATTCGGTGTTGGGCCCAATCCACGTATCCCAGATTTTGTCGATGGTGCCGTCATCGTCTATCGCCTTCAGGCTGCTGTTGACGCTGGCCAGCAACGCCGGTTCATCACGCTTCATGCCGACACCAATGGGCTCCAGCGCCATCGGTTCTTTGATCATCGCCAGATTGATGCCGTCTTTTTTTGCCTGCGAAATGGTTTTGATGCCGGTCATGGTGTTGGTGACGAAGCCCACCGATTTGTTCTGCTCCAGCGCGAGGAACGCGGAGGCTGAATCCTGGAAGGTCACCGCTTTGCCGCCTTTGATATGGATTGATTGCTCAGAAGTGGTGCCTTTGGTGGCGCTGATGCGTTTGCCCTGAAAATAGCTCAGCGGCTTATCGGCCAGCGGTGCTTTGACCAGCAGCATCTCCTTGGCGACGTAATAGGGATCGCTGAATTGAATCTGGTTGCCGCGGGTTTTGGTGTAGGCCAGATTGGCGATCAGCACGTCGGCGCGGCCGGTAGCTATCACCGCAATACGCGCTTCCACCGAGGTGGGCACCAGCGTCAGTTTGACGTTCATCTGCTTCGCCAGCGCGTTACACAGATCGATATCCATGCCCGCTAGCTGACGTGTTTTCGGATCCGGAGAAGAGAAGGGCGGCACGTCCGAATAGACCGCGCACTTAAGCTCGCCGCTGGATTTGATGTTGGCCATCATGTCGGCATGCGCAGCCGAAATAGCCAGCAGCGGCAGCAGTGCCAGCCCGATGGTGGTAAGTCTTTTCATGGTCATGTGAACTTCCTCAATGATGAATACCACGGCGTCACCGGGACGGAGCGCCTGCGTTCTCGCTTTTCTGGACTATATCGGCTTTGTTTTCAGGCGAAAAAGAGGGAAACCCTGTCGTGCAATAGCAAAAAAATATGGCTAAGCGGCGCATAAGTTCTTTCTATTCGGGCAGAGCAAAAAAGTGTTATCCAGCGCACACTTTTCTCGCCAGGCTTGATCGCATGTCCTCTCGGCAGTCCCGCCGATTGCATGTGGTAGAGAGAAGTGAAAAAGCATGAATGCCCGATTAGGCGTGTTACTGAAGATACTGGCCGCGCTGTGCGCCACCTTGATGCTGGCGTGTGTGAAGGGGCTGAACGGCACCCTTCCCACCGGCGAAGTGATTTTTTTCCGCAGTTTTATCGCGCTGTTGCCGCTGCTGATTTGGCTGAAAATGCAGGGCAACGTGCTGGAAAATCTCAAGACGCGTAACCTTTTTGGTCACTTTATTCGCGGCTTCTCCGGCACCGGCGGCATGTATTTTAACTATCTGGCGCTGGTCTATATTTCGCTGGCCGATGCCACCGCGCTGAGCTATGCGGCGCCGCTGTTTACCGTAATCCTGGCGGCGATGTTGTTGAAAGAGCGGGTGCGGGTTTCGCGTTGGGTCGCCGTGGTGGTGGGATTATCCGGCATTTTGATCATGCTCTCTTCCAGCCTGAGCACCAGCGGCGCGCTGTTTTCCCATGGGGCCAGCAACGCGACGACGAGTATTGGTGTGGCATGTGCGTTGCTGGCGGCGCTGTGCTCCGCGACCTCTAACGTGCAAATTCGCTTCCTCAACGGCATCGAGAAGCCGGGCGCGATCGTGTTCTATTTCTCACTGATGACTACCGTAATTGGCCTGGCGACGGCGCTGTTTGGCTGGAGCAAACCCAGCGCGATACAGCTGCTGTTGCTGGTGGGCTGCGGCCTGTTTGGGGGGCTGGCGCAGATTCTGGTGACGCTGAGCCTGCGTTACGCCGATGCGTCACTGCTGGCACCGTTCGATTACACCACGCTGGTGTGGTCGATGCTGATTGGTTATCTGTTCCTGAACAGCCTGCCGGGCAGCACCACCTTGCTGGGCGCATCGATTGTAGCGCTGGCCGGGATATTTGCGGTGTGGCGTGAGAATCGCCAGCGCAAACTGGCGATGGTGAGCAGTACGCCTTAGCGTTGCGCAATAATTTGCGCTGCGACAAATAGGTGTACGCATCCGTAGCGGCGCGATTTATCGCGCAATGAATTGCGCCGCTACACATAGGTGCACGCATCGGTAGCGGCGCGATTTATCGCGCGGTTTTGTTTCTAATGAAACACATCATCAATGATTTCAACCTGCTTGGTGCGCAGTGTTTCATCCAGCCAGCTGCGTTCGAGTGAGCCGGTTTTCGCCAGCTCGAAGTTGTGTTCATCAACGATTAAATACGCCTGCGCCGCTTCGAGAATGCGTGCTGCATCCTGGCGAGGAATCACAATCACACCATCCGCATCGCCCAACACGATATCGCCCGGTGAAACGTGAATTTTACCGCAGGCAATTGGCACGTTGATCTCGCCCGGACCATCCTTGAACGGGCCGCCCGGCGTGTGACCGGCGGCGTAGATGGGGAAGTCCATGCGTGACAACCCTTCGATATCGCGGACCGGTCCGTCCAGCACAATGCCTTCCATACCGCGCTGTCTGGCATAGGTCGCCATCACTTCGCCCATCAGCGACTGACTGCGATCGCCCTCGTTCGACAGAATAATCACATCGTTTCGGCCCGCCATATCCAGCGCTTTGTGCAGCATCAGGTTGTCACCGGAACGCGCTTTAACCGTCACCGCCAGGCCGCACATGATCGGCTGACGCGGCGCGGTTTTCAGGCTGATCTCGGCCGACAAGGCGGGCAAACGGCTCATGCAATCCGCCACCACCGCAGCCGGTAACCGGCGAAAAGCTTCCAACAGCGGTTCGGCATCGGCGGGACGACGTAAATAGATTCGGTTTCCTGCGCTCATGGTTATTTTCCTGTAGGGAGTGATTTAATTAATCGCGTTGTGTTCCTGGATAAATAATTAAATGTAAAAGTAAGCTTTTTTATTTTTGGTTGTGATGAGTCATTACTTCATTGAATAGGGTGTTCAGCTAACAAGCTGAATCATCGGATGATTACTGGCATATGATTCAGCTTACGCGATTACGCAGATGTTACGCAGAGGATGTTACGGCTAACCGAGACAGGATCACGAATTATTATTTCGGATGAATTTAACTCACTGATAATTAATTTTATTGGGTTTTATTATGGGGAGATAGATTAATAGTATTAGCTGTAGATAAATATATTGGCATCGATCAATGCTGGATAATCAGCATGTATAGAGGGAAGGGAGGCAGTAGCTGAGATGAGCAAACGCAGAAAAGCAAAAACCCAGCCATAAGCTGGGTTTTCAGAATGTTGGTGCCCGGACGCGGAATCGAACCACGGACACGGGGATTTTCAATCCCCTGCTCTACCGACTGAGCTATCCGGGCAACG
>Ga0308172_1000965_pt1 | contig 25402 bp, 22 predicted proteins | sample PhyGR2_FD_202134 | JGI IMG/M metagenome (GOLD analysis project Ga0308172, IMG submission 202134) | Phyllosphere microbial communities from UC Gill Tract Community Farm, Albany, California, United States - DLSLSG.R2 | ecosystem: Host-associated > Plants > Phyllosphere > Unclassified | place: USA... | reverse complement strand
TCAACAGGAACGTATCGTTATAGGCGAGCACATAGGCTTCCTTGGTAACCTGCTGGCCAAGGAGGGAAAGCCCCTCGGCCTTCAGCAGCGCCGGATCGGTGATGACGTGGCTGTAGGCGCCGGAAAGCTGCGACACGCGCTGGGCGACCACTGGGTTGGTAAGCAGGATATTCTCCACCAGAATATTGGAATGGAATTTTTCGCGCAGCGTCACGAAACTGCCGAGCAGCCCGGTCATCAACATCGATCCGGTGATCTGGGTGAACAGGAAGATGGTGATGAAATTCACCAGATAGGGCGCTCCGCGCGCAAGTGCGGCAGCGAACCCCTTTGCCATAACGGGCGGCAGGAACATGGCCGCACCGAAGGCGATCATCATCTGGCTCAGATACATCTGCGCTGGCCGCGTCAGATTGTTGGACTGGCTGTCCAGAAAAGCGCCGGCCGCAATCAGGGTAAGCGCAATCACATGAGCGGTATCGACATATTTCGTCAGCATCAGCCAGGCACAGGCCGCACCGCCGAGAACCGTCGCCAAAAGCACCAGAGCATAAAGCGTGATCGTCTGGTCGTTCAAAAGGCCAAGCTGCTGGTAGAAACTCACCGCCGTCGAGGATTGCTCGGAGGAAACTGCACGGTAGATGAGCAGGACCGCTATGACATGCAGGTTGGTTTTCGAAAAAATCCAGCGCAGGTCAAGCAGCGGGTTCTTGCGCGGCAACTCGATGACGACCATCAGCGTGAGAAGCGTGATCGACGTGGCCAGAAGCACGCCCAGCCACCATGTTTCGAACCACCAGTAAAACCGGCCAAGCGTGAGCATGACCGCAAGACAGCCAAGGCCACCCGCGAACAGAAGGTAGCTCAGAATATCCGTGCGCTCGATGACTTTCGCCCGCGGAGGCGGCGTGACTTTCAACAGGTAGATCAAGGCGAGCGAGATCAGCGCGAAGCCCATTTCCATCGTGTAAAGGGCATTCCAGCCGCCTATTTGCAGCAAGGAAGGCGAGACGATGCGCGCGAGCGGTGCAGACAGCAAGGTTCCGGTGAGCGCGATGCTGAAGCCCAGCGAGAATTTTCGTGCCGGTGGAAAGGCCTCCAGAATGTAGAGAAAGCCGAGCGAAGAAAGAGGTGCCGCCGCCATGCCGCTGAGGAAGCGGATGACGATCGCCGAATGCAAATCTGTCACGAACAGGTTGAGGCATGAGGCGACGACGAAGACGATGATCGAAAGTTCGGCAAAGGGCCGCAGGCCATATTGCGTTCGCACCTTGAACAGCGCGATGGAAAACGTGGCATACGGGGCCATATAGGCGGCGGAAAGCCAGGCGACCTCGGCCACCGTGGCGGAAAATTCGCCCTGCAACTGGTATAGATTGGCCATGACGAGGTTCATGCCCAACCCTTGCGTGATGAAGAACGCCAGGCCCGCGAAGATGAAACACAGCCGCAGCCACACTGGCCGCTCCACCGGTTGCGGCGCGGCGGCAGCAGCAGCAGATTCCGGCGCACTCGCCGGCTTTACCGTCACGTCGGCATTTTCAGATGCGGTCTCATCTGCCGTTTGCGGCACCACGGTACTCACGATTGCGCCCTCCCGCTTGCCAGATTTTGCAGATTGGCCGAAAGCCTGCGCATGACATCCAGCGCCATCGCCAGATCCTGCGAGGAAACATCGGCGGCGATTTCAGAACGGAGCGATTTTGCCACCGCCTGCACCGTTTCGGAGGTTTTCTCGCCCTCCTCCGTCATGTGGATGCGTTTGGCGCGGCGGTCGGTTTCGTCGGAGCGTCGCTCGATGAGGTTCTGTTTCTCCATGCCGTCAAGCACGCGCACCAGCGTCGGCGTTTCGATTTCCATTTCCTCGGCAAGCTCCGTCTGGGTCAGCGGCCCACGTCGCGACAGCGCGAAAAGCGCACGCGCACGCGCCAGAGTCAGGCCGCTTTCCCCTACCCGCGCGTCAAAAAATGCGCGCAGCTTGCGGGTGAAGGCGGACACCTCGTCCAGAAGCTGTTCCTTGTCGGTTTCGCGGGACATGTCAGCAAGCCTTATAATTAGCACACTACTTATTTTCTGCCTATTTATTTGGAAGCCTGCCGATTTTCAAGTTTCTTTCACGCCGGGTCTGCCATGCGATAAACTCATGGCAGCGAATCACGTTGCCGGGAATTTCCCGCCCCTTGTCCCCACCCGCCTGTGGATTGCTGGGGACAACTGAAGATGTGATCCAGCTTCGCAGACAGGACGTCAGGCTGCCATAGAGTGTTGCAACAATATCATTGACTGCCATGGCCAAGGAAGCCAAACCCGAAGTGTAGTGGCAAGGCAAAGGGAGATCGTGCAAACCATGAACGACGCTGTGAGAAAGATCACCCCCGCGCAACCGGCGGAACCGCATTACCGCGAGGCCCCGAACAACATCGAGGCCGAACAGGCGCTGCTGGGCGCCATCCTCGTTAACAACGACGCCTATTACCGCGTGTCGGACTTCTTGAAGCCCGTGCATCTTTACGAACCGCTGCACCGCAAGATTTTCGAAGTGGCGGGCGACATCATCCGCATGGGCAAGACCGCCAATCCGGTGACCATCAAGACCTTCCTGCCCGCAGACGACAAGGTCGGCGACTTGACGGTGGCGCAATATCTGGCGCGTCTGGCGGCAGAAGCCGTTTCGATCATCAATGCGGAAGATTACGGCCGGGCGATCTACGATCTGGCGCTGCGCCGCGCGCTGATCCAGATCGGCGAGGATGTCGTCAACATCGCCTATGATGCGCCGCTGGACATGCCGCCGCAGGCGCAGATCGAAGACACCGAGCGCCGCCTGTTCGAACTGGCGGAAACCGGTCGCTACGATGGCGGCTTCCAGTCGTTCAACGATGCCGTGGCGCTGGCGATCGACATGGCGGGCGCCGCCTTCGAGCGTGACGGCAATCTTTCCGGCATTTCCACCGGCATCCATTCGCTCGACGCCCGCATGGGCGGCCTGCAGCGTTCCGACCTTATCGTACTTGCCGGTCGTCCGGGTATGGGCAAGACCTCGCTTGCCACCAACATCGCCTATAACATCGCGGCGACCTACGATCAGGAAGTACAGCCTGATGGTTCGTTCAAGGCGAAAAACGGCGGCGTCGTCGGCTTCTACTCGCTCGAAATGTCGTCCGAACAGCTGGCAACCCGTATCATTTCAGAGCAGACGGAAGTGTCTTCCTCGAAAATCCGCCGCGGTGACATTACCGAGGCCGATTTCGAGAAGCTCGTAGCCTGCTCCCAGATGATGCAGAAGGTGCCGCTTTACATCGACCAGACCGGTGGTATCTCCATCGCCCAGCTTTCCGCACGTGCCCGTCGACTGAAGCGCCAGCGTGGTCTTGACGTTCTGGTGGTCGACTATATTCAGCTGATGACCGGCGCCGGCAAGAGCGGTGAGAACCGCGTGCAGGAAATCACCCAGATCACCACGGGCCTTAAGGCGCTCGGCAAGGAACTCAATGTTCCCATCATCGCGCTTTCGCAGCTCTCCCGTGCGGTGGAAAGCCGTGAAGACAAGCGCCCGCAGCTTTCCGACCTGCGTGAATCGGGCTCGATCGAGCAGGACGCCGACGTGGTGCTTTTCGTGTTCCGTGAAGAGTATTACGTCAAGAACATGGAGCCGCGCGATATTTCCGATCCGAAATATGCCGAGTGGGAAGCCCTGTTCGACAAGGTGAAAGGCACCGCCGACGTCATCATCGCCAAACAGCGTCATGGACCCACCGGCACGGTGAAACTCGCCTTCCAGTCCGAATTCACCCGCTTCGCGGATCTGGCCGACCCGAGCTTCAGCCAGTACGAAGAGCATTGACCGCGCTGTCGCGCGACCGCGCCAGCAATCGCTGATAAATTCCGCCCCATCTGTTTCAGGATGAGGCTGAATCTTTTCAGGGGTTTGGGGCTGTAATTTCAGAATGCGACTCATTGATTATTACGCTCGGCAACGCGATGACCTGATCACCGGTGCGGATGCTGCTCTGGCGATGGGTGATGGCGATGATGGTAATATCGCTGTCGACCCGTCTTAGCTGATCCATGATTTCGCGCTCCGTTTCCTCGTCCAGCGCCGAGCTTGCCTCATCGAGGAGCAGAATGGATGGTTCGCCATAAAGCGCGCGGGCAATCGCCACCCGCTGGCGCTCGCCGCCGGAGAGTTTCAGCCCCCTTTCGCCGACGACGGTATCGAACCCTTCCGGCATTGCCTCAATCCGGTCGAGTATGGCGGCGCGCTCTGCGGAGCGGCGCAGCCTTTCCTCGTCCAGCACTCGCCCGAGCACGATATTGCTGCGCAATGTATCGTTTAGCAATTGCACTTCCTGCGGAACGATACCAGCGGCGGCAAACCAGTCCTCCCGGTCGATTGCAGTCAGATCGATTCCGTCGATGGTGATGCGGCCGGATTGCGGCGCCATGGTTTTCTGCAGCAGCCGGAAAAGTGTGGATTTGCCGGAGCCGGTTTCGCCGATGATGAAGGTCAGGCGTCCTGGCGCCGCCGTGAAAGAAACTCCTTCAACGCCGCGACCGTTTTCATAACGAAAACCCACATGATCGAATTCAATCTCTTTGCCCGATAGCCGCAGGCGGCTGACATGCGGCGGCTCTTCCTCTTCCGGCGCACTCCACATGCGGGCATAGGGCGCGAAATGGGCGAAGGACCGAATCGCCTCGCTGATCGACTGCCCGATCAGTTCGAAAGGCATGTTGAGTTGCAGCAGCAGCGTGTTGAACAGAACGATATCGCCTATCGACAGGTCTCCCGCCTCATAACGCGGCAAAAGGAGATAGAAGCCAACGATCATCTGTGCCGTGAGTGCAAGCGAGATGGTGAAGACGAAACCGATCCTGCGCAGGGAATAAACCCGCCAGTTGCGGTAGATCACTCCCGCATTGTCCGCAAACCGGCGCTTCATCCAGGCCGTGCTGCCCGTATGCCGCAAAGGCTCGATCATGCCGATGGCGTTTCCTACAAAACCGGCATTTTCCTGCCCGGCTTCGATGGCCTTTTCGAGAAAAGGCGAAGTCAGACGGTTCGAGGCGAGCGTAAGCGAGATGAAGGCCGCCCCATAGAGAATGACGATGGCGACCAGATCCACACTGAGGATCGCTCCCAATAAAAGGGTGCTGAACAGAAACGTGGCAATTCCGGGCACGAAATAAATAAGGCCGATCTGCATGATCATCGAGGCGGCCGAAGCACCGCGTGTCTGCGCAGACTGAATTTCCGCGGGATTATGATCGTTGAAGAACGAGGGATGTTTGTGAACGATACGCTCGAAGAAGCGGGTCGTCGCAACATATTCCAGCCGCTCCGAATGAATGACCGACATATATTGCGTGGAGCGCTGAATGCCGGTCGCCAGTGCCGTAAGGGCCGCATAAAGCGAAAATCCAAGCATCCATTGCAGCGGTGCGTCTGGCATATCGTCGATCAGGCGGGAAAACACGAGAGGGCCGACGGTGGTAAGAAGCGACCCGAGCAGGATCGTCAGCAGCAGAAAGATGATCGACGGCCATGACGTCTTCAGATCTTCGGCATAGATGCGGGAAAGCGGTCCGAATACAACTTCACGATTGCCCGTCATCACTCTCTCCCGCCCGCGCTGCCTGACAGATGTTACGCGCATTGGATAGCGGCTCGACACTCCCTTCTCAACCCAGTCTCAGGGAGGTTGATTTAGATTTAATATGACGCACAAAAGAGATTGGCGCGGGATCGGGCTTTTAGCGATCGGGGCAAGCAGAATCTTTTCAGAACTTTGGCGGGATTGCCTCACAATCCGATTCCGCGCAAAAGCGCCACGGTGACGACGCCGAGCGTTGCGGCTGGGAGCAGGCTGAGGCGGAGCGCCGCGACTGCCGTCACCGCGCAGGCGATTGTTTCCGCCATTCCGCTTGAGAATGCCGTTGGCGTCACCACAGCCATCAAGACCGCAGGCGGAACCACGCCGAGCGCTTTTTTCAGACGCGGCGTCAGGGTGAAATGGTTGACCAGCAGCAGACCCCCAAAACGCGTAGCGACGGTGGCCACCATCATGGCGAGGATCGCCAGCAGGGTGTTCGTATCAAGCGTCATGCCGGCTGCTCCACCTCGTCCTCGCGGCCGAAGGCTGCGACGGAAAGCCCCGCAAGCGCACCGGCGGCTATGTACCAGGCGCCTGGGACCAGCGCGTGCGTGACAAAGGCGGCGGCAGCGCTTGCCAGCAGCACCAGGCCCGTTTCCCTGCCCTTCCAGAACCCCATCAGCAGCACGATGAACACGGCCGGAAAAGCGAAGTCCAGACCGATGACCGTCATGTCGCCCATCACCGAGCCTAAAAGCGCGCCCGTGAGCGTGGCGATGTTCCAGACGAGGTAGATTGACAGCGCAGCGCCGGTGAAAAATGCGGCCGTCAGCCTGCCGGCAACTGCCCTGAATTCCGATAGCGCCCAGGATTCGTCCGTCAGCACCAGCATGGCCGCATATTTTCGCCAGCCGGTAAAATCATCGAGCTTGCCAGCGATGGAAGCGCTCATCAGCACATGGCGAAGATTGACCAGCAGCGCGGCAAAACCGAGCGCGCTCCAGCTTGCCGGATGCGTCCACAGATCCAGGGCGACGAATTGCGAGCCACCTGCAAAGACGAGAATCGACATCAGCGAGGCTTCCAGCGGCGACAACCCCTTGCCGACCGCGACTGCACCGAACACGGCGCCGATCGGCACCATGGCGACCAGCAAGGGTGCCGCAGCTCTCAGGCCTGCGCCAAGCTCTGCACGTTTTTCCAGTACGGACATTGCATTCTCCTTTTCAGAGACATGCGATTACGCCTGCAAGTTTTTCCAGTCTTGAATGAAAGTGACGTCGCGCTTCGGAATGGCCACCAAAATCACGCCGTCCGGAATTGTCCCGGCGTGACGCCGGTGCGCGCCTTGAAATGCCGCGTAAAATGCGCCTGATCGGCAAAACCGCACAGCGCAGCCACCTCGGCCGGCATTTCGCCGGAACGCAGAAGACGGCGCGCGCGCCTTATGCGCACATCCGTCAGATAGGCATGCGGGGTGATGTGGAACTCCTTGCGGAAGGCGCGGATGAGATGCGCGCGGCTGAGACCGGCGATGGACGCCAGTTCCTCAAGGCCGATATCGGTCTCGTAATTATCGGAGAGATAGTCGCGGGCGGTATGGACCGCCGTCTTCTCGCGGGTTTCAACGGCCAGGATAATTGCGCTGCCATGCCTGCCGAACAGTGCCGCCAGAACCGAGAACATCCCCTCATCTGCCTCAAGAGCGCCGGACTTGGCCTCCAGCCTGCGATGCGCCATCTGAAAAGCAGCGGCCATCTGCGGATCACGCGGCAGAAACCTTGGAAAGGACGGCATTCCGTGGAAAGCCCTGCCCGTTACATCCTCGATAATATCACGCAGCAGCGCTGCGTCGGGATAGATCATCCGATAACGATAACCGCCGCCACCCGGCGCACCATCGTGAATCTCGTCCGGATTGATGAGATAGAGATGCCCCGGCCCGGTCTGTTCCCTGGTGCCCTGAATGGTGGAAATCTGCGAGCCGCTTTCGATCGCGCCAATCGAGAAGGTATCATGCGCGTGCGGAGAATATTCATGTGTCAGGAACGTCGCGCTCAGACATTCCATGCCGCCAAAACGTGGGTCGCGCCAGAAACGCGTCGTTTCCGTCGCTGCAACCGGCATGACGTCTATGGCCTGTTCCTGCGAAACATTGTGCATAGAACGACTTTAAACCAATCGGTCATTACCGTCTTGAACAAAAGTGCTAGGGTCCGAACCGGTTCCAAATCAACCGGACGCATGGCATGACAGACGACTTCGAAGACACATTTCCCGAACACGAAACCGACGCTTTCGAACATGCGCCGCTGAGGCTGACCGTCGATCTCGGCGCGCTTGCCGACAATTGGCGCGACATGAAAAAGCGGTCCGGCAAGGCGCGGACAGCGGCTGTCGTGAAAGCAGATGCCTACGGGCTCGGTATCGAGGATTGCGGCGCGACGCTCTACCATGCCGGCGCACGCGACTTCTTCGTGGCAACGGTGTCCGAAGGTGCGACCTTGCGATCCTATGCACCGGAAGCGCGCATCTTCGTGCTGTCAGGCATCTGGCAGGGCCAGGAGCGTCAGGTCTTCGACAATGATCTCGTGCCGGTTCTGGCCTCGGAGGAACAGCTCTCCTTCTGGATGGCGACAGTTGCCGAACGCGGCGAACACCCCTGCGCGCTGCATGTGGATACCGGCTTCAACCGGCTTGGCCTGCCGCTGGACGACGCGCTGTTTCTGGCAGACGACGTGACCCGGCCTGCGAGTTTCGATCCGGTTCTGGTGCTCTCCCACCTCGCCTGCGCCGACACGCCGTCTTCGCCCATGAATAAGGTCCAGCTCGAATCATTCCGCAAGGTTAGCGCCGCTTTCGAAGGAATTGAATCAAGCCTTTCCGCTTCTGCCGGAATCTTTCTGGGGCCGGATTATCATTTCGATCTCACCCGCCCCGGCATTGCCCTTTACGGCGGCGAGGCAATCAACGATGTGGCAAACCCGATGCGGCCCGTCGCAAAGGCCGAAGCGCGGATCATCCAGATTCGTGAGGCCGGCGAAGGCCAGACCGTCAGCTATGGCGGCACCTATTTGCTGAAACGGGCGAGCCGCCTTGCCATCGCTTCCGTTGGTTATGCGGACGGATACCAGCGGTCGCTTTCCGGTTCCGGCATTCCATTGCGCGAAATGGGCCATGGCGGTGCTTACGGCATAGTCAACGGCCACAAGGCGCCGGTCGCCGGTCGTGTAACCATGGATCTCACTATTTTCGATATCACGGACATACCGGCAAACGCTGTCCGCACCGGCGATTATATCGAGCTTTTCGGCCCGAAAGTGCCGCTCGATGAGGTGGCGCGCGCCGCCGGCACCATCGGTTACGAAATGCTGACGGGGCTTGGTTTGCGCTACGAGCGCCAATATCTGATGGCTGACGACTGAACCACGTCTTTAGCTCTTGGAAAGCGGAAGCGACCTGTGCTAAAAGAGAACAAAAGGAGATCGAAATGCCCGAAATCCATTTGAGCGAGCAGGACGAAAGGTTCATCGAAGAGCAGGTGGCTGCGGGTGTCTACAGCGATGCGGACGCCGTTATTCATGCGAGCCTGCAATTACTGAGCAGCGATGAAAGAAAAAGAGTCGCGCTTAAATTGCTGATACAGCAGGGCATTGACGACGCTGAAGCCGGCCGGGTTCACCGCTATGCCTCACAAGACGAATTCCTGAGCGATATCAAACGCGTTTCCGTGCAGCAAAAAACGGGAACCGGTCATTAAAATCCGGACCCCAATCTGGACCACGCGGGCAAGGCGCGATCTTGCCGAAGACCATGGGCCGGGCTTCGCAGTATTGCCTATCGTGAGCGCGTCATCTTCTTTCGCGTTGACGAGGCCGATCTAACCGTTCTGCGCTTGCTGCATGGTCACCAGGACAATTCCGCCAAAGATTTCAAACAAGAAGAAAACTGACATAGATGGCCAAAGCCAAGACCCAATTTGTGTGCCAGAACTGCGGCACGGTTCATACTCGCTGGGCGGGAAAATGCGAAGGCTGCGGCGAATGGAATACCATCGTCGAAGAAGACCCGATGGGCGGCATCGGCTCCGGCCCCGGCAAGACGCCGAAAAAGGGCCGGGCGGTCGCGCTCACGGCGCTTTCGGGCGAGATCGAGGAGGCGCCGCGCATTCCGACCGGCATCAGCGAACTGGACCGGGCAACCGGTGGCGGTTTCGTGCGCGGTTCGGCGGTGTTGATCGGCGGCGATCCCGGCATCGGCAAATCGACCCTGCTGATGCAGGCGGCAGCTGCCCTTTCGCGGCGCGGACATCGCGTCATCTATGTTTCTGGCGAAGAAGCGGTAGCGCAGGTGCGTCTGCGCGCCCAGCGGCTGGGTGCGGCGGAAACCGACGTGCTGCTGGCGGCAGAAACCAATGTCGAGGATATTCTGGCGACGATTTCCGAGGGCAAACGCCCCGATCTCGTCATCATCGATTCCATCCAGACGCTATGGAGCGACACGGCCGATTCCGCTCCCGGCACGGTAACGCAAGTGCGCACCGGCGTGCAGGCAATGATCCGTTACGCCAAGCAAACGGGCGCGACCATGGTGCTGGTGGGCCATGTGACCAAGGAAGGCCAGATCGCCGGTCCGCGCGTGGTGGAGCATATGGTCGACGCCGTGCTTTATTTCGAAGGCGACCGCGGCCACCATTACCGCATTCTGCGCACCGTCAAGAACCGCTTCGGGCCGACGGACGAGATCGGCGTGTTTGAAATGTCCGATCGCGGATTGCGCGAGGTCTCCAACCCGTCCGAACTGTTCCTTGGCGAGCGCAATGAGAAATCTCCCGGTGCCGCAGTCTTTGCTGGCATGGAGGGCACCCGTCCCATTCTGGTCGAGGTGCAGGCGCTGGTCGCGGCCACCTCGCTCGGCACGCCGCGCCGCGCCGTGGTCGGCTGGGACAGTTCGCGGCTCGCCATGATCCTTGCCGTGCTTGAAGCCCATTGCGGCGTGAAGCTCGGTCAGCACGACGTTTATCTGAACGTCGCCGGCGGATACCGCATTTCCGAACCGGCTGCGGATATGGCGATAGCTTCTGCGCTGGTTTCCTCGCTTGCCGGTCTTGCCCTGCCTGCCGATTGCGTCTATTTCGGCGAGATCAGCCTGTCGGGCGCGGTACGGCCCGTCTCGCATACGGGCCAGCGTTTGAAAGAAGCTGAAAAACTCGGTTTCTCCGCCGCACTTCTGCCGTCTGCTTCGGCTGAATTGCCGAAAGCGGGCAAGGGGCGCTGGACGGAAATAGAAAGCCTGCCGGACCTCGTGGCGCGCATCGCCGGTTCCGGCAACCGGTTCAAACAGGTTGAGGACGACTAAGATTGATCCTTTCGCCAAGGGAAACAGTGGTGTAAGAGGATCGCACAATTGGCAAGGCAGCGCCTGACAGGGCGTCGCACCTCCGGAGTTGGTATATGCCCATTACAATTTTCGACGGCATCGTCATCGCCGTTGTTCTTTTCTCCGCCATTCTCGCGATGGTGCGCGGTTTTTCCCGCGAGATTCTGTCCATCGCGAGCTGGGCCGGTTCGGTCGCCGCCGCCTATTATCTTTTCCCGATCCTGCTGCCCTATGCACGCAACTATACCGATGACGACAAGATCGCCATCGCCGGTTCGGCAGGCGTCGTCTTCCTCATCTCCCTCGTCGTCATTTCCTTCATCACCTCGCGCATTGCCGATTTCATCATCGACAGCCGCATCGGTGCGCTGGATCGCACGCTGGGTTTCCTGTTCGGCGCAGCGCGCGGCATTCTCTTGCTGGTCGTCGCGGTTGCCTTCTGGAACTGGCTGGTGGATGTGAAGACGCAGCCGCAATGGGTAACCCAGGCCAAGTCCAAGCCTTTCCTCGACGGGCTGGTGGGCAAGCTGGAAGCGGTTCTGCCTGACGATATAGAGCCGCAGATCCGCGCCCGTATCCTCGGAAAACCGCAGGAACCGGCAGCCGCGCAGACGCCTGCGGAAGATGTACCGGCGACAAATCCGCCGGCAACGAATAATTGACACAGTGTCGCGCCTTGCAATGCATGCAAGGCGCGCTATTTGTGCTAAATATCAAGCACGACACAGACTGGCCGACCGGGAGACAAGCTCACCGGAGAGGTCTTTCGTTTTTCTCGGTAGAGAGCAAGGGCAAGCCGGATGATTGAGCCGCTTTCGCATTCCACTTTCAATGAAGAGATCGACGGCGACACGCTGCACGAAGAGTGCGGCGTGTTCGGCATTCTCGGCCACGCCGATGCCTCTGCCCTGACTGCACTGGGCCTGCATGCGCTTCAGCATCGCGGCCAGGAGGCAGCAGGCATCGTCTCCTTCGATGGCAAGCGCTTCCATCAGGAACGCCATATGGGCCTCGTCGGCGATCATTATACCGATCCGGCAACCCTTGCCCGCCTGCCCGGCTCCATCGCTATTGGCCATACCCGCTACTCCACGACAGGCGAAGTGGCGATGCGCAACGTGCAGCCACTGTTTGCCGAGCTGGAAGAAGGCGGCATTTCGATTGCCCATAACGGCAATTTCACCAATGGCCTGACGCTTCGCCGACAGATCATCGCCACCGGCGCCATCTGTCAGTCGACATCGGATACCGAAGTCGTGCTGCACCTCATCGCCCGTTCGCGTCACAGCTCCACTGCCGACCGTTTCATCGACGCCATCCGCCAGATGGAAGGCGGCTATTCGATGCTGGCGATGACCCGCACCAAGCTGATCGCAGCCCGCGACCCGATCGGCATCCGCCCGCTCGTCATGGGTGAGCTGGACGGCAAGCCGATCTTCTGCTCGGAGACCTGCGCTCTCGATATCATCGGCGCGAAATTCGTGCGTGACGTCGAAAACGGCGAAGTCATCATCTGCGAAATTCAGCCTGATGGTTCGATCACCATCGATGCGCGCAAGCCTTCGAAGCCGCAGCCGGAGCGTCTCTGCCTGTTCGAATATGTCTATTTCGCCCGCCCCGATTCCGTCGTCGGCGGCCGCAACGTCTACACGACGCGCAAGAACATGGGCATGAACCTTGCCAAGGAAGCGCCGCTGGAAGCTGACGTTGTCGTTCCGGTTCCCGACGGCGGCACGCCGGCAGCGCTCGGTTTTGCGCAGGAAAGCGGTATTCCGTTCGAATATGGAATCATCCGTAACCACTATGTCGGCCGTACCTTCATCGAGCCGACGCAGCAGATTCGCGCTTTTGGCGTCAAGCTCAAGCACTCCGCCAACCGGGCGATGATTGAAGGCAAGCGCGTGGTGCTGGTGGATGATTCGATCGTGCGCGGCACGACTTCATTGAAGATCGTGCAGATGATCCGCGAAGCTGGCGCGAAAGAAGTGCATATCCGCGTTGCCAGCCCGATGATCTTCCATCCGGATTTCTACGGCATCGACACGCCTGATGCCGACAAGCTGCTCGCCAACCAATATGCCGATGTGGACGCCATGGCGAAATTCATTGGCGCCGATTCGCTTGCCTTCCTGTCGATCGACGGTCTTTACCGCGCGGTCGGTGGCGAGAACCGCAACAATGCGCGTCCGCAATTCACGGACCATTATTTTACCGGCGACTACCCTACGCGCCTTCTCGACCAGAACGGCGAGGCGATGGGCAGCAAGATTTCCGTGCTGGCCAGCAACGGCTGATAATCTCGAAATAACAAGCGGCCACCGGCTTCCGGTGGCCGCTTTTTTGTGGCGGGCGATTGAAACAGTGCCCGCTGCGGCGTTTTGATCGCTTGCGGTTGGCGTCAGGGGCTTCATAAAACAAGCGGAATGAATTTCGGAGGGGGCAAAAATGACCATCAATCTCAAGGGCAGGATCGCGCTCGTCACCGGCGCGTCGCGCGGTATCGGCTATTTCACGGCGCTGGAACTTGCCAAGGCCGGTGCGCATGTCATTGCCTGCGCCCGCACGGTCGGCGGCCTCGAGGATCTGGACGACGCCATCAAGGCCGTCGGCGGCACCGCGACGCTGGTTCCCTTCGATCTCGCCGATATGAACGCCATCGATGCGTTGGGCGCCAATATCTTTGAGCGCTGGGGCAAGCTCGATATTCTGGTCGCGAATGCCGGTGTTCTCGGCGTCATCTCGCCGGTCGGCCATATCGAGGCGAAAGTCTTCGAAAGGGTCATGACCATCAATGTCACTGCTACATGGCGGCTGATCCGCTCGGTCGAACCGTTGCTCCTGCGATCGGATGCCGGGCGCGCGTTGATCCTGTCTTCGGGTGCTGCCCATAGCTGTCGTCCCTTCTGGGGCGTCTATTCCACCTCCAAGGCCGCCGTTGAGGCACTTGCCCGGACCTGGGCTGCGGAAACAGATAAAACCGCCCTGCGCATCAACAGCATCAATCCCGGCGCGACACGAACAGCCATGCGTGCGCAGGCCATGCCCGGCGAAGACCCCGCAGACGTGCCGCACCCTTCTGAAGTTGCCGCCGCCATTGTTCAACTCGCCTCGCCTGAGCTTACCGAAACCGGCAAGCTCTTCGTGGTGCGTGAAGGCAAATTCCTGGATTACCGCCAGCCGGAATAGGCTTTTGGTCAAGGCGGTCTCTTAAGGTGCTTCTGGCGTCTGCGAGAAACGCTTGACCGCGAAACACCGGCACGCCATAAGGCAAGGCATGAAAACAACGATCTGCACCTGCTGCTGAATAATTTTTGCTGGTTCACCACCGGCCAGATCGTTTTCGTCTCCCCGCAAGGTCCAACAGACAAACGGTCCGGCCAGGACAATTGACTGCCTTTAGGGAACGCCCGCATGTCCTTGCGCCTGAAACTCCACAACACCCTGACACGCGAAAAGACGGAATTTGCGCCGATCGACGCCGACAACGTGCGCATGTATGTCTGCGGACCAACGGTTTACGATTTCGCCCATATCGGCAATGCGCGCCCGGTCATCGTTTTCGATGTTCTTTACCGGCTGCTGCGCCACGTCTATGGCGAAAGCCATGTGACCTATGCCCGCAACATCACCGATCTCGACGACAAGATCAACGCAAGGGCGCTGCGCGACTATCCGCATCTGCCGCTGAATGACGCCATCCACGCGGTGACGAAAAAGACCGCCGACCAGTTCCATGAGGATGTGGCAGCACTCGGCTGCCTGCAGCCGACCGTTGAACCGCGCGCCACCGACTACATCGCCGAGATGATCGACATCATCGAGAAGCTGATCGCACGCGGCCATGCCTATGCGGCGGGCGGCGAAGTGCTGTTCGACACCCGCTCGATGGCCGATTACGGCCAGTTGTCCAAACGCCCGCTGGACGAACAGCAGGCCGGCGCGCGCGTGGCGGTGGAAGCACACAAGAAGACCCCCGGCGATTTCGTGCTGTGGAAACTTTCCTCTGATAATGAGCCCGGCTGGGAAAGCCCCTGGGGCCGCGGCCGTCCGGGCTGGCACATCGAATGCTCGGCCATGGCCGGTCGCTACCTCGGCGAAGTGTTCGACATTCACGGCGGCGGGCTCGATCTCATTTTCCCGCATCACGAGAACGAAATCGCGCAATCCCGCTGCGCCCACGGCACGCAGGTGATGGCCAATGTTTGGATGCATAATGGCTTCGTGCAGGTGGAAGGCCGCAAGATGTCGAAGTCCGAGGGCAACTTCGTGACCATCTATGAATTGCTGCACACCGAAAAATTCGGCGGCCGCCAATGGCCGGGCGAGGTTCTTCGCCTTGCCATGCTGATGACGCATTACCGCGAGCCAATCGATTTTTCGGTGAAGCGTCTCGAAGAGGCCGAACGTCTTCTCGCCAAGTGGCCGGCGGCCGAAGCCTCCGACGCGGCACCGGACGAAACCGTGCTTGATGCGCTTGCCGACGACCTGAACACGGTTGCCGCCGTGCAGGCGCTTCACGCGCTGGCACATGCCGCCAACACCGATCCTGCCCGCCTGCCCGCCTTTGCGGCCAGCGCCGCCCTGCTCGGCGTATTGCCGAAGAAAGCGGAAGTGGACGAGGCTATCGTTTCGGCAGTCGATGCCCTAGTGCAACTGCGTCTGGAAATGCTGAAGGCGAAAAACTTTGCAGAGGCGGATCGTTTGCGCGACGAGCTTTCCGAGAAGGGCATTCAGTTGAAGGATGGCAAGGATAAGGAAACCGGGGAACGGACAACGACCTGGGAGTTGAAGCGGTAATTTGCTGCTGCGGCTTGGGACTTACCCCCTCTGCCCTGCCGGGCATCTCCCCCTCAAGGGGGGAGATCAGATGCCGCGCGCTAGTGCGATAAGTCCCCGCGCATCCCATAGGCAGCGTGCTAGCCGCTTGTCGATCTCCCCCCTTGAGGGGGAGATGCCCGGCAGGGCAGAGGGGGTGATGCCCCACGACAGGCCCTTGATTTCGTCCACACCATGCTACAATCGCGCGGCAACCGTTCAAGTCGCGAGCATCCCAATGCCCCATGCCAAGGTCAGGCCCCGACATCGGGAACATGCTCGGCAGATGCGCAAGGCCATGACAGGCGCCGAACTCAAGTTCTGGAACGCCGTCCGTGCCCATCGTCTTGCAGGCCTGTCTTTCAGACGCCAGCTGCCTGTCGCAGGATACATCGTTGATTTCGCCTGCCCGTCGCATAAGATCATTGTCGAGTTAGACGGGTTTTAGCATGCGGAAGATGCTGCGGTAGACTATGATCGGCAACGAACGGAGACGCTCGAGCAGTGTGGCTGGCGGGTTCTGCGGCTCTGGAACGAAGATGTTGTGAAAGACATGGACAATGTCTGTCTCCACATTATCCGAACGGTAAAGGAGAGCCAACCATGACCACCTACACCGGCGGATGCCAGTGCGGCGCGATCCGGTTCCGCGCGACCGGCGATCTCAAGGACAGTTCCATCTGTCATTGCCGCATGTGCCAGAAGGCTTTTGGGGCCTATTACGCGCCGCTGGTTTCGGTGCGTGAGGTCGAATTCGAATGGACGCGCGGCGAACCCAAGCGCTTCCAGTCCTCCAGCGTCGTCAAGCGCGGCTTCTGCGCAGAATGCGGTACGCCGCTGACCTATGAGGCGCCGGATGGCATGGCGGTTGCAGCCGGTGCTTTCGACGATCCTGCCGCCTTGCCACCCACCATTCAGTGGGGCGTGGAACGCAAGATCGATTTCGTCGACAGCATCCACACGCTACCCGCCGTCCCAACGGAAGACGATCTGACCTCGGTCGACTATCTGACCAACCTCGTTTCCTACCAGCACCCCGACCATGACACCGAGAGCTGGCCCCCGGAGAATAAACGATGAGCGAAACAGGCTTTTCCGGCGGCTGCCAGTGCGGCGCCGTGCGGTTTCATGCGGGCAAGATCGGTCGCCCCTCCATTTGCCATTGCCGCATGTGCCAGAAGCATTTCGGCAATTTCTTCGGTGCACTCGTCACCGCCGATCAGGCGCATCTGACATGGACGCGCGGCCAGCCTTCCCTCTTCCGTTCATCTGCGAAAATCCATCGGGGCTTCTGCAACAAATGCGGCACGCCGCTGACCTATCATTATCCTGGCGGCGTAGAGATCGCGATTGGCGCTTTCGATCATCCGGAGCGGATCGAACCGCAGGTGCAGGTCAATATCCACAAGCGCATGCCCTGGATCGAGCAGCTGTTTTCAAAACCTGCAATCGAGCAGAGCGTCGATGAGGCTGATATCACCTCCTTCCAACACCCGGACCACGACACCAAGGTCTGGCCGCCGGAAGACGACCGCGCATGAACGGTTCAGAAAGCTTCAGCGGCGGATGCCAGTGTGGCGCCGTGCGTTACCGGATCGATGGCGGGTTGCGCTATCCGCATCTGTGTCATTGCCGCATGTGCCAGAAGGCATCGGGCAACTATTTCATGCCGCTTGCAGCAAGTACCCGCGCGAAGTTTGAAATGACCCGTGGCGAGGCTTCGTGGTTCCAGTCGTCCGATCACGTGCGGCGCGGTTTTTGCGCACGGTGCGGCACGCCGCTTTTCTATGACATGCCGGACGCCGATTTCATCAACATCACGCTTGGTTCGCTGGACGAGCCGGAGCTGATAAAGCCCGAGGCGCAATCAAATCTCGACAGCAAAATGCATTGGTTCGGGGAGCTTGACGGCTTGCCGGTCGAGCCGGAAGCTGCGCCGGATGAAAACCGGCTACCGGTCAACAACCGGCAACACCCGGATCGTGACACGGCCGAATGGCCACCTGAAGGAAAGTAAGACATGACCGAAGAATTGCGCAGCTTCTATCCCGAGATCGAACCCTTCGAGAGCGGCATGCTCGATGTCGGCGATGGGCACACGATCTATTGGGAGCGGGTTGGTACACGCGGTGCGAAACCGGCGGTTTTCCTGCATGGCGGTCCGGGCGGCGGGGTAAACCCCACGCATCGCCGCGTTTTCGACCCGGCACTTTACGACGTCATCCTGTTCGATCAGCGCGGCTGCGGTCGCTCCACGCCGCATGCGGAACTGGAAGCCAACACCACCTGGCATCTGGTTGCCGACATTGAAAGGCTCCGTGCGCTGTGCGGCTTTGAAAAATGGCTGGTTTTCGGCGGCTCCTGGGGCTCGACGCTGGCGCTCGCCTATGCCGAGACTCATCCCGAACGCGTGAGCGAACTGGTGCTGCGCGGCATCTACACGGTCACCAGGCCGGAACTGGACTGGTATTACCAGTTCGGCGTTTCTGAAATGTATCCCGATCGCTGGGAAAACTTCATAGCGCCAATTCCTGAAGCCGAGCGCGGCGAGATGATGCAGGCCTATAATCGCTATCTCACCGGTACGGACGAAGCCAAGAAGCTCGAATGCGCGCGAGCATGGAGCCAGTGGGAAGGCGCAACCATCGCCCTTGTTACCGATCCGGCGCGCGTCGAGGATTTCGGCGAGGATAAATACGCCATCGCCTTCGCACGCATCGAGAACCACTTCTTCGTCAATGGCGGCTGGCTGGAGGAAGGGCAATTGCTGCGCGATGCAGGCAAGCTTCGCGATATTCCGGGCGTCATCGTGCACGGGCGTTACGATATGCCCTGCCCGCTGAAATATGCCTGGCAGCTTGCCAAGGCCTGGCCAAAGGCGGATTTCCATATTGTCGAGGCAGCCGGGCATGCGCTGAGCGAACCCGGTATTCTTGACCAGCTGATCCGCGCAACCGATCGTTTCGGGGGGAAATAGGCAGGCCTTTCAGATGCTTGAAGCGGCCTGATGAGATAACGATTCACGCAGATTTTTGTGCGTGGATCATCCGTTTGGTCGCAAAGTCGCCTGTTTCAAGAGCAAATCGCCTTTTATTCATGCAGTTTTTCTCATGGACGCTTCACGGAAATGAATTGGCCCGCGCTACGCCGATCCGTTATGAAGGGCCATCCCTAATAATTGGCGGTACTCCCATGGCACTCGATAAAACGCTTCCGGCCCAAGAGGGCGGCGATAGCGCACGCGGTTTTGCTTTCGCGCTCTCCGCATATCTGCTGTGGGGATTCCTTCCCATCTACATGAAGGCGGTTGCGCATATTTCGCCGATAGAGGTCATCGTGCACCGCGTCATCTGGTCGGTGCCTATCGGCGCCGCCGTCCTTATCGCTCTCGGTCGCACGGCGGAAATCCGCACTGCGCTGAAAACCCCTAAAATGCTCGCCATGGCAAGCCTCACGGCTGCGCTCATCAGCATCAACTGGGGCATCTATATCTGGGCGATCGGCGCGGGCCGCGCACTCGATGCCGCGCTCGGCTATTTTATCAATCCGCTGTTCAGCATCTTCCTCGGCGCGGTACTGCTCAAGGAAAAGCTTTATCCGGCGCAGATCGCCGCCATCGGCCTCGTGGGGCTGGCCGTTGCGATCCTCACCTGGCATGCGGGCAGCCTGCCATGGGTGTCCATTGCGCTCACCGTGTCCTGGGGTTTCTACGCCTTCTTCCGCAAGACGCTGCCAATCGGCGCCACACAGGGCTTCCTGCTTGAAGTCATGCTTCTTTCCGTTCCGGCCGTGCTGGTGCTAGCCTGGCTTGCCATTAGCGGACAGGCGCATTTCATGGCCGGCAATGCGACCGACACCTGGCTGCTTGCGGCCAGCGGCATCGTCACCGCCGTTCCGCTCATTCTTTACGGCAATGGTGCAAAGCTTCTGCGGCTGTCGACCATCGGCATCATGCAATATATCGCGCCGACGATGATCTTCCTCATCGCCATCTTCATCTTCAAGGAACCGTTCGACATGGTGCGGATGGCGGCCTTCGCAATGATCTGGGTGGCGCTGGCGATCTATACCGCATCGAGCCTGATGCGGCTGAAGCGATAACCTTCCGCGTCATGCCACCTCTCCACATTCCCGTATCTGTAACGGGAGTGTGGGTCTTCAATAATCGACCAGCAATTGCGGTAACGCGTCATAACCGAAGCGCGGTTTGACGCCGAGAAGTCCAGCCGTCTGGGTGATGATTTCACGGGTCATGGGTGCGGCCGTCGAGGCAGCCGTGCGTCCTCCGTTCACGCCGGTCCTGGGGGCGTCGATCATCGTCAGCACGACATATTTTGGCTTGTGCATCGGAAAACCGGCAACGAAGGCGTTGAAATTGATATCCTTGGCATAACGGCCATTGATGACCTTGTCGGCGGTTCCGGTCTTGCCGCCAACGTGAAATCCTTCCACTTGCGCACCCCTGCCCGACCCTTTGATGCCGTTCCAGTTGAAAAGGTAACGCATATCGGCGCTCGTCTTTCCGTTGATGACGGTGCGGGAAAGCACTGCCGCATCCTCTCGGGAACGCGGCAGGAAGGTCGGCGAAATAAGGCTGCCGCCATTGATGAGCGCAGCTGCTGCCACCGCCGTCTGCAAAGGCGTAGTGGCAACGCCATGGCCGAAGGAAATGGTGACGGAATTGATCTTCTTCCATGTTCTCGGCTGGGTGGGCGTGGCAACGCCAGGCATTTCCGTGTCCATTCTGGAGAGAAGTCCCAGTTTCGTCAGGAACTGCTGGTGGCCTTCGACCCCGACCTTGTCGGCAACAGCCGCCGTGCCGATATTCGATGAATATTGAAACACTTCCGGGATCGACAGCGGGCGGTTCCGGCCCTTGAAATCCTTGATGGTGAAGCCTCCCATGCGGATGGGTCGCGACGCGTCAACCACCGAGTTGAGCGTTATGGCACCTGCATCCAGTCCCATGGCAAGTGTGAAGCTCTTGAAGGTGGATCCCATCTCGAAGGTCGCATTGCTCATGCGGTTGAACCAGCCCTTTTCATACTCCCTGTCGATGCTGCCATCGGCAAGGGTGCGGGAAGGCTCGTTCGGGTCGTAATCCGGCACCGACGCCATGGCCAGCACCTCGCCCGTCTCCACATCCAATATCACTGAACCGGCAGCCTCCGCCTGATAGGCGGTTTTCGCCTTGAGCACGACCTCACGCACGATATTCTGCACCCGCAGATCGATCGACAACCTCACCGGCTCCAGCGGTGCACCGCTGGCAAGGCCGGTCGCGCGCAAGTCGGCCAGGCCCTGCTGGTCGAGATAACGTTCCATCCCCGCAAGGCCCTGATTGTCGACATTGACGTGGCCGATGATATGCGAGGCTGCGGGGCCACCCGGATAAAAGCGCCGTTTCTCCGGCCGGAAACCGATGCCGGGGATGCCGAGGTTGAGAATATCGGCCTGCTGGCGCGGCGTCAGCTGGCGCCGCAGCCATTGAAAGCCGGTGTCCGAGCGCAATCTGCGGTGCGTCTCGCGCCAGTCGAGATTGGGGATGACGGTTGCAAGCTTCTCGACAACCTCATCCGCGTCCACGACCCGACGCGGATCCGCATAGAGCGACACCATGTTGAGATCGGTCGCGAGCAGAGTGCCGTTGCGGTCGAGGATATCGGGACGGGAGGCGACCGCTGTAGCGCCGGTATTGATCCATGCGGTCGCAATGGGTTCGGCAAGGCCGTATTGGACAAGCCGTGCTGCAACGACGCCGTAGATAACGGCAAAGACGGCGATCAATATTCCGAGCCGCTTTTTCGCGTCCACCCGGCGGCGGGCAGCGGAACCGAGGATCGCATCCCTGCCCTGAAACGGACTTCTCTGAATAATAAAATGCGCCCGGCTTTTCAGCCGCACCAAAAAAGCAATCATTCCCCAATGAGCCCCGCTATCATGGCGGCGAAAATCAAATTCCGCGCTCAGCCTACGCCTTGTAGACGCTGGCACAGGATCGGGCGCGGAGCCATGAAAACAGCGGGCGGGGCGATGCCGCAGTCAAATCTCTATTAATATACACTTAAAATTGTAACGAACCTCGTGGCGGCCCGTTAACATTTATTCGATGCCTAGAGACGGGAAATTACCGAAGGGTCGCCTTCCGGGTTCTGCTGCGCAAGCGCCCGGTCGATGATGGCGGGCACGATGTCCTTGACCTCATCGATGACCAGCGGGTTCAAAAGATGGGCGCGATGGATGAAACCCTGATCGCGCATATGCTGCACAAGTTCCAGCATCGGGTTCCAGAAGCCGTTGATATTGGCGAAGACAATCGGCTTGGCGTGACGACCGAGCTGCGCCCACGTCATGATTTCGACGATCTCTTCCAGCGTGCCGACGCCCCCCGGCAGCGTTACGAAAGCATCCGAGCGCTCAAACATCATATGTTTGCGCTCATGCATGTCCTTGGTGACGATAAGCTCGTTCAATTGTCCGAGAGAATGGCGTGTAGCCTCCATATCGACCAGAAATTCCGGTATGATACCCGTTACTTCGCCGCCGTTGGAAAGAACGCCGCTGGCGACCGCGCCCATGATGCCCTTGGTGCCACCGCCATAGACCAGGCGAATGCCGTTTTCGGCAATGGATTTCCCAAGCGCGCGGCCTGCTTCCATGTGAGCCGGGTCACGTCCGGGCTGGGAGCCGCAATAAACGCAGATGGATCGAATCGCTGTATTTTTGTCCGTCATGATGGGAAGGAACTATGCCGGATGCGACACGTCAAGAAAATTTGGGAAATCCCTTGCAAATATGGCCTTTTACGGCCACGCCGCTTGTCTGGGGCAAGGTAAGACGCTAGCAATCTGAACTCGTGTAAAAAGCTTACAATACCCGGAGATTCCAGGATGAAAAACAATAAAGCCGGTTTGCTGGCACTGATCGTGCTGGGCATCGCGTCCCTGCTCATGATCTTTTTCGTCCTGCCTAGAATTTCCAATGACGGCAAACCCATCGGCGATGCCATCAACGAAGCGGGCAACGCGGTGAAGAACAGCGTAGAAATGGGCAGTGACAAGGCGGGCGACATCCTGTCCGACGCCGCTCAGGAGACCGCCAATATCGCCGACAAGGTCGGGCGCCTCGCGGCTTCCGCAACCCAGTCGATCAAGGATCTGACCACGCTTTTCGCCGACAGCAAGGTTCCGTCCGACGCCGACTTTGCGGCAGCACGCAAGAAGGTCGAGGCATCGCTCAAGGAACTGACCAATATCGAAATTCCCGAGACGCTGGATGAAACGACGTCGCGCCTCATCACCACGGCGCGCACTGCGGCCGAACGCACCACCGCTTTCCTGCGCGGTCTGCCGGATAGTGCAGCGGCGGCGGCGGCGCAGGTTCGCCGTCTGGCGGGCGTCTTCACCGGCACCGACGATGGTGCTGCACAGCAGCCCCAACCCGCCGCTCCTGCCGCCGATGCAGCGCAGTCCACATCGGGCGCACCGACCTTTGACGTGCTACGCGTCGAGCCCGATGGTTCGGCTGTGGTCGCAGGCAAGGCACAGCCCGGCTCGAAGCTTGAAATTCTCAGCAACGGCAAGGTGATCGCGCAGACGACCATCGACGGATCGGGCGATTTCGCCGCCGTTTTTGACAATCCCCTGCCACCGGGCGACCATGAACTGGTGCTGCGCTCGACCGACGCCAGCGGCAAGGCAACGCAATCCGAAGAAGTCGCAACCGTTTCCGTGCCCAACGGCAAGGCGGGCGAACTCTTGGCGATGGTGTCCAAGCCTGGTGAAGCAAGCCGCGTGCTAGCAATGCCGGAGGCGGCACCTTCAGCACTCCAGCCCCCGCAAGCCGCGCAACCGGGTCAGTCGGCAACAGCTGCCGCCACCACGACGCCCGCGCCTGCCGCTGATACCCCGGCTCCGTCCGCTGCCGCCGCCCCTCTGACTTCGACCGTTCAGGTAACCGCCGTCGAATTCGAAGGCTCGAAGATTTTCGTTGCGGGTTCCGCGCCTGCCGCTTCGAGCGTGCGCGCGCTGGTCGATGACAAGGAAATCGGCAAGAGCACCACGGAGGCATCCGGCCATTTCGTCATCGAGGGCAATGTCGATCTTTCCGTCGGCAGCCATATCATCACTGTCGAAGAGCTGAATGCCGATGGCACGGTGAAGGTGCGCGTGCGCGTTCCATTCGAGCGCCCGCAGACCGACCAGGCAACCGTCGCCATGCAGGCACCGGCCGCAACGCCATCCGCCGCCACGACGACCGCGCCCGCTGAAAACCAGAGCACGGCAAGCGACCGCGCTGCATTCGAAAAGCTGCGCACGGATGTCGCCAAGGCCTTCGGCATTCTGTCCAATCTCTACAAGGATCAGGCCACACCGGCGCTCGACCAGGCCATTGCCGGCCGCTCCGCCGTGGTGATCGGCCTCAAGTCGCTCTCCGAGTTCCGCACTGCCGCAGGCACCGAGCCATCCTTTACCGCCTTTGCCGGCGATATCGCCGCCAAGGCACGTCAGCTGCTGACATCGGTAGAGGCATGGCCGAACGACGTTGCCGGGATCGGCAAGGGTATCGCCACGCTGGCAAGCCGCCTTGCCGACCTCCACATCATCGCCCCGCCCGCACCTGCACCGCAGGCGCCCGCCGGTCCGCAGACCTTCGAGCAGCCGCCGCTTGCCGAAAGCCAGAACAGCGTCATCATCCGCCGCGGCGATACGCTGTGGCAGATTTCCCGTCGCGTTTACGGACAGGGCGTGCGTTACACCACGATCTACCTCGCCAACGAGGATCAGATCAAAAATCCTGACCTGATCGAGCCCGGCCAGATTTTCGGTGTGCCGGAGAAGGCCCTGCCGAATGCGGAAGAACTTCATCGCAAGCGTCTGAAGAGCGGTTCCTGATCGTTCAAGACATTGCGGTGACCCCGCAACAACCCTACCTGTGACAAGCACGGCGGCTTTCTAGAGCCGCCGCCCTGCTGTCGGCTTCCGGCAGTGCCCGGAGCAAATGATGGCCACCAAGAAAAAAACCATTTCGGCGGATTCCAGCAATCCCACGCAGACCCTCATCAACCTCTGGCCCTACATGTGGCCGGAAGGCCGCCTTGACCTGAAAATGCGGGTGATCTGGGCGACGGCGTTTCTCGTTATCGCCAAGCTGGTGCTGATCCTCGTTCCCTATTTCTTCAAATGGGCAACGGATGCGCTGAACGGCAAGCTGGACATGGTCGGGCTGGTTCCGGCCTTCCTGCTCGGTGCTGTCGCGCTTGTCATCGCCTATAATCTGACGCGGCTGATACAGGTCGGGCTCAACCAGCTGCGCGATTCGCTGTTTGCCAGCGTCGGCCAGCATGCCGTGCGCCAGCTCGCCTATAGAACCTTCGTGCACATGCACCGGCTTTCCCTGCGTTTCCATCTGGAGCGCAAGACCGGCGGGCTTTCACGGGTTATCGAGCGTGGGACCAAGGGCATCGAAACCATTGTCCGTTTCACCATTCTCAACACCGCCCCGACCTTCATCGAATTCCTGCTGACGGCGATCATTTTCTGGACCTCCTACGGCTTTTCCTATGTGCTGGTCACGGTTGTCACCGTCTGGGCCTATATCTGGTTCACCGTGCG
>Ga0308172_1000964_pt1 | contig 25458 bp, 20 predicted proteins | sample PhyGR2_FD_202134 | JGI IMG/M metagenome (GOLD analysis project Ga0308172, IMG submission 202134) | Phyllosphere microbial communities from UC Gill Tract Community Farm, Albany, California, United States - DLSLSG.R2 | ecosystem: Host-associated > Plants > Phyllosphere > Unclassified | place: USA... | reverse complement strand
CGGGTGGATCGAGGACTACAACGACAACCACCCCCATTCAGGGCTCAAGATGCGTTCACCGCGCGAGCATCGCGCAACGGTTTCTGCAACCGCTTAAATCCGTCCGGTGAAACGGGGGCCAGATCACGTCTCAAGATCGCCTAGTTCGAGAAGCAGCGCCCATGTGGCGTCAATCGCACGACGCCGCCCCCGCAGATCGAAAATGAAGGGGTGTAGGTGATGGACAATCCCAATGAAGCGATCCCACCCAGCGTCATCTAGTGGTGCGGGCTTGCCGGGGTAGCGTGCGCGCAAAAGAGCCAGAACGAAGCCGTTGGGATCGGCGAGGTTGTGGTGAGGCTCAAGCATTGGCGAACGCCGACAGTGCTTCTAACTTCCCAATTAGCGTTGCTTCTACTGCCGCCGTCTCGGGTAGCGCTTCATAATCGACAAGCGCTTCATACGTCGATGTTGGGCTAAGCAGAACGGCTAGGATCGCCTCCCTTGGCACTTGCGCTTCTATGAGCATGGTCCGGTGAGAACCGCCCTGGGGTGCCGCGCTGCGCATATGAGAATAACCCTCGGCGACGTGTGGATTGTTCGTCCAGCTAAGGCCCTGCGATCCATGCTCCGGCATCGCTACGAAACTGCCTCTGTAAAGCGAAACAACATCGGGCAGGGCGGCGAGGAACTGGCGTTCGTGCTCATACATCAATCCAGCCGGATCGGCGCATCGGAAGGCGTCGAGACACAAAGCGTTATGTTCACGCGAACCAGCCGGCGCGTCGCTGCAAAAGTAGATCAACCGCACAGCCCGCCCGTATGCGACGGCGTTGATGTGCCCTGCGCGGAATAAGTCATGAAACACCGGGAGCCATGCACGGGAAAACGAATAAGCGTCCGGGCCGTCGCTTCCCTTCCCAAGCGCGACGCTTGCAAGCATTGCGACCACCGCCTCTGTCGCGTCGTCACGTTGCTCTGCGCGGTTCATCCAGATTGGGGAGAAGCGCGTGGTAGTTTCAAGGTCTCGATGCCACAGTGACCTATATATTTTCTGCGGAAAGCTATCGCCAAATTGAGCAGACCAGAGAATGTGAGTAAGGTTTTCAGCGTTGGTAAGATCAAGGCCTAGAAGACTGTTCATTCGTGTATTCCTTTGGGCACCAATATAGCACAAAAAAGCCCGCCGATCACTTGGAAAGGCGGGCCATCGACTTATAGTTCTGTTTGATTATGCCGCTCGCTGCCCCCTCCGGCGGGCAGCTACCATGCGGTGTCGCAATGCCAGTTCGCGGGCTTCCTGCATGATGTGAAGCGGTGGCATCGCCGGCACCGGGTCGCCGGGGCGGTGGTTCGGGAACCATTCGGCGAAGATCGCATCGCCGATCGCGTCGAGTTCGAGAACATCCGCCGTTGTGATGGTCGCGGCGTTGTCGGTGTTCCCCATGTCTTGTTTCTCCCCCGCCGGTGATTCGTGCGGTGGCAAGAGAGCTATGCCAGATCGTTTGTGTCGTTCTACGTTGCGGAAAGTGCATGCGAACTAACACAAGGGGCGAAAGCGATGTTGAACCGAAGCTCACCATTGCGGGTAGAGGTAAACCCGTGGACGCTGGACCACACGTTGACGGAAGTGATGCAGCTCCGGGGCGCTTATGTCGCCGCAATGGGAACGGTGGAAACCATTCTCACCGAGCTGGCGATACGGGCATCGAAGCATCAGGCTTATGCGGCAATACGTGACCGTTTCCCATCACGCCGCCCCGATCGATTGAAATACCTTGCGGCTGTTTGCGATACCGTTGGCCCACTCACGCCGCATCGTGGTTTGATCCTCGCGGTTATGCGCCGGTTTGAGGATGGTTTGGCGCTCCGTGACATAATGGCGCACGGACGGATGGAGGTGCTCACGGGGCCGGGTGATGACGCCAGCATCAAGCTGGAGGACTATAGCGCTGCCGGCGAGTTCATCCAATTTCGGCGGGATCAATATACGCTCAAGACGTTGCGAGTGCGCGTCTATCGAACAGCCCGGCTAAGCCGATGTGTCGACTCACTTTACCGACGATTGGATGACTTGTTGCCGGCGGTGACGGGAGAGTTCCAAGGGACCAACCCGATTGCGTAGTCGCTACAGCAAACGCTACGAATGTTGCTACAGCACTTTCCGCTAAGCTACTGGAAAATAACGATTTTCGTGTGATGGTCGGGGAGACAGGATTCCTGACCTATTTTTTCCGCCCACTAAGTCATTGATTTAGCGTCACCGCGCAGCCCGTCTGTCAGCGAGTTGCACAGCGAGGGGTACAGTATGGCGTACAGCCGAGCAAGCCTTCGCCTTGCGCCAAATCCTACTTGCGACATTGATCGTCGCCACCACCGCCTGGGCTTCGCGGCTTGGAGGATGAGATCAGCCAGGCACATCAAGTGCTGCCTATCACCCGATGATGGCGGGAAAGTCGTTGAAGAGCCTGAAGCGGTATGCGGGCTGCATTTGAGACGATAAAGAGCAGCGATCAGGCAAGCGAACGCTCAAGGATACGAAGCGAAACATGGCGAACATCACACGGCGGCGGACAGGTGAGTTTCTGCGCAAGCTGTTCGAAGCCCTTCTTGCCGAGCCGGAGGGTATGGCCGCCGCAGCCGCTATGAATGCCGTTCGCACCGCCATCCCGCTCACCGCGTTCGAGAAAGGGCACTATCCCTCCGGCGGCGAGCGGTTCGAAAAGATCCTGCGCTTTGCGACGGTCGACTGCGTGAAGGCTGGCTGGCTCCTGAAGAGCGGCGGGGTCTGGAGCGTCACCGACATCGGGCAGAAGGCCTATAAAACCCATGTCGATCCCGAAGCCTTCTACAAGGAAGCGTGTCGGCTGTACGGCGCATGGAAGGCCCAGCGCGATGCGTCAGAGGTAATGCCCGGCGAAGCGGCGGAGCCCGATGCGATCGAAGAAGCGGCGGAGAAACTCAGCGTCACCGTGGAAGCGGCCCTCGATCACGCCTGGACCGAAATTTCCCAGTTCCTGCACTCCAGCGACCCGTTCGAGTTCCAGGAGATGGTCGCCGATCTGTTGCGCGGCATGGGCTATCACGTTTCCTGGGTCTCGCCGCCTGGCAAGGATAACGGCGTCGACATCATTGCCTTCACCGATCCCCTGGCCACTGTCGGACCACGGATCAAAGCGCAGGTGAAGCGCTGGCAGTCGAAGGTCGATAGCGATGGATTGAAGTCGTTTCTGGCTACGCTGTCACCCGGCGACGTCGGCATTTATATCTGCCTGGCTGGCTTCACCAAGGATGCGCAGGATTATGCCCGCAATCAGGAGACGCGACGCGTCACGCTGATCGACGCCCGGCGCTTCTTCGAACTTTGGGTTCAGAATTATTCCAAACTTGCCGATCAGGCGCGCCGTCGCTTGCCAATCGTTCCGGTCTACTTCCTGGCACCCGCAAGTTAGGCAAGCGTCGTCGGCAAGTGAACGGCAAGGTGCTGTGCTCTCTTCTTCGATCCACCCAATCAAGACTTGGGTCGACCATAAGTCGCTATGTTCTGGAGCAAACGCATTGCTCTCTGGCATGGCTGGACGCTAGTACGGGCGGCAGATCGTTAAAACGCAGGGGTCAAGGTGCCGATACTGGATTGGATGACGCGCGGAGAGGATGTGCGCGCGGCGACGGCGGTGCCTTATCGGTTGCTGGAAGCGATGCCCGCGCTGGACGGCGGCGATGCCGACACCGCCAACATGCTCATCCAAGGCGACAATCTCGACGCCCTCAAGGCGCTGTTGCCCTACTACAAGGGCGCGGTGAAGTGCATCTATATCGATCCGCCTTATAATACGCGGTCGGCGTTCGAGCATTACGACGACAATCTGGAACACAGCCAGTGGCTAGCGATGATGTATCCGCGCCTCGTGCTGTTACGCGAACTGCTGGCGGAAGACGGCAGCATCTGGGTGTCGATCGACGACAACGAGGGACATTACCTGAAAGTCGTGATGGATGAGGTGTTTGGGAGGCGCGGTTTTGTTGCCACCTGCATCTGGCAAAAGCGCTACTCGCGCGAAAACCGCGAAGCGATCGGCGATAGTCACGATTTCATCCTTGTGTACACCAAGAATCAAGCGAAATTTAAGGCCGATCGCAACTTCCTACCTTTGGGTGATCGGCAGCGTGCAGTCTATCGAAATCCAGATGACGATCCTCGGGGACCTTGGCAGTCTGTGTCTTTGCTTGCTCAAGGATTTAGACCGAATCAGATGTATGAAATCCACGCCCCGAACGGACGTGTGCACACACCTCCGCCGGGTAATTGCTGGAAGGTAATCAGGTCCGAATATAACCGACTCGTTGAGGACAATCGTCTGTATTTTGGCCGTGATGGAAACGGCGTCCCTCGTCGCAAGGAATTCCTGTCGAAGGCGCAAGGATTGGTTCCATGGACTTGGTGGCCGCATGAAGAAGTGGGCCACACTGGCGAAGCAAAGAACGAAGTCAATGCGATATTCGGCGCAGAGGTAAGCTTTGGTACCCCTAAACCCGAACGGCTGATGCAGCGCATCCTCCACATCGCCAGTAACCCCGGCGATCTCGTGCTCGACAGCTTCCTTGGCTCAGGCACGACCGCGGCGGTGGCGCATAAGATGGGGCGGCGCTGGATCGGGATCGAGATGGGCGATCATGCCGAAACGCACTGCAAACCCCGCCTCGACAAGGTGATCGCGGGCGAACAGGGCGGCGTGTCCGAGGCGGTCGACTGGACCGGCGGTGGCGGCTATCGCTATTATCGCCTCGGCGCGCCGGTGTTCGAGGCCGACGGACATATCGCCGACGGCATCCGCTTCGCGACGCTCGCCGCCCATGTCTGGTTCAGCGAGACGGGAACGCCCTTCACCGGCGCTGCCGATACCCCGGTGCTCGGGGTGCATGACGGTATGGCCTATGCGCTGCTCTACAACGGCATTCTCGGCGACCGGTCGGTCAGCGGCGGGAACGTGCTGACCGCCGCATTGCTCGCGCGACTTCGGGCGGAAAGCGGCTGGGACGGGCCGATGACCGTCTATGGCGAATGGGTTAAGCTGGGCGCGGCGCGGCTGGCCGAAGCCCAGATCGTCTTCAAGCAGACCCCCTATGACGTGAAGGCCCGCTGATGGAACTGAAGGACTATCAGCGCCGGGCGCTCGACGCGCTGCGCACCTTTCTCGACCAGGCGGCGATCCGCGACCATGCTGCGGCTTATACCGCCGCGTGCGCGATCGGCGAGCCCGGGGCGTACAGCGCGACCTATCGCCCGCTAGCCGGGCTGCCGGACGTGCCCTATTGTTGCCTCCGCCTGCCGACCGGCGGTGGCAAGACGTTGCTTGCCGCGCATGCCATCGGCATCGCCCGCGATACCTATCTGGCGCGTCGCTATCCGGTGGTGCTGTGGCTGGTCACGTCGAGCGCGATCGCCGACCAGACGCTGGGCGCGCTGAAGAAGATCGGCCATCCCTATCGCCAGGCGCTGGAGGCGCAGTTCGGCGGCGCAGTGCGCGTGTACAGCATTGACGAACGGCGGCAACTTCGACCCCAGGACATGGCCGATGCCGCGACGGTCATCGTCGCGACCGTCCAGTCCTTCCGCGTCAACAACGTCGCCGACCGCAACGTCTATCGCGATGATGAAGAGCTGGAACCGCACTTCGCCGCGCTACCAAACGGGGCGGATCTTGCCCGGCACGACGCCGGGCCGCGCCGGGGCAAGCCCATCGCCAGTTTCGCCAACCTGCTAAAGCTGCACCGGCCGCTGGTGATCGTGGACGAGGCGCACAACTTCACCTCCACCCTGTCTGGCGAGACGTTCGGCCGCTTGGCGCCCGCCGCCGTGGTGGAATTCACGGCAACGCCGGTCCGCTCCAACGTCATCGTCTCCGCCACCGCCGCCGAGCTGAAGGCGGCAGACATGATCAAGCTGCCAATCCATCTGTCGCAGCATGGCAGCTGGCAGGCGGCGATCGCCCACGCTGTCGACAATCGCGCGTGGCTGGAAGGCATTGCCGCCAAAGACGGCGGCGGCATCCGCCCGATCGCGCTCTATCAGGCACAGCCCGCGCGCGAGGGGGCAGAGGCGACGGTTGACGTCGTCAAACGCCATCTGATCGACGATTGCCGTATCCCCGAAGATCGGATTGCGGTCGCAACGGGCAGCCAGCGTGAACTCGATGGCATCAATCTGTTCGATCCGGCCTGCATCATCGAACATGTCATCACCGTCGATGCGCTGAAGGAAGGCTGGGACTGTTCCTTCGCCTATGTCTTCTGCTCGCTCGCCAGCATCCGCAGCGGTGGGGCGGTGGAGCAGTTGCTGGGGCGCGTGCTGCGCATGCCCTTTGCGACCCGACGATCTTCCGAAGAGCTGAACCGGGCCTATGCCCATGTTTCCGAACGCAACTTCTTCGACGCGGCGGAGGGGCTGAAGGACCGGCTGACCGAAATGGGCTTCGACGAGCGCACCGCGCTTGAGGCGATCGTCGAGCAGCCCGAGACGTTCGACTGGCGCGAGAACCAGCCGCTGTTCACCCGGCTCGAGCTACCGGTGCTGCATGTACAGGAACGCCCCGATCAAAGCGGATGGACGCCCGAAATGGTTTCGGCGACCCGCATCGCCGACGATGGCGCAGGCGGCGTCGCGATTACCTTCGACACCGCCGCGCCCGACACGGTGCTGCGCGAGGTCGCTGCGGCCGTAAGTGCACCCGGCGTGACACCGACGACGGCGATCGAGGCGTTCATCGCGCAACGCGCCGCAGCGTTGTCGCCCGCTGAACAGGGTGAGGTGCTGACATTGCCGCGCCTCGCGATTGAGCGCGACGGACAGTTGGAGATCGTCTTTCCCGAAACGCTTGTTGACGTCGGCGGCTGGGATCTGCGTCAGGTTGACACCAGCCTACCCGGCTTCGCGCTGACCGACCGGCCCGACACGTTTGAGATGGACGTGGACGGCGATCAGGTCGTCTATAGCCGCATCGACGCCGCTGCCGAACTGGCGCTGGACGATGCGACCGACTGGGACGTTGCGACGCTATCGCGCTGGCTCGATCGTACCACCCGCCAGCGCGATGTCGCGCAGCCGATCTTCCTCGAATATTGCCGCCGTGTAGTGGAGGGCGTCGCAACACGCATTCCGCTCCCCCAACTTGTGCGCGGCAAATTCGCCCTACGCCGCGCGATCGTGGCGCGGGTCAGCCAGCTCCGCCATGAAGCAGGCGCGCGGGGTGTTCAGCTTCTGCTCGGCGACATCGCGCCGGTGCTGGCTCTGGGTGACAACGGCTTCAGCTTTAGCAAAGCGGGATATGATCCGCGAACGCCGTATAAGCCGGGCTATAGGTTCAAAAAGCATCTGTTCGCACAAGTGGGCGACCTCAAGCACGGTGGGGAGGAATGGCAAGCCGCGGTGCAGATCGACGAACACCCTGCCGTCAAGCACTGGGTTCGGAACGTTGATCGCACCGCTTGGTCCTATGCGCTACCGACCTCGACCGACCTATTCTACCCCGATTTCGTTGCGGAACTGACGGATGGCCGCAAGCTCATCATTGAATACAAGGGTGCCGACCGAACCGATAATGCCGATAGCCGTGAGAAGAAAAATATCGGTGCCCGCCTACACGAGGTCAGCAATGGTGACGTAATCTTCCTTTGGGCGGAAATGGATCGCAATGGTAATGTTTCGCGACAAATCGACAAACTTATTTAGTGGAGACCTTCATCGTAAACACCTAAACGTTCGGCACCTGCGGTATTTTTATTGTCCTAATTTCCGACATTGATTGACACTGCCGGAGCTTGGGTTGGGCGGCCGACTTTGGGACAAAGCCGTCGTTCGCAAGACGCACGGCGAACGACGGCTTCCGGCAGAAGCTGTCATTCCCGGAGCTTCCGCGATGCTGTTCAGTTTCGCATGATCGCTCGCTGCTGGCCTAACGCTTTGCGTGTTCGCTTCAACTCATCCTGAAGCGGCGGCGCACCGGTCGTTTCAGCTTCGAACTTCTCCTACCACCGCCAGATGGATTGGCGCGCCCAGCGTCGCGAACAATCTAATCTCCGCCACCAACAGAACGCGATCACCGACCCTGAGTGTGCGGAGCGTCAACCCATGCAGTTCTTCCGAATCATGCGGTGTCTCGGCGCGCCCCCCGATGAACTCAAAAGCCTCAGGTCCGGCCTCGTGCAGGATGATATGGCGCAGAAAGGGAATGAAATGGTGCAGTCCGTAGCGAGATACGGCCAAAGCATGCCCGATCTTCGCGATCATCCTGACAAAGGCGAACACGTCCATCTGGTTCGTGGTGAAATTCGTGATGCCGTGCTTCGCCATCTTGTCATGGTCGAGGTTGATTGCCGTCGACCAAGGCGGCGGGTTTCCCGTCGAAACGTGACCGGGCGGCCTGAGCGCGCCCGGAAGATCGAAGCGCGGGATCATCCACATCACCGGATAGTCATCGATCGGCACCATGACCTTGTTACCCTCGATCCGGTTCACGTTGAACAGCGGCAATTCCTGAGGCCGCTTCTTCGTTCGGGACCGAAGCTGAAGATACTCCCTGACGGCCCGGAAACCGCCGCGCATGATCAGGGCCTCGTTACGGCCAGTGATTTGCTCGCAATCCCGGCAGCTCGCCTCAGGCAGAACATAGTTCCCATTGATCGAAAGTGGCACGATATGCTCATCATGGAGCTTTCCACCCTCCGCCGTGTAGGTCGACGCGCCGCAATAAACGCACAGTCCCGCTGGCGCGGATCGGACCTCGGGTCGCATCGGGAACGGGTCGAACGTAACCCAGGTCTCGGCGTCGCGATCCCAGCGCGCTAGTCCATCTGGCCCGAACCGATCAGCCAGGGGCATGGCTCTCGTGACCTCCTACCTGTCCTCTACCGTGCATGCCTCACCTTCCGCTCGTCACGTTTCATGCGCTCAGGCGTCGTCGGCCAGCATAATCGACGCGTCTAGCCTTACCGATCAAAATCTCCGACCCGCACAAAGCGCTCTCAAGCATCGAGACTTTATCTCTCCACTTGCCGTGATCACGCCGACCAGTCTGACGTCAGGCCTTCCCTGCAGGCGCGGCAGCAATGCCGCCTGCCGCGGCGAGCGGCCTGAAGGCGAACTGGGATTCACACTTATCGTGTGCGCAGACCGGTTTGTTCAGACCGAACGGCCGCTGATATTTTGTGCGGCCGCACACGCATTGGAATTGGCTGCGGAATGCCTTGAATTCGTCCCAGCGCGTCTTCTCGTCGCCGATCGAGCCGTCGCCATAGGGAGCGTCCTGAAAATGGCTGCCGAAATTCTCGATATCGCCCTTCACCAAGCTGGCGATGAAGCGATTGTTGACACCGGGTACGTTGGCCGGCGTCAATTTGATGTCGCTAAGGAAGCCGCCGATCGCAGAGGCCAATTCGGATCGCTCGTAGGAATAGGCCTTCTCGAGCTGACGGATGCGGACGTTGACGCCGAAACCTCGAGCGATGCCGAGCAGCCATTCCTCCTCGGCCTGACGCATCTCGTTGGCAGCGGATTCGCCCTTGTCCCAGCGATCGGCGATCATCTCGTCTGTCACCTTATGGTCGGCGAAACGCGGGCCGTATGCCGGGTCTAGCCCGATGATGCGCGTGAACTGCCAGTCCTTGGCGGCGAGCTGATCCTTCAAGTGATTGAAGAACCGCTCGTCATGGGTGACGAGGATGATCTGGCAGTCGGTGAACATCTTGGCGAGCAGCGCGCCAATCGCGCGGCGATGGTCGGCGTCATAGGAGGTGACGACATCGTCGAGCGCGATCACCGGGGCGGCGCTGTTGAACTTTTTGATCGCCGCGAGGCGCAGCGCCAGTGCCACCGAGTGAATTTGGGAGTCGCTTAGATAGCCGCCGGGCGCGACGCCCTGACGATTGTCGGCGAAGTCGATGACCAGCTGCATGCGCTGCTGATTGGTCTCGTCCTCCCTGGGCAGCTCGAGCCGGATCGGCCTAGCCTTGTCGCCCTGGATTTCCTTGTAGATGTCGTTCATCGGCGCCTGGAGGGCGTCGAGCAGCGACTGAATCTTCTCGCGAATCTTGGCCGAGACGAGCGTGGCCTGGGTGCCGAGAGCCTCGTGCAGCGCGGTGAGTTCCTCGGTTGTCCGTGTCGCCAGCGCCACATCCGTCTGGAGCTTCACCAGTCGGTCGATGCTCGCATTTGCTTTCACCCAGGTATGTTCGCCCTGCTTGTCCTCGATGTCGGCGATGTTCTGGTCGAGACCGACGAGGCGCGCCTCCAGCTCGGCGGTGATCGCGGCTGAGGCTGGAGCGGCGGCGGCCGGCCACGCGGCAACCCCGGCCTGATACTCGATGAGTGCTGACCTGAAGCCGTCGGGATCATCTTCGGATAGATGATCGATCATCGCGGGAATCAGCGCGATCAGCTGGTTATGCGCCTTGGCGGTGGCTTTGCCGGCGTCGTCCAGCGCGGTTTTGGCGTCGTTGTAGCTTTGCAGATCGTCGAGGTGGGTCTTCAGAAGATCGCGGATCGCGGGGGCGCTTCCGGCAGCGGTATCGCCGATCGCCGTCGCGCAGACCGGACATTTTTCCGGAGCCGCAGCATCGTCGGCAAACAGTTCCTCGGCTTCCTTCCATACCGAGCGAAATACCGTGCCCGCCGCTTTGTCGCGCTCGTCGGCTTCGATGGCCGTGGCATCGGCCAGCACCGTCAGCGCTTCGTCGAAGGCGGCAATGGCGCCCGAATATTCGGGGTCGCCGCCATCCTCGGACACAATCTTCTGCCACAGCGCCATAATCGAATTGCGGACCTGTCGCAGACCGGCGAGGCCGATGCTTTTCTCCTCGGCCGCGACGCGTTTGCCGATCTCGACATAGCCGGCGTCCGCAGCATCGAGCGCCGCCATCGTCAACGCAGGATCGAGCGGCGCAATGACGTTTGTGTTGACGAAGTCGAGCACGGCCGCGTCGTCCCAAGCCTGGACGGCTTGGGCGGTTTCGGTGCGTAGCTGCCCGGCGAGACGAACCTGTTCAGTTGTGCTCTCGGCAGCGGCTTTGACCTCGCGGCGCAGCAGCCGAAGATTCTTCTGGACTTCGACCAGCGGCGAGAGCTGCAGCCAGCTCACCACGTCGCTGTAGCGGGTCTCCGCCTTATGCTCTTCGACGAAAGTCCGCAGCGTATAACCGCGGATGATCGGGGCGACGACGAACCCGGCTTTCATTGCGATGGCTGCTGCATGGATCGGGCGTGAATTGCCCACCGCCGTGCGGCTTCCCGAAGTGGTGGCCTTGCCGGTGATGGTCGTGAACTTGACCACCGGCGCGATCCCTGCCGCCTGCGCGCCATTATGGACCAACGCGGACGGGCCGGCCTGGTTATTGAGCGCACGCTGCCCTAGCCGATCGAGCGTGCCATGTTCGGAGAAAAGGAATTCAAGCGCGTCGATGACACTCGACTTGCCGAGACCATTCGGCGCGAAGATCGCGAGGCTCGGCTTCTTGCTTAAGTCGAAGGTCTTGGGTTGAAGATAGGCGCGAAAGCCTTCGAGCGTCAGCGAGTGGAACAGCGTCGGATCAGCCATCGGCCTGCTCCTCGGCCGGGGTTGCGCGCGCGGCGGCCAGCGTCAGGATCGCCGCCTTGGCATTGGCGATGACATTGTCGTGCGGCGTGACGGTCAGCAGATGATCGGACAGGATCGCGGCCAGATCGGCATCGACATCTTCCGACGCCTTGAGCGCAGCCGCGACGCCGACCAGAAACGTTTCGGGCGTTTCCACTACATCGGCTACCGGAGCCGCAAGGGCCGCCGTTATGTCGAGCGCCACTGCATCCTCGGGTGCTGCGTCCTCGTTCACCAACCCCCTCCTCCAACCTGTCCACGAATCGGTTGCGCCAACCCAGTGCGGCGCGTTCTCGTTGATCGCGAGATTAGCCAAGTAGAGCCGAAGCGGAAACGATGGATCACGACATCAAGCCGGATTGGATGGAATATCAGCACGCTAAAGCGACAACGCGCGGCAAGCATGCACATGCCTAGACCGGCGGGATGCCGGCGTGGCGTAGCACGCGACTGAGATCATCAATCCAGCGCTGACGCAGGTCATCGAGCTACCGCGCCAGAGCGGGTACGCTAGGACCAAAGGGGTCGGGATGATCCTCGAACGGCCATAGCGTCGGAAAACCATCGCGAAGCTCGATGGCCGCAGCAGCCGTCTGCCCGAGCAGAAAGCGGGGTTTCGGACCATAACCGGCGGACACGCCGTAGCGACACGCGACGTTGAGCCAGGCAGCGGCGCAGCGTGCCAAATAGGTCGCGGCAATCAGGAAGCCGTGCCGCTCGACCGGATCCTTATGTCTCGCCAGCGCTCGTGCCCTTTTCGCAGGTGGCGCGCCCATAAAGTCGCGTAGCTCCGCGCCCTGATTCTCGAGGATGGCGTGGATCCCGGCGGCGCCGAGCACGACGCCCGAACGCCACAGCGCGTCCGCGCCTTCGGCACGGAGCCGTTCGACATACCAGACTATCTCGCGCCACGCGGCGTCCTGGTATCGATCAAGATCCATGGCTGCGCATCAGCTCGACTCGACAGCTCGGCCACGCGCGGCCGCCGTATCGTCGGCCGCGAGCTGCTTGATCGTCGATATCGCGCGCAGGAGATAGTCGGCTGCAAGGATCGCGTTGATGCTGCTTTGCGGGGAGGAATAGGAAACGATCCCATGCAGTGAGGCATGCCGATTGGGCACAGGATCCGCGGATGCGATCCCGACCGCCGCTTCATCCTTCATATGCATGTAGAGATGCTTGGTGAGCTTCTTATAGAAGCGCAGGCCGGCGACACCGGTCGATGACATTTCGGCGGGGGTCAGACCGCCGATCGCTTCCATCAGGCGCTGCTGGCTCGCCATTTTGTCGAGCGCGCCGCCATAAATTTCCTTACGCGACACCCGCTCGATCTCGGGAAACAGCAGGCGCGGCGCGCAACGATACAAGCCCGCGCCATGGGCTGCGACCGCTTCGGCAAAGGTCGCCTTTGCCTCGTCATCCAATGCGCTGACGTCGATGTCGGCGCACAGCGCACGCGCGATATTGGACCAGTGGATCGTATAATGTTGGTGGATCGCGGCATTGACCGCAGCGGGATCTTCCGGGTCGTCGGCGACGAGATCGAGCGGCGAATTGGCGTGTGGCAACCAGCCGAGCGCTTCGAGGCGGCCGCATTGCGCATCAATGACCTGAAGACGGCGCAAAGGCTCGCTCAGCCCGGCGAAGGGCTTCATGATCTCGGCGTAACGGTGGCGAAACTCTTCACCGATCTTCGTCAAGGGCGCGATCGCCGTCTGCCAGCGCTGGATGGCTTCGGACAGCTCGGCGGCGGGCACGGCGAGGACCGGCAGTTCAATGCGCGGGATTTGCGGCAGGTCCAGCGTGAGCGAGGGGAATGCCCCCTTGATCGACTCACCATGATCCCACGCGCGGTTCAAGGCGTCGAAGATCGCAGGCGAGCCACTGGTCCCTCCGTGATCGTTTTGATTGTCGACCGAATCGTTTGCCACTGCACTTGTCCCTTACCTCGACTCGATCACGTATGGGCATTTTGCCCGGCCCCGAAAAGCGAACCGGCTGACGTGTCGTGACGTCTGCGGAAATTACCCAGCCTCAGCGATGATCGCCTGCGCGCGCATTCCAAGCTGGTTGTAGTTTATGATGCTCGAATCGTCGGTGATCACCGCGAAGCGGCTGACAACATGATGTCGAATTTTGTCTCGCGCGAGCGTTTCGGTCAGCAGCCCCTCGCGACGGCGCTCTTTCCCGAGCGCACGTTTGTAGTAGCGCACCAGCCGCCGGTTATAGCGCGCGTAGAGCACGGGATCGCGCTCGACCCTGGCGAGATCGATCCAGTTGTTCTTGCACTGGAAGTTGTGAATCACCTGCCCGAGTGTGGTGACGACGTCGAATTCCTTGCGGTTAATCCGCTTGATGTCGGTGACCGTGAACCCGGCTTTGGCGAGGTCGCGCTTGACCATATCCTCGAAGATGAAGCCGGCATTGGAGAGGAAACGTCGCCGGCTGCCAAGGTGGAGGTTTTTAAACATGTTGGCGAAGCGCGAAAGCAGCACGACGTTGCTGATCAGTCGGTCCCCAAGCGCGAGAAATGGTGCATAATCGTTCGAACAATCGGCATAGCTGCCCGACGGACTGATCAGCAGCGCCTCCAGCTCGGGCGCCGGGATCACATCCTGGCAGACGATCGCCGCGTCGAACAAAGTCCGCGGTAGCTCGACATAATAATCGTCGCGGCAGTGACGGGAGCACAGGATCAACAGCCGCTTGATCGCGCTATAAGCGGCGTCGTCCACCCCGAACTGCGTGAAGACCGCTTCAAGCAGCCGGACATTGTTACGCAGCTCCGCGGCCGAGAAGACCAGACGCGGATCCTGCGGTTCGCGCCGCGGCGCGCCGATCTGCTCGCCGCGATGGTCGATCATATCCATGATCGAGACCCGCTCGGGCTCGAGGAACATCGGCCCAAGCGGGTTGAAGGCCTGGCTCGCCATTGCCCCGACCCCATCCAGTTCGAGCGCGAAATCGGGCAGGCATAGCAGCTGGATTTTCTTCCAGCTCCATCCGGTCACGCCATCGCAGCAGTATTCGAGGAGCGGCAGCATCACACGCCAGGCCAGCTCGGGCGCGAGCGCCTGTGTGCCAGTGCAGGCCTTGGGTATAGCGTAGAGCAGCGAAACCATATGGCGCCGCCGCGACTGGAGAAAATCGATCCCCGCCGCGACGGTGTCGAGCACGAAGCCGCCCGCCAGCGAACGACCGGATTCGCGCAGGCCGACCGAGGCGATGGTCAGCTGGATCATGGAAAGCATGAAGCGGCGGGCTACGGCTTCGCCGAGCAAAGGCTTGAGCAGATCGCGCGCGGCAATCGCGGGACTGGGGTCAGCCGCCAGCGCGTCGCCCAGTGGTAGCGACAGCAGCTGGTGTTCCACGGCACCCGGGACCGCGAACTGCGGTATGTTGATGAACTCCTCGGCCGAACGGATAGCGGCATGCCAGGTCGCGATTGCGCCCGTCGCTTCGAACGGCGCGAGGTGCGCGATAACCGCGTCGCCGTGGTGCATGATCTCGCGCTCGACGATCGCCATTGCTGCGTCACCACGCAGTGTTTCGCGACTGTTCATCGCTCGCCCATCCCGGTCGAGCGATTGGCCGGTGGAACATGTCTCGAACCGGGCGCCGCGGCCCGCCTGTCAGGCACCGGTCTCGACCCACGGTTCGATATTCAATTCAAACGCGCGCGTTGACGGGCGGGTCACGAAGATCTCGACTTCGGGATTGAGTCTCCGGGCGAGGTCGGCCAGCTCGGCCTGCCTCGCTGCGTCCATCCGACAGCCTAGGATCAGCCCGGTGAGCTCTTCGGCCCCAAAAGGAAGATCCTCATGCGCCGCATCGCGATCGCGCCCGAAGCCGAACTGGATGCGCCATTCGCGCTCATAGGCCCAGTCGAGCGCCTTGGTATAGATTTGGGCGTCCGTAAGCGCCTTGGGGTCCTGCAAACGACCGGTGATCATGCGAGCCAGTGTCGCGCTGTCCCCGAAGCGTGGCATGGCTCGGGCGTAGCGGACCGGTTTCGCCATCCCAAAAGCATTATTGTCGCCTTCGCGGGTGAACCGCAGAACGGCGCCCTGATGCTGCTGACCATAGTGCGCCCACATCAACATATTGCCCGGCGTTTCGGTCAGGCAGAGCAATTTGGTGCGCTGAAGATGAAATTGAAGTTCGGCGTTCATTTCGACGATCGAGGCGGTGGCGGCAATCGACTCATCGATGATCGGCGCGACCATCTCTGCGAACGCCGCACGAGTGAGATTGGGTTGCGCCGCCTTGGTGACCCGCTTCCACTCCTCGAGCAACGCCTGCGGCGCCGGCACTGAATCGTTGCGCCAATCGGCCCACAGGAGATCGATCGCCGCGTCGCGCACGCTGTCGTAATGAAAATCGAGATGGAGGTCGAAGCTCAAATCATAGGGATCGTTGAGCAACGGCGGCGTGGTCCAGCGCAGCCGGCCCGATCCGAGCACGATGCGCGCGGTCTCGAAGGACGTGTATTTGTAGAGGTGAGGATCGGCGTCCCGTTGGACCCGAGCTGGTTGCCGCCCCTGCAATATGGTCCGCAAGACCTGCCCGGAGCGGAGCGCGGTGTGCGCTACTTCGTCGGCAACCGGCTCGATGGCTTCAAGGGCAACGAAGCTGGTCGCAAGCGAAGATTTGGCTGGCCGCCAAGGAACCGGCGGCCCCGAACGAATCCAGTGCGGTAAGTCATCCGCGAAGACCGCCGTGTCGAGATAGAGCGCTGGCCCAGGAAGTCCGGCAGCGGTGCCTGCCGTTTCGGCCTCATAGGCGCGGGTGAACGCAAAATTAGCCTGGAGCTGCGGAATGATATCGAAAACCCGCCGGACCTTGCGCGCGTCGGCGAGCGCCTTTTTGCGGTCGATCGTCCCGGCAACGAGCTGCTCGATGATCCCGGTCACGGCTTCGTCCTGTGCGAGAATGCCGCGATTGCTGCCCTTGGCGCGCAACCCAACCGCGATCACACCGCGCAGCCCTGGTCCGCCATTGGCCAGATCGATTTCGGTCGCTGCTTGGTAGAGCGCCCAGCAACGGGCGATGAAGCGCCAGGCCTTGTCGCTGCGGCTCGGTTCGATGTTGCTGTAGGCCACAGCGCCATCGTTCATCACCAGAGTCGGGAATCCGCCGCTGCTATGTTCAGAGACGACCGCTTGGAACTCGCGCAGGCGGCGCAGCGGCGCCCTTGCATCCGGATGAGTCGGATCGAACCCGGCTTTGTCGATCTCGCCGCCGTAGCCGAGCAGGTCGAGCCAACAGGCGATCGCGACATAGGGCGGCGTCGGTGTGGTGGCCGTTGCACGCCCCGATTTCCTGCGCCCGGTTCCCATTGGTCAACCCCTGCCCAGAATATCGAGCGTTGCCTGATCCGACCCGCCAAACCAGCGCGTCAGCGCTGCCCCAAGCAACGGCCCGCCACCCGCCTTTACGAACAGGGTCAGCGACGATCGCAGCTTCACCGCATCGATGCTGCCGAACACAGCTTCGGCGATGGTGCCGGTCAGATTCTGGAGTGCGGCAACACAGGCCTGCAGTCTTGCTCCGAGCATTGGATGCGCGAGATAAGCGCGCGCTTCGTCCAATGAACCGATCGCATAACGCTGTGCCATCGCCGATGAACCTAGCCCGGCGACCTGCGGAAAGATGAACCACATCCAATGGCTGCGTTTGGCGTCGCGGCGGATTTCGGTGAGTGCCATGTCGTAGCTTGTTGCCTGTACATCGATGAATCGCTGCAGTTCAAAAGGATCGTCCTGCTTCATAATTCTGTTCATCGCCTGCGTGTCCCACTGCTGCCAGCAAATATTTATCGTCCCGCTAAAGCCTCAGATTCCCGAGCGAGAGCAGCGCCTGCCGCCGCGAACAGAAACAGTTGCCCACAAGCACCCGGCTTGACTCGCAAACCGACACAATGGAACAAAGGGGGAAATAAACAATCAAACCTGGGTCTTGAATTGTGCCATGGCCTCCCATGCCGTCCTTACCGATCTGCGCGCGCGCATGATCGATAGCCCCGCGCGGTGCTTTCAGTTCAACACCAACTAGTCCTTGGCAAAGGTATCTCAGGCTCGGCATTCGGCCGCCACTATCTTGGAGAACGGTAGCTCTCAGGATTCGGGGGGACTGTCGGAATGACCGCTGTTTGGGCGCTAAGCCGACCGGCCGGTTTGTGCTACCCGAATGGCGGGTTGCAGCGAAAGCCGACGTTCGCGTCACGGACGCTGAATGTCTTGAGCTGGTCGGCACCTGCCGCAGGTGAATTATCGCCTTATACTTCCCGTCGATCAGGCTCGTTATCGTTTCGATAGCGCACCCGGGACACAGTAGAGGCCGCGGCGACGGCCTTTCACAATCCGGACGGTATCCTATTCGATATTATGGGCGTTTGTCGTACCCGCAACACATGCTGGCACCGCCCATATCTCGCGTGCGTCAGCGGAAGGAGCAAGACCCATGCGCGCCATAGCCTATCGCCAGCCCGGCCCGATCAATCGAGCCGAGGCCCTTATCGACGTCGAACTGCCACGACCCGTTCCGGCCGGACGCGACATCCTGGTCGCGGTCCGTGCTATCTCGGTGAACCCGGTCGATGCGAAGGTTCGCGCCGGCGCCGCGCCGTTCGACCGGCGTGACGAGCGCATTCTCGGCTGGGATGCGGCGGGCGTCGTCGAGGCGGTCGGGCCGGAAGCCACCCACTTCAAGGCGGGCGACGAAGTCTTCTATGCGGGCGACCTGATGCGCGACGGCAGCAATGCGGAATATCAACTGGTCGACGAGCGGATCGTCGGCCATCGGCCACGCAGCATCGGCTTCGCGGAGGCGGCAGCGCTGCCGCTGACGGCGATCACGGCCTGGGAAACACTGTTCGACCGGTTGAAGGTCGATGATCAGCCGGCCAGCGGCGCCCGCGCCATCCTGATCATCGGCGGCGCGGGCGGCGTCGGTTCCGCTGCAATACAGATCGCGCGCGCCCGGACCGACCTGACCGTGATCGCCACCGCCTCGCGCGCCGAGACGCAGAACTGGGTGCGCGACCTCGGCGCACATCATGTCATCGATCATTCCCGGCCAATGGCACCGCAGACCGCCGCACTGGAGACTGGTGCGCCCGCCTTCGTCTTCTCGACCACCCACACCGATCGCCATCTGACCGACATCGCCGAACTGATCGCGCCGCAGGGGCGCTTCGCGCTGATAGACGATCCCGCCAGCCTCGACATCGTCGCCTTCAAGCGCAAGGCGGTGTCGGTTCATTGGGAATTGATGTTCACCCGGTCGCTCTTCGACACACCGGACGTCGGCGAGCAGGGTCGACTGTTGGACGCGGTGGCCGAATTGGTGGACGAAGGGCGCATTCGCACCACGGCGACCGACACGATCTCGCCGATCAATGCCGCCAACCTGATCGAGGCTCACCGCCGGATCGAGAGCGCCACTACGCGGGGCAAGATCGTCCTGGAAGGCTGGTACAGCCAGCAAGCGTAATCTCGATACGGATTCCGACGAGATACGCGCGCGGGCGGGTCAGGCGAATGCCAACTCGCCCGCGACGATCGCCATGGCATGGTCGACGAAGCACGCCTTCTCGCCGACCGGCGCGACGTAATGAAGTGCCGCGCGCGCCAGTTCGGGGGCCCCTCCCCGCGCCATCATCCATGCGGCAAGATAGGGCGCCGCCAGACAACCGCCTGCCGTCGCGACATTGCCATGAGCGGCGAACGGTGCGTCGATGACGGTGACACCGGCCTCCACCACCCATGGCTTGGTGGTGAGGTCGGTGCAGGCGGGCAGATCGCCGATTAGGCCGAGCTTGGCCAACAACAGCGTCCCCGAACATTGCGCCGCGATCAACTGCCGCGTTGAATCGAGGCGAAGCCGAGCCAGCATCGCCCGATCGGCGGCGATCTCCCGCGTGCGGACGCCGCTGCCGACCAGTACCGCATCCGCTTCCTCAAGGAATTCGAGCGGCTTTTGGCGATGAACCGTGACGCCGTTCAACGAGGTCACCGTTTCGGTCGGCGCGGTGATGTGCGCGGCCCAGCCATGCGGGCGCAGCCGGTTGATGATCGCGGCGGCGACGAACGAATCCAGTTCGTTGAAGCCGTCGAAGGTCAGGACCGCGACTTGCATCACCCTTGCGTCCGTCCGGAGAATAAAGTCCGCGTCGCACCCGCGACCCAAACCTGGCCGATCTCATCCTGCGAGACATGGATACGCCCGCTCCGCCCGAGGCGCGTGCCCTGTGCGGCGACATAGCTGCCGCTTGCCCGACCGCTGGCGAACAGCCACTGGCCGACGGAGGCGTTGAGGCTGCCGGTCACCGGGTCCTCGATCAGCCCGCCGTGCGCGTCGGTGAAGAGCGCGCGCAGTTCGAACGCGACCTCGCTCCCCGGGGCGTGCGGGCCGACAATGCCAATATCGATATGCTCGGGGTGGTGCCGCGCCGGCTCGACCGCCAGCACCGCCTCCGCCGACTCCAGCATGACCGCGATCCAGCCGGGGCCATTGTCCGCCCAGGCGGCATCGACGATTGCCGCGCGGTCGATCCGCAGCAACTCGGCGACCTGAGCGATCTCAGCCTCGGTCGGCGTGCCGCCGCGCAGCAGCGGTGGGGCGGCAAAGGCAAGCTGATCGCCATCGCGTCGGATCGTCACCAGTCCCACGCCGCATTCCTGCACGATCACGCCGTCCTGCTTCGGCTGCCCGCCCGCTTCGAACCAGGCATGGGCGCTCCCCAAGGTCGGGTGTCCAGCAAAGGGCAGTTCGTGCGCCATGGTAAAGATGCGGACGCGATAGTCGGCAGACGGATCGGTCGGCGGCAGCAGGAAGGTCGTCTCCGAAAAGTTCAGCCAGCTCGCGATCGCCTGCATCTCGTCCGTCGTCAGGTCATCGGCATCGGCGATGACGGCCAGCGGGTTGCCGGTCAGCGGATCGGTGCAGAATACGTCGACGAGGCGAAAGGGGCGGGTCACGGGCATCTCCTGTTGATGATGGCTGGTCCTATCGCGGAGCGACTGGCGCTGACAGATACACATCGGTACGATCATGCCGAACTGTATTGGTGAGAATGGCAGTACGATGGCGAGCGCCCCCGATGAAACCCGCACCGGAATGGTGGTCCGCGCGATCCGCGACCGGATCAACGCCCGCACGCTGACGCCGGGCGCAAGGCTGCCGTCGATCCGCGCCATGGCCGAGACGAGCGGCGTCGCGCGCTCGACCGTGGTCGAGGCCTATGATCGCCTCGCGGCCGAGGGTGTGATCCGGTCGCGACCGGGATCAGGGTTCTATGTCGCGGCGCCCTTGGCGCCACTGGCGCTGGATCGGCTGGCCAGCACGAAGGAGCGCGAGGTCGATCCGCTCTGGATGCTGCGCCAGTCGCTGGGCGAGCGGCGACACGAACTGATGCCCGGATGCGGCTGGCTACCCGATGACTGGCTGGCGGGCGATGCCCTCCGCAAAGCGATGCGCGGGGCGGCGCGATCCGACGAGAACGGCACGCTGGCGGGCTATGCTTCCCCCTTGGGTTCGCCCCAGTTCAGGGCGTTGCTGGCGAGGCGGATGGCGGATCAGGGGATTGAAGCCGGCTCCGACCAGATCCTGCTGACCGACAGCGGTACCCATGCGCTCGATCTGGTGTGCCGCTTCCTGCTTCAGCCGGGCGATACCGTGCTGGTCGACGACCCGTGCTATTTCAACTTTCTGGCTCTTCTGCGGGCGCACCGCGCCAAGGTGGTCGGCGTGCCGATGACACCCACCGGTCCGGACGTCGCCGTCTTCGCCGAGGCCGCCGCGACGCATCGGCCGCGCTTCTACCTGACCAACTCAGGCGTCCATAACCCGACTGGTGCAACGCTCGCCGCCGCCACTGCGCACCGGTTGCTCAAGATCGCCGAGGCGCATGACATGGTCGTCGTCGAGGACGATATTTTCGCCGACTTCGAACATGCACCGTCCCCGCGCCTTGCTGCCTTCGACGGGCTCGACCGGACGATCCGTATCGGCAGCTTCTCGAAATCCCTGTCGGCAGCGGTGCGGTGCGGCCACATCGCCGCGCGTCCCGATTGGATCGAGGCGCTCACCGACTTGCGGATTGCGACGTCGATGGCGGGCAGCCCGCTTGCCGCCAACCTGCTTAATACGGTGCTGACCGACGGCAGTTATCGCCGACATGTCGAAGGCGTCCGCGCCAGGCTGTCCCGCGCCACTGACAATGTCATCAAGCGCCTGCGTGCGGCGGGATGCGAACCATGGATCCAGCCGCAGGCCGGCATCTTCCTGTGGGCACGGTTGCCGGATGGCGTGGATGCCGTCGATCTCGCTCGCCGCGCCATCGGCGAAGGGATTGTTCTGGCACCCGGGCCGGTATTCAGTACCAGTGGAGGGTGGCGCAACCACATGCGCTTCAACGTCGCGATGAGCGACGATGATCGGCTGTCCGCCTTCTTGCAAAGGGCATGGACATGACCCAATGCCCTTTGCCCAAAGGCGTCTGGCCAGCCTTATGGCAGAGCGAACGACAGATATGACGTGCGACCTGACGCCACGGCGAGTAGCGTCAGGTCTCTGTCGTCAGGCGGCCAGCGGGCGCATTCTGATCGAGGCACGATCGGCGAAGGCCGCACCGCGAGCGACCAGCTTAGCGAGCCGTGCCTCGGCGCGGGCGATGCCCTCGTCACGGTCGGCCGGCTGGTGGGCCAACTGGATCAGCTCGCCCGGCGCCAAACGATATGCTTTGCGAATGCCGGGTTGCGGCAGGATGATCGCACGCGATCCGCCCCGGCTCAGATACAGGCGGCAATCGGCCTGCAGGTGACAGATGCCGTCACGTACCGCGCACAGCGTGATGCCGGTCAGCTGATACCCGGCCTCGCCATCGGCAAAATCCAGATAGACCAGGTCGTTGCCGCTGCCGTGCGCGATGGCACTCATACGGAGCCGCCCTTCGGCTCCGCCCATTTCGCCGGCGAGGATCGCCGCGCCGGGCTTCATCGTGCGGTTGCCGACCAGCAGCTGGGCGACTGCCTCGGTGTGGCGGCGAATGATCGCGGTCTTGTCGGTCATCATTATCGTCTTCTCCATTTTCATCCCCGGATCGGGGACCAACCTCCTTCCTTCGTCTCTTGCCCCCGGCAGGTGGGCGGGACCGCTGCGGATCCCGCCCGTAATGCTCAACCGTCCCGGTAGCGCGGCACCCAGACGTCGTAGAAAGCCTCCCATTCCTGCTGGAATCGCGTCTGCGCGGTTCTGGCGACAAGATCGGGGTGCACCTCGCCCCAGCCCGAGGAGCGATGGACGCGCGCCATGCAGACGACATGGGCGTGAGGCCGGCGAGCGGACAGTTCGTCACCTGGCATATGCACGACGGTCATGCTGGTCAGTCGGCGTTGCAGCGCGAGCTTTTCCAGTGTGTACATCCCGACCAGCGACAAAATATCGGCAGGTTGCCAGCTGTGCGGAAATCGCATGGTCAGCACGACAGCCAGCAACTTCTGATGCGCTTTCGCTCTGGCGTCATACCCGTGGAAGATTTCTTCCAGCGCGCCAGCCGGGACCGCGACACCGGGCGCGGTGACGATGCGGTGCATCGTGCAGGTGATCGGCCAAAGGCCATCTGCCAGCCAATCCGTATCAGCCGGCTTGCTAGGTTGCAGCTTGGCGCGGGCCAGATCGGCGACGCTGTTCTGCTTTCCCTTCGCACTCTTGCGCAGCAGGGCGTAGCCGAAATCGGGCGTCGGCCCGAGCGGATCGTCGTACACCATGTCGTCGGCGTCCGACGGGCTGATCCAAGGCAGCGGCTTGCTCATCAGCGATCCCCCCAGACGGCGGCAAGAAAAGCATCGGCCCTCGCCAGCCCCGGCGCGAGATCACAACCTCCAGCCGTTGCGGACAGCCGGGCCGGCCTCATCGGGCGCAAACGACCAAGGGAAAGGCGGAAAATCGCGTCGCTCTCGTCCGGTTCTGCAGGATCGGGCACCAGCCACGCCTCGGAGGTACGCGAAAGCCAGAGCCGGCGGGCATGATGCCAGACGGTACCATGGCGCTGCCACTCGCCGACCGCACAATAAACGGTTCGATGTCCGGCGCTCGACGCTTTCACCACCAGCGCATCGCACCGGGCAATGCGGGTGCCGCGCTCGACGGTGTCGAGATCCCCGCGTGACGGCTCGATCGACGGCACCAGCAGCAGTTCGGCGGCGGCGATGTGAAGAAAATTTCGGAAAGGGATGGGCAGGATCGGCACCGACCGATCGATCCGCCAACCGGCGCGCTCGGCGATGGCCAGCGCTCCGGACAGGGCGCGCGCCTGTGCGAGCTCGCGCTCTCGATTTACGATGTACATGGAAGACCTTGATTTTGCGCGGGAACGGCGGGCTGCTCGCCGGCCCCGCACCATCATTTCGCCTCTACGGCACAGCCGCAGGCCCCTTCCAAACCATCATCCCGGCCGGCCCGGCCGGTATAACCTTCGCCTTCGCGATGAAGGCGACGCGCCTGGAGGGCGTAGCAGATTGGCGAGCGTTCCCGCTTCACCGCAGCAGGTGATAGACCGGCGTGATCAGCGTTCGTGCGATCCCTTGCCCCTGATATCCGGAACCGTTGGTTCCGTTTTGCCTTTTGACTTCGCATCGTCAGTATGTGGCCCAAGCGTTGTGGCCAACCGACCAAGCTGACCGGATACGCCACGGGGGGATTGCGGCTTTTCCTGATTTGGCGGCGATGCGTTCGGTATCTGCCGTTCAACGCCTTCAATCAGGTCGCGCCGACGGACCACACCCACAGGCGACGCAGGCGCAGCTCGCTCGCTGGCCCTCAAGGCCGCGACTTTCCCAAGGCGTCCGGTATCATGCAAAGCAGGTACGGCCCGCAGCCCGATAGGCGGTTCCAGCGGCATCGTCACGACATGAGGTATCGGTAGGATAGGCTTGCGCGGGCCTCCATGCCGCGGCGGCATAATGGATGGCAGATCGGATTGCCGCTGTTGTTGTTCAGCGTACCTTTCGGCCAGGCGCGCTTGCAATTCCGCGTGATAATCGGGATGCGTCAGCACCCTTTGATCCTCCGCGCTCAGTCCCGTCATGTCGACTTGGTATCGATCGCCAACGGCCGTGACGGCCGCGTTTTTCCGGCACAAAATCTCCCATGCCCGTTCGCGAAGCAGGGCTTGTTGATGGCGGGCTGCTTTTCTGCGAGCTTCCCGGTTCGCTTCTGCAATGGTCGGCTGAACGACAGCGGCTTCAATCTCTTTTCGATCTGGCTGATGCGTCACCGATGCCGATGAGGACGGTTCAGCCACTTCCCTTACAGGCGTGGTTTGCTGATCGCCCGTTTTCTTAGCCCCGTCAGTCTCCGAGACTATGGGTTCGATGCTGAAAGGAGCCAGCATCATGCGCGGATACTCGACCATCCCGGACGTCTCGTTCGACGTGCCAGCCAACATTGCCGTCTTTCGCCGGGCGCGCTCGACGAGCAGAATGCGTTGGATCGGACGTTCCGCCGAAAATAGGCGCATTAGCGTGTCGATGGCGACCGGAACGCCTTGCCCGAGCCGCACCGAGTCATCCTCGATCACCAACAAGGTGGGGTCCGCCGCATGTTTGGCAAGCCAGGCGTGCAGCCGCTCGCGTTTGCGGTCGTCGTAGCGCGACGGCATCGGTGTGGCGGGTTCCTTCACCCGGTCACGCGGATGGTATGTCATGGCCGGTTTACGGGTCAGATCCTGTGACGCCTGCTGCGTCGCGGCCTGCACGACATGCCACTCGGCCGCCACGCAGGCCTCCGCCTTCGCCAGCGCACGGCGTTCGGCGTCACGCTCCGCCAGAGAAGGGCTGTGCCGCTCGAC